>Ga0065711_1009380_pt1 | contig 13260 bp, 8 predicted proteins | sample Hoacrofraction12_FD_59098 | JGI IMG/M metagenome (GOLD analysis project Ga0065711, IMG submission 59098) | Hoatzin crop microbial communities from Cojedes, Venezuela - Epithelial fraction 12 v2 (version 2) | ecosystem: Host-associated > Birds > Digestive system > Esophagus > Crop | place...
TGAGACCTCAGCACTGAATTCTGGTGTCCATTTATAAATTTGCCGGTAAGTGCTGGCTTCAGAACAGCAGAAAACTGCCAGATTCCTGCAAAAAGTAACCTGAGGGTTTCAGCTAAGCTCCACGGCACAGGCGTACCTACCTTGGACATGAGTCCTCTTTGTCAGCGTGATGGAGGTGCTAATGGAGGCACCTGTTAGACACCACCTTGTGACCGCTGTGCAATGGTCGTGGCATCAACATGTAAGAGGCAAAGTCTACAATTTCACTGTAAAACTGTACAATTCCCTGTAAGACTATTATAAGTATCAAACCAATAATAATTATAATTGGAAAGCTTTCTGTTCCGAGTTTCTAAGGAAGTTATTGGTCAGTGGCTGCTTTGCCTTTTACAAAATCCGTGTTCAGAGTTGATTGTACGAGCTCACAGTGAAGTCCAACAGACTATTCTGATGAAATTCAGCTGGAATGGATGACTGAATCTAAATTCTACTCTAAATTAGGTATGTACCCCTGTAAGGGGCCCTATAGTACCTGGCAGTGCAGCACTGGTGTGCTGGATCTGGAGATGGACCAAAGGACTGAATGACCCAGGATTAGCTCCCAGTTAAGTGATCTGGGCTGAAGCTCTGGTTGTGACCCAGACACTCACTGAGGGCCGTTCAAGGAATATATTGGCCCTGTGCATGATGAACTGGAAGGGAACCCCACTGCCCAGGCAGACAACTGCAGCAGCCTGGCTTTACAAGTTCTTAGAATGACTACACCCTGTTTTCAGATGCTCTGGTATATTTTTTAAATCACTTTCATTTCTTTGGTACGCTTTAACATGACAGAGGATGTAGCAGAGTTACAAGCTGTGATTCAGAATCATTAAAATATTCAAAAAGACGTATCAACTTCTTTAAAGCTCTCAATCTGTCTTATTTAGATATGGCCAATAAATAAACACTGCCCCAAGAAATATGGCACAAAGAGACTGGCATTTTGGCATTGAGATGCACGAAAGCACATTATATTCTCTCACGATAGTTATTAATTCCATTTCAATCCAAAATGACTTTGACAATAATATTTCCCCAACCTCTTTCCTTAAGTGAAAGCTGCTATAATTAATAAACATCAACATACTAGAAATCGATCAAGAATTAATTAAAGAAAAAGTGATAGGAAACTATAATTCAATCACTGCACTTTATGATAACCTATAAGGGAGCCAAAATCTGTAGCTGTATCTGTATCAGCACTAAAAAGAAGAGTGATACACTTACTATACTGATTTTCTATTTAACACTTACTTCAGGAACTTACCCAGCTCTTAAGTACGTGCCATATGTCTGCTTTCACAGTAGCTTATGTAAGAGAAATGCTTCATTTGATTCTCCGATAGAAGTGATTACGCTAGTAAATTTTGTTACAGGCCAACCCTGGTTTGCAAGGACAAAGAAAGTTATCATAAGGGGGCAAAAGGTAAGAAGACAAAGAAACCCCCCTGCAGACCTGCAGTTTCTGCTTTCTGTGTNGCTGGCTGACGGGTGTGCTGTTGTTGGCAGCCTGTGTTACACCTCCAGGGTGTGAAATGGGGTACAGCTCCTGCTCAGGAACACCTGGAGGGCAACAGGCCCGAATTACAGAGAAGAAAGGTGTGACAACTTTCTGTGCAGGATTTTCATTAGGACATTATAAAACTCTTTAAAGAAATAACATCGTTACTCACGGCTCTCCTCCCATCCCCAGCGGTGCTCTGTAGTGGATACCATCTCAAGACTTTTCCCATTACCAAAGGAATTTGCTGTTGCTACGTATTGATAACTAGGAAACTAAAATGATATCTAACCTTGTCAGAGCTGAATCATTTTGAAAGCATCTATAACTGTTTCCTAATTGTTAGTCTTCTGTGTAGTAGTATGTCCTACTACTTTCTGTATCTGTGTGACTTGACAGCCGAATTTCCCAGAAGAAACGTGTGACACATTGCAGATAAACGGTACCAGAGCACAGCACAGCATCCAACAGGATTCCACCGACACCTATTTGCAATTAGAACAGCTCAAATCTGTTAAAAGGGCTCAAAGTAAGGCAAGTACAGCTGGGTTTGGCCAGCTGAGGGGGATCACCTGCCTAATGAAAAGATCTTTAGCAATACTGACATCCCGTGGCATGCATACCATAGGCCTAAACAGTCCCACCCGTCTTCCAGGTATCACCATATTTTCAATTTCTTTGGAAATAGCTGGTGCAAAAAAACCTTAAACAGACATAGCAAAATTTAGTTCCTGTCACAGAAGTAGCCACAAAAGATGTGATTTTGTTTGACTGGATATTCAACTGGATGCACGCAATTAAATTGTAATGAATCACTAAAAGCTTCACTGCTCTTTCAGTTTATTTTTGCCCAACCCATCACGACACTTCTCAAAACACAACTCTGAGCGACAAGGAGAATGGATGTTATTAGTTCAAAGGACGACCTTCAGGCCAGTCAAAACTTCTCTACATATAGTTTTATCCATCAAAAAATGCCCAGAGTAATTCTTAGCCACAACTCCCTGCAAAGCCGTCGATTGCAAAGCACCACAGGTACATGTTTATACAGTATATCTCTAATCACAGGATGAACAGTGGGCACCTAATCAGCTGCAGAAGCAGAGTATCAATGCAGTGAGGGAGAATCCAGCTGTGTCCATTCAGGAATCATTTTAAATAGAAATTGTACAGATTTTACTTAAAAAGCCACTAATAGCATTGCAGAGCTGAGATGGAATCTGGCTGCATTTCGTTTCCAGGCATACAATGTTGAATGAGCAGCATTACCTGGGAAAACAGCAAGTATTGAGGAACAATCCCAGCACTTGCTACATGAACAGTTCATCAAATATTATTCTGTAACCACTGATTAATTTAATCTGGTTTAACTTTTGTGACACTTTCAGCCGCTGTAACAACTCAGATAACTATTGAGAAGTACGTGAGAAAATAGTTATCTTAGCAAGTACAAAGAAAAAGCAGTCTAAAGCTTTGAAATTGCGAACTCCAGTAAATAAGCAGCCTTCCAAACACCTGGAACTTCGGCCTTACAGCCCTGATTTGTACTACACTATGAAAAGATATTCAGCCTTGCCAGAGTGGAAAACTTTCTCTTTCTTTGAGTGGCAGTTGTTTGTTACCACCCGTGGTTCCCCCAAGTCCCCTTGTTACAAATAATGCACAAAGTTTGCAGTCTTGTAGTGCTAAAACCCATTACCAAATGTGCTTCACTAAGCCAAATTCAATACTCAGAGGTGGAAGGTAAAAATAAGTACGCAGTCCCCTAGTTGGAAAGAAACTGGTGAGGCATACAATAAACACAGAATAAATCCCAAAGCTGTTTGACAAGCTAGAAGAAAGTAAGTTAATGTGGTGTGAAAGGTACACATTTATTCCTGGATTATCATCAGTCTTCTGGATCATGGCACAAAGATTATGGAGAATAAATAGTTGTAATTTGGGTAGGCATTTTGTATGTCACTGCCTTTCTCCTACCGTGGTTTACACCGCTGCTTGCTTTTTGGCTGGGTATCAGCGGCCAGCTGGTGAATCTGGGTGCAGTGTGCAGCTGATGTAGGTAAAGCAATGAGATTCATGATTAACGATAGAGTACTACCACCTCCTTTTAAAACCATGGAAACTCTGAGGAACTGGAGGAAATTGAGTTTCGTAAATGTCGTTTGATTTTTATATTTGCATTCAAAAATGCCTATTGGTAATGATCTTCTTAAAAAAATAGGGAAAGTTTGACACAAATCATGAAGATTTCTGTGGCCATTTTGTTAGAAATCCATTATAATTATTAATATTAATTTTTCTAATATGAAAGAAAGACTTTTTTATTTATGAAATTTTATTGCTAATTTCTCACTTCAGGAAATCATATGTTTTCTGAAAGTTAAATTTCCATTGCCCACAGCTGAGGGTTTGTTCTGTTCTGTGATGTATTTTGGATAGATCTTTGGCTTCAAACCAAACTATACTTACCAACATTTATAGAAGTGTTGTGTATTACCCACTATATCAATGAAAAGCATTATTCAATAGGTTAGGGGTAAGAAATTTGGACCAAAAAACCCTTCAAAATACGGCACATCTATATTTCATCCAGTGCCTGAAAGACAGAGTCTTTTGTTATTCATACAACACCCATTATCAAGGAGGTTTCAGCCAGGACTAGCTCTCCACACGCTAGCTGTTGGAGACATGCAAACAGAAATACAGTTATCGACCCAAAAGTCTGTGCTGTATGCACTGACAAAGCCACCAAAGGAGGGAAGGTCAACAGGGGTGGAAAGTCTCTAGAGAAGACCTGTCCCTGGCTCCTTCACTTTGTCATTCCCTGGAAGACAGGTACGTTTCTCAGCAGACCTTTCAGCTCAAAGATGGAAGATGAGATGGGGGCACAATGAAGAAGTACTCACTACTGCTTACATTTTACATCTGATGGCATCTCCAGACAGGCTGTGGGTAAGATTTCTGCACTTCCAGTTGTGTGGGAGAAATTTCCTAGATGTTGGTGAGTCGGCTTCGTTCTGCAATCACAGCTGGCGGAGGAGACGGGAAGACTTCTGGGAAAAGAGAGTGGCTGTCAAAGGTGATAAATAAATCTCCCCTCAAATCTTGTTGCATAAGCACAGGTTCTAGTGGACCCATTGTGATTACATTATCTTAATTTATTATTGCTGAACTTCTAGTAAGTCTCCAGAGGTGCTGGTTTGTTGTGATACTTTTTGAGCCATGTAATGTCATCAATAGTTTATGGAAAAAGCTCCTGTAACCGCATCAAGTGAATACTTCGGATTCCTGCTAAAGAAATGCCCTTCACATAAGAGTGAGTTTGCAAGAAGAGACTATTTTTCCCCAAAAGATATGAAGTACAAGGGCAATTCACCTCCCTTCACATCCAGTGGGGCTGAATTCTTACTATCCAGCTCTGCTACAGCTGCTCTTCTGGACTACGAACTCCTCATGCGGCCTTTTATCTGGGGACCTCATCAACAAGCACATTAGCTTAAAAAGCATGTCCCAGCCGGAAAGCGTGGCGGGATAAGAGCTAGATAGTGACGCTGACCCTGAACATGGAAAATGAGATAAAACATGGAGAACAGAACAGGTAATGTATCTTCAGGGCATTTACAGCCTGCAAGGAATCGCAGTACTGGAGCCCTGCAAAATCTGTCTCTAAAAACATCACTACCAAAGTCAGTAAGAGATTGCTATTTCTAAAGACAAATATAGAGCTTACAGTATAAGAAGGGCTTTATTTTGATTCACTCTTATTTATTATAGGAGTGAATCAAAATAAATTTAATTATTTTTAAATTATTATTACTTTCAATAATTTTTAAAAATGTAATTATAATTAATTATTCACTCCTAGTTATTACAGATGTAACTGAAAACACTTAAGATAACTAAAAATAGTCTTTAATTAATAGGAGGACAATGTTGAGTGTCCAGCATGATGAATAATGGTGTGAACTCACCTCCATGCTCAAGCACAGAGGTGACAACGTAACTGCAATTATGCGAGCATTCCCAATGTATCTCTACCTTGCAAGGATTTTTAAGGTTGGACATTTTCCAAAGTAACCTGCCATCATTCTAAAGCTAGTAAAATTGAATTTGTCTCCAAGAATTAATGTAGAGGCAAATTTTCAATAGTACAGACAACATTTATTTCTCCTTTCTCCTCCCAACGTGCCCCCTTTTTTTCACTTCAGTATTGTTATTCTTGTGTATTAAAATTGAAGAACTTTTCAGGCCAGACTTCCATTTAATTAAAAATGTGGCAGCAGCAGCTGTTTGTCATTGAGCTGGAGTTCATTTGGTGAAAGAGAATCAGTGTGTTCCACATAGCAAGAACAAACTACCTTTAAATATGACTCATGCTTAGTATATTGACTTTGTCTGCCGCACCGTAAATACCCAGACACTCAGGTTATGACTGACAACATAAAACACCGGGACTATGTGACAACTGAGTATGGTAGGCTGACTCATGTCATTGAGCATCTGTCTTGGACAAGGGATGCAGTGCCAAGGAACAGTTTGTGAAGCCAGGACAGTGATGGGCTGTGATGAGGTCTTTGCAATCTGAGAGCAGGCAGCGTGGTGGGGTTTGTAAAGCAAGGTAAAAGAGCATTACATAGGAAGCTTTCACAGCATGCAAGACCTCTTCAGTCCAAGCACTAAATTGCCCTCAGTTTGGTCATCCGGTCCCAAATGAACGTGTTTGGTAAAAGCCAAGGACTGCAGCTGGAGGCAGAGTGATCTGCGGCATCTCTGTGACCCAGAAAGCGTGCTGCAGCAAACCGCTGACTTCCACCATAATCCCAGCCACACTCAGGGAGGCTGACCCTAAGCCAGAGGATCCTACTGCAGTAAGGTCTGCAAGGAAAAGATTCAGCCAACCCATATTCAGATGAAAGGAGAAAGCACATTGTTTGTGGTGTTCATGCAGAAGTTTCTCTCAGTGCCTGGGGACTCTCGAGACTTTCACCCGTGCCAATGCTCATACCTCATCACCCTAAAGAAGCAGAGCTGGTGCCAGCAGATCAGCATAGATGTGCCAGCAGATCAGGACAAGTGTAGCTCTTCCAGTAACTTAGGATCTGATGGAAGAGCTAATTGCTCGTAAGAAATGCTGAAAAAATCATCTTCCCTCTGTAGGCATCCAGATCTTGAAGATCTTTCTGCCAAGCTTTCCCGGAGAAATTGTTCGCATCCTGTTACAGGGAAGGAGCACGGAAGAGTGACCTTCCACGTCACTTGCAATGTTTACTTGATATTGAAAAGTTGCATATGGACAAGCACTTGGGGAGAAATTGTAGCTTCAAAGCGTCACAGGTCAGTTTACACTGTTTTCTTACTTTTAAAAATATTTAGCACTTTGGAACAACTTTCCACCATGCAGTTCCACTTGCATTTGAAAGGTGGTCAGCCCTGCTCGCTGCTTCCTTTGGGAAGGGTGGACTTCAGAAGATAGGACAGATGAAGTTACTTGCCAAAGGTTGCATGGCAAGGTCAGTAGTTAAGGTACAAACAGTAGAGACTCCCTGCTAAATGAGTGAAAAATAGTAAGCTGATAGCATACAGTGCTCAAAATGCACTTTTAATCTTCAGCTCCATTTGAAATAATTACATTCTGACAATACATGGGTGTACTAACCTAGTTTTTGCAGGAAAGTAAGGAAAACATAGGTCCACAGACAGATTAAATCTTCCCTGAGACTAATTCCTGGCTTTTCTTTGAAGCTCGAAGCCACACTTCGCTCTTATAGAACGCCTCTCTGCTCAGCTAAATCACAGCAGTTACATTTTATTCATTGGTACACTTTTCTGTTTTTCTTTTCTAGTCCAAGTCATTATTTTTAAACCACTCATTTAAAAAGTCTCAGGTCTGGTTCAAGGCATAAGTAGATAATGGAAGGTTACCTTTTAGAAGCCATCATTTACCTTTTATTCCTGTTGCAATGACAAGTCGCCTTGTCTATTTTCCTGCGAGATCGCCAGCCACTGGAAAAAAAGCTGCAAATGCAGGACAGATTCACTTACGAGGGCAAAAAAAATTCCTGTCTTCATTCCTTTTAATTAAACATCACACAAATTAGAGGCAGAGCTCTAGCAACTGCACCTTATCTGCCAAGTCAGGGAGTTAAGATTTCACCTGCAATCCCAAAGTTCCAAAGAAATATATAAATTTAAACAAAATGTGACAGTGTTTCAGCTAACAGGAGTCAGCAGACTTTGCAGGGGGAAACAAGTGCTTTTATTTCTACTGCCTTTCCCCTTGGCTTTTGAAGCCAGCGGTGCCACATATCACTGCTCTGGAGAACGACTGATCTGTGAAAATAGTTTTTTTTTCCCCCAATCTTCTTTCGCCCCCTCTTTCTGAAAATGGTCTCTCTTAAAACAAAGCCTTTCAGCAAATACTCAAAGGAAGAGGCAGGGAAGAGGTTGTTTTTAAATCTCTTGGGAAAGACAGGTATTTTGAAGTATCAGTTTTTTATATTTTTGTCTTCCTTCCCAGGTGTTTTGCCGTGAACAGCAAAGAGAACTGCTGTCCCTTTCGCTCCTCTTAGCTGTAGTCTGGCCAAATTTCTGTCAGCTTCTAAAAGCTGAAGACTGAGAATGAAAAATCAGAATAAATATTTACCCTAGAACCTTGAGTCCCGAATTTGTAAATAATATTATACATAGCCAAGTCTTACTAAGAGTTGCAAGGCTTAGTATAAGAGTATTCATAACACGTTAAGGTATGGAGAATTACTTCAATTTGTTAAATACTTGTTAAATTCATCAGAAAAAAGGCAAGTCAAGCAATATTTTCTTCCAAAGTCTACTATTTGAAGGGAAAAACATAAAAAAAAATCTGAAATATTTTCACTGCAATCCTTTTTTTTTTTTTTCTCCTACCAGTTTTCCCTTCAATGTATTTCTTGTTTTGCATGAATATCGACCCACTCAGGTGGACACGAGAATCCAGCAGCAAACACCAGCAGTGGAATGCAAGCTGGGTGGACACAGGCTGTTCCTCCCACAGCCCGTCCTCTGCTCAGGGTGTGGGATGGAAGGCTCGGGTGTGCTGTTAAGAGGAACCAAAAAGGCACTTGGCCATGAGCAGTGTGTTACAAAACGGATGAACACTCCAGCTCATTAGTGTTTAGTTTAGTGAGGAAAACGCCTCCATTTCATCAAAGGGCTTTGCTCTGTGCTAGGGCATCCTTCACACACAAACAGCCTAAAAGGGTGCAATCGCTGTCATTCTACGTTAACTTACAGAAAGTAAAGGCTGTTTTTTGACTAAGAGAAAACTTAAAATCTTATATTTAAGTGTCTGATTGAGTATTACTAGAAAGCAGTCAGACCTGAATGCAAGCTTTCTTAGTCACAGTTTGGTTCTATACATGTATTTTTAAAACCAGTTTGGACGAATAACAGTGATAACGAACATAAAATTTAACACCTTTCTACGAACACTGGAAATCACCTTACAAAGGAAAGTTGTTTCTCACTGATGACCAGGAAACTGAGAAGTAAACCATTTTCTTTAGCCCCCACCAAGCCGTACGGAGAGCACTCCGTACAGATGTGGGTCTCCAAAGTATTCTGTGTCCCACAGGCTTTTAGTCTGCTGGGTTTGGGTTTCATAGCGTAAACATTTTCCCAAAGAGTTCAAAGATCTGTGCACCTACCTGCAAGATGTAACCTCCCGGAAGCCAACCAAGCATGCACCCATCTTCTCCAAAGCCAGCCCCTCGGGGAGGAAAGCCTACAGACCTCTGCTCCATCACTTTTACACTCGCAGTAAAGTAGAAAAGATAAAGACACAATGGAGATTGCAAAAGGCTCAACAACCTCTAACTTTCGCTTTTGTGTGCTGTAAACTTCCACCATTTCCTTTCTACTTCACCGATTTAATTTTGCTAGTAAAGACTCTGTTGCTTCCAAGACTGAATACAGAGCGAACAAAACCACAACAGAATATTGGCATCGAAGCCGCAGCACGCCTGTCTGGCTGCCAGCGCTGCAAGCTGCCTGCCATCCGTTCGTCCAAGGGATGCTGCTATGGTCAGCAATCGCTTCAGACGCTGGCAGGACACACGCAAATACCTTGAATCATCCAAATTCGCACAAATGAGGGTAGCTGGTATGAAACACCAGCTCATTGAAAGTAATGCAGGACTGGACTTCAGTAAGAGCAGGAGCCATGCTTTCACCATGATGACCTGCGAAGTGCAGTGCCCAGAGGATGAGTTACTCCTCCGAATGAAGCACCAATTTGGAAAATCACACAGCCTGAAGAAGAGCAAAGCAATTCTAGAAACTCAGTTTAAGCAAGCTAAAATCTGTCCTGTGTATGGTGCCAATTTATACTTCTACATTCCTGTTTCGCACAAAGGCAAAGACGAGCAAAATCTGGCCCCAGAACTGCCAACAGTTCTTTGAATACTAATTTAGGCTTTTAAAACACACAAGTATATATAAAAGCACAGCTCAGATTTGAAAAACAAACAGAACCGGCTTGAATATATCTGCCCGCTCTTTCCTAGACCTCCCCCAGGCAGACCACAGGTCCTCTGTACGGCCAGGGCTCCATCACCAGAGAAAGAACTTAATTTTCCCCGTGCTGGTGCGGGGTCTCACCCTGAGCTGTCACTGTCACACAGCTTGCGGCGCGGAGCATGGGGTCCTGGATCCAGAAGTTGCTCAGGCGCTGACAGAGCCTCCCTGGGATGCAGTACTTGGCTTCAGCAGGAGTTGGGCAATTTAGTTTTTTGCCACATCACGGAGCAGGCTTTTTTGATATTTTTACAGGGTGACTAAGATAGCCAAAATATTCAGTGACATATTTTCAGAGTTTGAGTCACCAAATGGAAAAGCCAATGACCGGCAGGTTGAAGCAATGCAGACAGTACGATCAGCGTGTATGTCTGCCAGCTTCAACTAATTGAGCTGTGCTGGTCTGGCAGCGCTGTCTGCTGCAGGGAGAGCAAGTCATAACAGCTGTAGTTAGACGTCAGATCAAAACACCACCAGAATTCCTACAGCATGGCGTAAACCATTTAGTATTGACTATTGTACGATAATTTAACGCAGGGATAGAATAGGGACATACACCTTGAGCATCATGAAAGGTGCCTGCTGAGCACCTGCTGGTACGTACGCTACGTGGAGGTTTAGGCAGGATGTAAACGGTGCAAGCAGAGAGGGGAAAGCTGGAAGCGGTGGGACCATTTTGACTGGTGCAACTGATGGCATCGCAGACAGACTCAGACAGAGCTGTTTGATCATTCATCTATTGAAAGCAGCCTTACTCCTGGAGATGCAGTCCATCCCACAATTTGTTTTACAGCAGGTATATGATTTTTGCATTCCATGGGTAGCATGCAGAAGCCAACAAAGAACTTGGAATCACAGTAAAATATTTTCCCTGGCCATATATACAGTGCCATTCACAGCAAAACTCTTTAAAATTTTAACAGAAATTTAATGGGCAACGCTTGTTGTTCAGAGGCAACCGCTTCAAAGGAGAGGTTTATTCTACAGACTTCTAATATTTTTTATTATGTACAGGTCTTATCACTTAGCACTTTGTATCAGTAGTTATTTTAATTAAGCTTCCCAAAAACTCATTTCAGGATTTTCATTTGATTCCATTCTTTCACTGAAACAGTGCCAGCTCATGCTTTAAAAAATTTATGAAGAACTCTTTAAGATTAGTGCACTAGGCATAAGCTGTGCAGCTACCTTAGGATTGTTTAGTCATAACATAAATACTTTCAAAAGTTCATTAGCTTATTACAGTAACTAAAATATCCAGGAATTTTATTATACAGGATAGTAACCTGCATGGCAATTAACCAGCAATTAATTACTTTAAAATATATTCACTTGATCACTTCAGAATGGGATGACTGCTTATTTTGAATTTTAAACAAAGAACAATGCTTTGAAGTAGTGCAAGGCAGCTTCAGCAAACCCTTTCAACCAGCTCCTGTGACAGCAGGCCCAGTTGCTTGAGGTGTTGATACTGGTGTTAATGGGCATGTGGACATTCCCTTTACTCATGGTAAAAATCAGTCTTACCAATTTTATTGCAGTGATGCTCAGGAACATCAGTGTCGGATAGCAGTCATCATGTGCAGTGTGCTGTACAAATAAAATATAACCCTGCATCACTGATTTTGCGATCTAAATTACAGGATTTATGTTTTTAGACAGACTTTCCTAGATGGAATTAACCTTCTATATCTTATTTTGTATCAGTGGATTCGCACATATTATTGTTTATGAATGAAAAAGCATTGACTTTAACATTAAGATAAATTTTAGAGGACCATTTGAAAGCTCTGAGAAGAGTGTGTGATGTACATAAAATAACTACGTCATGTATCTTACTGTTACGGCTCTCCTCTCTCTACTTATTTTTCATTTAATTTTCTTCAGTGAATCAAATAGGGACAGAATATTCAATCTCTGTGAGTGAGCAAATGTCCTTTCTATCAAGTGAAATACATGCTTTTATACGAACTTGTTCTCTCTAGAATAGTTACTCCATAGGCAAACAAACCCACAGGGAAAATCATGTTATCAAATAATTCTTGTGGATATGATAGTCTTCCTTTTGTGTTTTCTATCTATTTCTATTCTATCTCAAAGAACTTCACAGTAACTTTAGAAATACACTGTGGCTTTTTAAAATGATGAGTTACATACTGATATTTCTATCTAGACTCTGACTTCTATGTCTATTTTATTAACTCCAAGCATTTGAACTTCCATGTCCTCACCTTCTATCCCTTTGTTAAATAATGTAAAAAAGGATTTTCCAAGTGGTTTTAAAAAAATATTTGAGGCAAACAGGAAAATGGGACAGTCTACCACATGCACATATTGCCATTTTACACCAAGTTTTCTCTCCGTAGCTTACTATGATCAAAATACCAAAACTACAGTGACATCTTCCAGATTGCAAAGAGAACTCATTACACCAACATATTTGCAGTATCACATTATAAAGATTTATAAAATATCCACATTTATACTGGAGATTAGAAAATAGCTGTTGAAAACTAGGGAGAATAAATGGGATGGAAGTAATTATACTCATGCAAAATTAAGGTTAAATTATAAACCAGTTAGATTTACTCCATTTATAAATACAGACATACATCTCAGATTTTTTTTGTGCATAATACAAGACATGCTTGAAACTTGGCCCTCAAATTACTACTTTTTGCTCTCTTTCTGTGAGGCAGTGTAGGGAATAAAACCATATTTTGTCTTTGTAAGAGCTGTGAAAGGGCTCTATACTTTAATGGCTCTTCGCTCGCTGCACTGAGCAGAGGGGTTAAAGCATCTCTGCTCTTCTAGGTCTAAGTGCATTTTCACGACAGCGTGTTTGTGATACCCTTTGGTCCCTCTTAGCTTCCCTGGTAAAAGCTCTCCCTTTCCCTCATTACTTCAGAACACTTCACCCTATTTTCTTCTTGTTTCCCATCCAGGTCTTCTTTTGGCAGGGGCTGCCTAACTCTTCTTATGGTATTCTCAGCCTATGCTCCTGCTTGAAGTCAAGAGCAGCTTTGAGCCATGAAGACCAGGCTTATGAAGGTTTTATCAGCCAACATAAATCCAGTGATGATGCCTGTACTTGTGACACATTCAGACCTGTCTGAAATGGAATGTGAATTTTCCAAGTCTTTTTTTTTTTTTTTTTTTTTTTTTTT
>Ga0065711_1045793_pt1 | contig 13260 bp, 10 predicted proteins | sample Hoacrofraction12_FD_59098 | JGI IMG/M metagenome (GOLD analysis project Ga0065711, IMG submission 59098) | Hoatzin crop microbial communities from Cojedes, Venezuela - Epithelial fraction 12 v2 (version 2) | ecosystem: Host-associated > Birds > Digestive system > Esophagus > Crop | place...
TTTTCTCCTTATCTGTATCGTTGTTGTTACTGTTCCCTCTGTTTGCTGTTCTGTTAAACTGCCCTTATCCCAACCCACCAGTTTCTGCCTCTTTCTTTCCATTCTCCTCCGCACCCCGGCGGGGGGAGGGGCAGCTGTGTGGCGCTTTTGTTGCTGGCGGCAGCCGAAACCAAAACAATAGCCAAAGAAAGCACCAGCCTGGAAGTGCAGTGCTGAAACAGCTGTAAAATAGATTGAGCTAATAGAGGAACCCAGTGCCATCCAGGAAATAAAGCAGAATTCCAGACAGTGAGGCCAAGGAAAGGAAAATTGTCTTTTCTGTGTATCACATGGCAAATGAAGTCTACTTGGCCAAATAAATTTGCCTTTTATTTGTTCTTCAATTAATTAGGGTATTTCTCTAAAGGGGAAAAAAAAACCTCTAGGCATTTAAAAAAGGACTTCAGTAATGAAGTTGAATAGACAAGTTCAACCAAAAGGTTGAAATTATATCAAATCTGCCTTATGGTCTTCCTTAGCTATCAGAATGATCATCATTACCCCGTTTTATCTTTCAAAACAACTCTAAAGATTAGAAAACACATTGATGGTTGTCATGAATGCATCTGTCTCCTGCAGCAGTTGATTACAAAAGGGCCTGGAAGACACTCTGGAGTAAAAAGGATGGCATTTCCTATTCATGTCCATGGGAAGAATAGGTCTTGGTTAACCACATTCTTGTAGAAAAGACTCCAGAACATTGTCATGGACTTCCTGCTTGTGATATGGGTGCTTGAAATGACCTAATCTGTTTTCCAGCTCATTCAAGAATGCAGGCAGATTGCTAGCAGTAACGACTGATACCTGATACACTGTAGTTATGTGGAGGACAGCATACCCCCTTCCGATCTCAGGTCACCCAAGGACAACTTCTAGCCAAGAAAGCAAGCATCTGTTACAAATACCTGGAAGAATGGGTAATTAGAAGAACATTTGAATAGTAATGTTGCTCAGACTCAGCCACAACAAGTCTATACTTCAAAAAAAGGGCAAAACTTCACTGAACAACCAGAAAAGTAAGCTATTTCCTACTACTTCTGCTTGCTTCTGGTACAATGTTCCAGATCACATCCCTTTGTGGTCTGTAATGCTCCTTTGGAATGGATGCTAAAGAATCTCTTTATAATTGTTTTATTCTCCCTGGAAACACAGAAGCCAAGAAAATTGCCTAAGAAATAACGAGAAGGTGAAAGCACAAACTGCTGTCCCTGCTGCGTCAAATGAGGCTTACAGGATTGTTCTAGACGACACATGACCCTCAATAATTGGAGTGTCAAACTTCTGGCAAAAATCGTTGGGCAGTAATCTGATAAAGGTCACCAGATGGTCAAAGATCTTCTGGATGCAGTCTGAGAAGCACACAAGGTAGTTCCAAATGTGGAATTCAAGCAAGGCTGAAGAGTCCAGTCTTTTATGGAGCACAAATAACTCAGGAGTTCTTAGAAAAGTAGCCTCGGAAAGTACTTATGAAGTACTGAGGGGAGGTGAAGATCTAGACCACAGGGAGATCTTTTCCTTAAGAACATGGCAATAGGGCAATAGCCTGTGTTAGAGCTCTGGAAAACAGGTAGTGTGATGCTGCAGGTCTGACAAACTTCTCCAATTGCCACAATGGTCACGGAGCTGACCCACTACTAAGTTCTTCCTCTGGAATCAGAGGGTTCCAGGTATGGGGTTTTGTCTTTGTCTGGAGTACCGCTCTTTCCCATCCTGACTAAAATGGGGTGTTCAAAAGCAATTCTCTAGTTGTGTTGATGGGATAATAAGCTATTTTGATGCTACTTGGTTGTGAAGAACCCACAAACCTAATTAACAAATACAGCTGAAGCTAGTGCTAATGATGTCAGTGGGCAAAAAGAGAAAGCTGCCCAGGAATATGGGCTATCAAAGCAACGGAATGATTGTCTGAGATTATGAAACAATTTCCAAGATCAATACACCTCTCAAAACCCCAAAGCAGAACCTAAACAAAGTAAATAAAAATACCAGCAGTAGCTAAAACTGTCTTAGCTGTAAAAAACCTTAAAAAATTTCAAAGCTGGGAGTCAGCCTTCCACACACCACAGGTACTGTGTGAAATGAGGAGTCATTCTGATTCAGTAGACATTTAAGAGCAATTGAGTAGAAAGAGGATTGTGCTTATTGTCACATTGACGTTATGCAGGGGGTTGATACTTGTGCATGCTCCTGGCTGCTATCAGTAACATCTGACCAACAGTGCTAGGTACAGATATGTTCTCCGTGTGAACGTGAACATATATCAGCTGATAAAGAGAATACAGAATCCTTGCCTAATTCAAACAATGTATGTTTAGCTTACTATTAATCATCAAGGAAGCTTTTTAAGAAAGCTAGCCCTTAGAGAGTACTGTGGCCTTTCTATATGGAAAAAAAGGAAAAAGGAGGGGGGAGAAAAGGGGAAAAAATGGTAGGGAAGGAGGAAAAACAGATGACAGATTTCGTATCAGAAGAAACAGCTTTCAGCTCTTGGAACATATTGCTTGCATTCCATGTCTAAAAAATCTACAATTGCATTTGTGAACTAGGTTCAGTGATAGTAAGTAATTAACAATACATGGAAAGTACCCGATTCTGTTGGTTAAGGTACACGCAAGTTAAATTTCTGCAAGTCATTCTGTCACACAAGACTAACTTTCCAAGTAACTGGGAAAGCACAGCCTGACTTCACAAACATCTTATAAAATGTCATGTCCATTTATAAAAATAGTTTATATATGTTTCAGATTAACACAAACAGAGAACAAATGTACTTGTGCATACAGCTCTGGCAACTGGAATCTTGTTACTTTACATTTAGTAAAATAAACTAGTATATACTCATTTCAGTTATGTCCCAAGTCAATATATTCCCATATCTGCTACAGGCTTTTAGCTAGACCTCTTGGAAGCATGATCCTGTTTATAGATAATTTTGCCTAAATCCTCAGTGTAAAAATTATATAATAAAGCAGCATTCCTGCCTATCCTCTCTAAGGCTCTTTTATTTTGGTGGACAGTGTACTGAATCAGGCCTCTCAACTCAAAACCCAAAAATTCCTTAGTTATTTTCATTTACATGCCAGATTAATGTGTTTTACAGCAATTAAATGGTTTTCTGTTCAGAAGTATGTTAATTGCACCATTAGATTTGGTACAGACCTATTTGGGTGGGAGACTTGGCTGGGGAGGTAACCAAATAGGATATATCCCAGGATTTCAGTTAACAACGTAACTGCGCCATGTACATTTTAACAATTCTTAAACTATGATATATAAATTGAGTCTGGAAAATGGTTATCTTTTTTTCCCTAGTATATCAGAAAGCACTGAAAGTTTAGCTAAACATTTCCTTAAAACTGGAATGCTGTTTTCCTTCTTCCCTCCACCCCTTTCAGAACTTGCATGAAAAATGCATCAATCATGGGAAGGGGACATGTTAATAAATAAACGCAAAACTAAATTTATGTGTAAAGGATAGATTCCTCACTTTCACCATTAAAGAAAGCAAATGTTCCAAGTACATAATATTTTAATGAATAGGGTTATTTAAGTAACTTCACAGTAAGTAATCAAGGCCAAAACTGAAGAACATAAAATCCTGTTTAAATCCAACCTTTAAAAATACTACCTGACATCTGATGTACACTTTTTAATATAAAAGTGCCTCAGAATTAACAACAGCAATTTGAATACATGATGTCAGCAACTTCAGTTAAAGTATGTCCCTCATCTTCTTTGGTATTTGGCTAACCCCCTGGTACATAGCTTTTTTTGTAATTTTTATATATCAGATAATGAAAGCAGCGTGTAGTGTTTTAAATCCAAAAGGTTGCATGCATCTAGGAGATCTACATTTAGGAAACTACTACATTGCAATAAGCCTTACAATAATTAAGTACTAAAACCCAAAGTGGCTAGGAATCACAAACTTTCAAACCATTATCAAGCACACATTGGTACTAAGCAGTAATTATGAATTTTAGACTCTTTGTAATTAGCAGCAGCCACAGAGAAACAGATTACAAATCAGCAAATTTTACAAATCAGCAAGTCAACAGCGATAAAGGGTAATACAGGCGTATGTTCACTTCATTTACTATTTGTACTGTTTGTTCACTATGCTTTTTTCTCTAGCAATATATTGGCATAATATTCACATTTAATAAACATTCTATTTCTAATAAAGAAGACTGAATACAGCAATATAACTAATCAAGTAAATGTAGCACTGCTGTTTGTTGTAGATCAGTGCTAGTGAATACTGTATGAGTGAAATTTATTATCTGTTCTTCTTGAAAAAAATTATTTGAATGCTAAGTAAATAAAAACCTCTGTAACAGTTCATGGTCAATATTATGCTAGTTGTTATATTAAATAAGATACATGCATTTCATGTAACTTACAATCGATATAACATTTTTTCCAAATGTAATTAAAATTCCATCAAGGTTGAACTAGACAGATTTTCAGGTCTCAAAAAACCCTCAAGATTTTTTTCCATGCTTCCATAAACTCTTACATAATTTAAACAATCACAACCAGAATCATTATGGAATGGTATAAATGATATTGCAAGCACATTATAAATAAGAAATCAGTTAATGATGTAAACTTAAACGTAACTCTTCACTGATCCAGCGTTTAAGTTCGTTATATTAAGAACCAGTAATTGCTACCTAGTTATTACTAATTGAGCATAACTGCAAAGATACCATAATGTAAACTTCTGGGTTTCATTAATCAGCTCTGGTAAAGCCTATTTCTGTGTCCAATTTGTTTTCTTTCAAGGTCCTTTCCTCTCAGGTTGTTGTTAACTCAAACATAAAAACTCCAAAGTAATGAAAGAACCCTTCTAAATGTGTGGCTTTTGTTATTTTGGGTCAATTATTATTCTTTCATTGCAAGAAAGATCCAACAGGTGCACACGGCTGACTGTTTCTACATCATTACTTTGTACCCCAGTATGTTGGACACATTTTAGCTATAAATAAGCACATAAAATTTAATCAACTGAAGTTAATAGACTCGCGGTATCTGGATTCAGAATTTGTAAAATTTCCATAGCATAGCCTCATTTTTGCTTATGTAGTCAATTCAGACATGTTGTTAACAATAGAGGAGAGAGGGTTTTTATGATGGACTAGTCTTTGCTGGTTGGGTAAACCCCACAGAGATTGGCAGCATTTTCTGAAAGATCCTATTTATTCTTACTCATGAAAAATATCACCTGACAAAAATAAGCATCTTAGAAATACTTAAATACATGTTCACATCCAACTGTTTTTCCTCCCCTTACTGTAACATCACGCCTACAGGTAATAAGTGGTAGTTTTGAGCACAAAAATAGCTGAGTTAAAAGATCGAGCCACTTTTCTGTTACTCAATCTCGTGAAACTGCTGTCCTCTTTACCTACGTTTGTTTGCCTTTGACAACTAAATACAATCCCTCAGTGTTTGTAAATAATCATGATGTTATCATTATACCATACAGAGGAGACCAAAGCAGCAAACCCATCAGAGTTACAAAAACATTTCAAGCCTGTAGTTGGCATGCAGTTTCTGATGCAGCAAATTCAGGCTCCAAGTTGTCTTTAAGCCCAAAGCACCCACGGGGTACAGTTTTCCATAAACTGTGAACAGTAAAAGGGAGCGGGAGCTTCACCCAAGATGCTAAGAGCATGCTGATAAATTACTGCAATGGTACGCAGCATTGATTATGAAAGTGAAGATGTCCTATTGCATTATATGAGGAAGAAAAGTAACTTTTAGCTAAGTAAGCAGACTTAAATAGGAAAGATTATTGAGACAAGTTGTTTGAAATCGGAACACTTCCACTGTGTGTGATGACTTCCTAGGCAACACAGAAGGCTCAGGTTATGTATGATGAAAAACTTGGTCTTAACAATCAATAAAAATAACATTAACCTAAGAAACGCTAGTACCGTGCTTAGGTTTTAGAGGACAGACATAAACCACATAAATTTATCATTTTAAAACCAGATGATTTCTGTCTGCTACCGCAATTTATTCCTGTCTGCTTTTTTACTCAGATGAATTCTTCTGTGGTTACAATGACAAAATACTTCAACATTAATGAGCTAATTAGTTTAATTGCATAAATTTGCTATTTTTTTTAATCTCATGTTGAATCTCCAGAAGAAATAGTTACTACGTCACAATTACAGGATACTGTTACATTTCTCCTTCTTGAGGGGCAGGGGGAAGTTACATTTATGTGTTTTGTTTTGGAGATTTGCTTACATAGACTGTCTTATTAGACCATCATTACTTTGATTGCTAAAACCAAATTAATCTCCAAACATTTCAGAAGTCATTAAATGATATATAATAGTTTATGATAACCTTTAAATGCTTAATAGTCTGGATAATCTTTTTTTTTATTCAAGAGGTAAGATATTGTACATATTTCCACGTATTTTCTGTCAAAGCACTATTGTTCAGACATCTGCAGCCTGATACTTCAAGTCAAATGTTTCAGCTTTCTTTAATTATGAACAAAACAAATAGTCAATATTTTCTTCTAGGTCCAGGCTTTTACAATACTTACCGTAAGAAAGCATAAAGTACGATGAAGTTCTGAATACATTAAGGCCTATAAGGGTTTTATACACATAACTGAATGAAATAATATAGCCAAACAAAACAGTTGAGATTATACTCAAGCATGTGCTGAAACACAGGCCAGACCCGGAAGAGGTATAACTCAGCACAATTTCTTTACTGGGTTGTTTTATGCCTGCTGACAATATAATGTAATTTTAGCAATTTAACAGAATATAAATGAATGTTAATTAACAAGGACCTGTCTTAACAATTTAGGGTCAATAAAATGGGTATCTGAAAGATGGGGAAATGAGAGAAGCTGATTGAAGGATTCAGCTCACTTCCCCCCTCCCCCCCAGTAAATGACCTGACTGAGACTGATTTTGATCTTTTTCAGAATACATTTATCCATCTGATGCTCATGTGTTAAGTCAAACTTCTCTGAAAAAAACAAACCAGCTCCCCAGTTAGATTTAATCTTTAGCACTATTAATGAGCAGAGTCTGTACAATGCCGCTATTTCGATTCAAGACAGAAACTCCAATTAGCAAGCTAAGGACTGAATTGCCATAAAAATATTAGAATGTGTTCCAAAGTTTAATGATATTTCACTGAAGGTGTAGATTTTATAATAAAACATGAATCAGCATAAAGTAAACTTTTTGTAGAGAGATGCTGCATATGAAGTCACCTATTTTCTGTTTTATTATTAATCTTCAGTTTTGCTTATACTATAGGATGACAAACTGTACTCAAATAATCAGCTCTGAGAAAGTGAAATCTGGCAAAAATTTCACATTTGACAGCTTCTGCATTTTTATTGTCAAAAAAATAAACTATCCCACTATTCTCCAAATAAGCTCATGTAAAAAAATCAATATCGTATATAATTACGAAGTTCTCTAATATCTTAAAGCCAGAATTTGGACAGCTATTTGTTGAACTTGATAGTCCATTATCTCTATTTTTATTAGGAAATAAGCATCCAAATTCCTGGTACCTTGAGGAAAAAATTCAGCCAGACACATCATCATTTATTTAAATGGATAACTTCTGAATGACTTCTTAAATATTTTTTTTCAAATGCATACATTATATATTGCATAAAGATGTTTTAAAAAGTTATGCAATTCCATTAAAACTTTCCATAAAGCTAATATGAAGTTTTAGACTAAAGGACTATGCAGATTATACGTGGCCTGACTACTGAAATCACATCAGCATCGACAGATGCCGCTTGTAAAACATTAAAAAAACATTGTCTATTAACAATTTCACCTTTAAAGTGAGAACTAGGGCATGATCAAAATACATTTCAGCTGTAGAGGTATACATCATTATATGCTTATCTGGAGATGCGCACATTGGTCCGTTTCAGAATCATCCAGGTTTGTCCAGATGAGGAGGCTGATAGATTAGATTTAAAAAATATAGTAGTAGAAGCATCTGGATACAGTACCAGAAGCCAGCATGCTGCTGCTTCTCTTGATAAAAACAAAAACATGGGCATCAGAAAAAACTTCAGAGACCTGATAAAGATTTCTGGCTTTCTAAAGAGTTAGTGTTTAATTAGGTTGATACAATATTTCTGCTGCTCACTGATTGTTCCTCAAAGTTTGTTGCTGCTGAGCTACAGCTTGGATCATCGCATTGATACGTTCCTCCGCCAGAAATAGGAAATTTCATCTAACAACGGCGTATCATAGCAGCTCCATCTTCTAGTGCTATCACCCACACTTTTTAAACTGACAAGTGCTACATCCAGTAGAGACATCTCATCATACAAGGAACAACTTTTTTCCACTACTCCTTTCCAGTTTTCTCTGCCATGTGCCTGTTTTTGACAAATTAAACTAAAAGACGTAATTTGTAGTAACTTGGTCTTTGCTGCCACAGGATGAAGATGAAAATGTTCTGACTTACCTTTGAACCTGACTGCTTTGCTCAATGTGGAATGCAACTGGATCTCGCTTTCCTACCCTTAGACATGACAAATACGTATACAACATCTTATTGCAAGTATACTGACATTATGCATAGTGACTACACTTGCACAAGAAGCCTCTTTTCTATGTGATTTTTTTTAATTCCCTTAGTAACTACATCTAGGTATCCTGCAGTCACTTGTTTCCATTACATCTGGTTGCCTGTGAACCACCGCAGATCTCTCTAGGCCTTTAGCACTGAAGACATTCGGACGTCTTAGCAACTGATATCATAGCCTGCTTTGAAAGGATAGCACATTATACACAGACAAATATCAGATCATACAAGCAGCTCTAGTTGCTAGATGCAGCACATGTTTCTACAGTTTACCAAACAGAGCAGCCACAGTGTTTGCCACCATATTAGAAAGATAAAACATAAAGCTTATGTTTCTCCAAACATTCATCCAAGTTTGGCTAAGACTTCTGATTTCCCTAAGTGAACCACAGTTGTACGGGTTTTCTGGAGGTGTAATACTTCTTCTGTGAGTTGGGGTTTTATTTGCTAACTGATTATGGCTGTAATAATGCCACTTCATTATTTTTCAAGCATCTGATGTAAAAGTGATAACAAAGTTGAGGTACACATAGACAGTTACTGCCTGCATCGTCTTAACTGTCTTTATATTAACTTACAAATTACTTTATCAAACTGTAATATTCAAAGAAAAAATAATGAAAAACATGGTATTCAGACATCAACTTCCTCATGGATATGAATGAAAGAAAAGCAGCAAATGCAGTAATTTATTAACTCAGAGCTCCAACACAAGATACGTCCTCTCTTCTCACAGGTCTTTTTTTTTTAACATATGCTCTACACTATACCAGTAGTCAGGTAGTAGAATATTGTTCCCTCAGCAAGCCATCGATTTACCCATTCTTCAATCATACACAAGAATTTCCACGGAAATGATTCCAGATTATGATAAGAAAGCCAAGCTATTTAAACCACATAGCTGGTTTAACTTTCTTTTGTTTCCAGTTTCAAAGGAGACTTTGTTTAAAGAACTTGATTAAATATAAGTCCATTCTTAAAAATGAATCTCAAACAGAATAGATGCATTTTGGCCAAGATGAAGTTCGGTCCTTGAGAAAGCTGTCAACCACATCCGAGACAATTTTGTCACAGAAATACACAAAAAGGAGAATCTGGAGAGCACTGATGTGTCTCATAATTTCCTGAAATATTACCCTGTGAAAGTTTCCAAGTTAGGCACCATATTGTTAATCTCTTCCCTCCTGTAAAAAGGGCACGGATTAGAGCAAGGGCACAATTACATACAGTAATAATTAGATCTAATTATTATTACTTTGATGAATACAGTATGGAAGGCTTGAAGTGAAACTTTGAAGAGGACTTCCTAGAATATGATTAACCTTTCTATGCTGATACAAGAGAAAGTACAAAATGTTTTTCTGAAGAGCTGGGCAACCGTGCCCAAAGCTATTAAAAAAGATGCAACAGTTGTCCACATGGTGAAAAACTATCAGAATCACAGGACTAAATTAGGAAGGAATAACCAAATGTATGTATTTGATGTGTCTGAAGAACAGGAGACAACAAAGGCACTTTGAGGTTAAAACTACAGCAATTTTGAACAGAGCTGATCTCTGTACATACCAATACTACAGGGCACACAATAGCCAGGGCACTGACAAAAAGAAAAAAATTGGGCAGTGTAAACAGAATGGAATTATTAAAACGTAGAAACATTCAAGTGGATGTGGTAAGATTTAGACATGTTCTGGATGTTTGGGTCAAAGGAGAGAAACAGGCCAAAGAAGATGCCAAGATTACAGTCTAGAGTGAAAAGAGTCACAGTTATATTCCCTGTTCTTTCTAGTTAGTCTGTTTTGGAACAGAGAACAGACAGTGAAAACAGCCACTCTGTATTTGCCCAGCTTTCATTTAGAAACTTACCAAATAGCAACTGAAGACGTTTGTTTGTACATCAAGGCCATAGTATCAATAGCCACTGTTACATAGGTGGCGTTAACGCTCTTCTAATTCATGGTAGATGCTGAACTACTCAAAACAAGTTTTCTTTGTACTGAAATCGTTCATAATTAGATTGTAAACTCCTCAGGATGGGCCTGGAATATGCTAGAAAGAGTATTGTTAGGCAACAGCGATGCTACCAGAGAACAGCTGTATTGCCATTATGTTTTGGAATTGTGTATACATATCTTCAGGGTGTTTTTGCACAGACTTACCACCGGCATAAAAGCTAATTAATTCATGGTAAATTATCTGAAAACAAATAAATGGTAAGGTGGTGAAGTATGCTGTTGATACTAAGTTACTGAGGGTAGTAAAAATAGAGCTGGCTGAGTGAATCTGCATACAGCCTCACTATCCTGAGCGCATAGGCAGGTGAAATTTAATGTAGATAACCATAATGTAAATATTGAAAAAAATCCTATCCTTACCTATGAAACTATCTAGTGGATGTAGATGTTAACAGTCAGAAAACAGATCCCAGGATCTATACAGTTAATGCTATGAAAACAATGTTCAATGTTTGTTCAATGTGCAACAGAACAACATTCAACAATGCTCTGTTTATCTGCTTTCTCACCTCCCTAACAAAGCAAAACAAATAAATGACAGGAATCATAAGGGAAGAACTGGATAATGACATGAAAACCATTGTTTTGACTGCTCTTGTATTTTGAATACTGTGTGTAAATCCTGGTCTCCTCACCTCTGAAAGCATGTAGTAGTGCTCAAAAATAAACAAATAATTTAAAAAAAAAAGATTAATAGTAACACGTGAAAAAATCAAATAGACTAAAACTATTCAGCTCGGAAATTCCAAGACTGAGGAAAGATACAAAATCACGAGTTGAAGAGAGAAGGTGACTAGAGAGCAGCTGTTCATTGTTTCTACCAAAATGAGAAGAATATCAACTAAGACAGATAGGAAACTTTAAAAAAAAACAAAACCACTTTTCACACAACGCAGTCATGTTGCATGGAGCACGGAGCTCTTCCTGTAGTACACTGCAGATGTCAAAAGTTTACGTGGACTTAAAAAAAAAAAGACTGGGCAAATTTGTGGAGTAAAAATCTACAGAGAACTGCTAAAAATAAGACAACACTTCTGATTCAGAAAGTGCTAGAGCCACAGATGGTTGCACTCAGGGCATTAAGGCATCCTATGATGTCCTATCTCTGCACTCTTTCTTAGGCACTTTCTAGTGTCCACTGCTACAGACACACATACTCCCAATACGATGAGTTAATGACGACTACACTATGTCATTATTTCTAGAGTGCACATATTTATAGCTGAATTCAAGGAAATTGAAAAAGAAAGGCTATGCATAATAGCAAAATACATCTTAACCTTGAAAACATCTACATACACACTTGGTTGTGGTCCAGTTGGTATCACTAACGTGCGAATAGAAGTAAATGCAAGAATATAATCCCCAAAGGAACTTTGTGTTTTTCCTTCTGAAAACTTTTTAACACGGATTCTGTGCCATCATACCGGTACTAAGCGTACCAAGTCAGGTCAAGATTTTTTTTTTTCTTTTTTGGGAAAGAGTGTAGGAGTATTTCTAGCAGAGGAAGGTGTAGGACAGTATCGAAATTTCATCGATTTGATCCGCCTTTTGAAAAACAAATCGCTAGTTATTTCCATCTTCTTACGTACAGAAGTTACTTTGTTCACCACTGCACACAGTAATTTCTGTCAGCAATCACGCTGGGCGATTTCTGCGTGCCGTCAGCTTGCAGGCCCGTATCCTGCAGCAGCGGTTCGTGCCGCGCCACAGCTTCCCCAGTGCAGCTGCTCTGTACCAAACCACAAGCAACGGCACCGAGCCCTTGCTAGAATTCCTCGTTTCAATGAGCAAGCGACCGGCGCAGTTGCCAACTCACCTGATCTGATTTCTAAACCCATTTCAGCCCAGCAGCACAACGCTGTGTGGAAACCTGGCCCGAAGGACCCTTATTTTAAGTAGCGCGGTAAAGATGCCCAGTTACCATTTCAGAAGCGCTAAGCCGTTACTCGTCCAGAAAACAAACAAAAAAAAACCCCTAAATGATGAGTGAGAAAAGCCGTTACTCAAGACCTCATCGGCTGCCCATTTTCGCCCTGCAGCAGTCTGAACACTTCTAACCGTCCGGCCCCAAATGATCGCTCAGATCCAGTCCGAAGGGATCAGCTGTGCAGCCCGTCAGACCCGGGCCAGCGCGGCGGGCCGATTTAGTGAACAAAGGCCGAGAAAAAGACGAGGCGCAGGGAGCTGCTCCGACCCGTACTCACTTTCCAGGCGTTACAAAAAGCAGAGAGGGAGGGTCCGTGAAGGGGAAGGACCCCGGCGCTGCACAGCCCGCCCCAGCAGCGTCGCCGCGGCGCCTCAGGACGGGAGGACAAAGCCGAAAGTTACCGCGGCCCGGCCCGGCCCGGCCCGCTCCGCTCCCCACACGCTCCGCCGGGGCGGCCGGCTGGCGCGCGGGACACACACACACACATATATATGTATTTGTTTTTTTAGAAAAGACCTGTTTCATACAGAGGGGAAGCGCGGCTCCCTGGGCCCCGCCCATCGCCTCCGGGCCGGCGGCCGCGGGAAGGAGCCCGGCGGCTCACGCCTCCCCGCCCCCGCTACCGCGCGGCCGTTAGCGCGTGGCAGTTGGCGCGCAACCGCCGCCGGG
>Ga0065711_1045794_pt1 | contig 13260 bp, 9 predicted proteins | sample Hoacrofraction12_FD_59098 | JGI IMG/M metagenome (GOLD analysis project Ga0065711, IMG submission 59098) | Hoatzin crop microbial communities from Cojedes, Venezuela - Epithelial fraction 12 v2 (version 2) | ecosystem: Host-associated > Birds > Digestive system > Esophagus > Crop | place...
TATTTATATTATTTAATTCATCTTCTATTTTCTTTTTATCATCAAATGTATCTGCAAGAGCGGAAATCAGCATATCTCCCGCAGCACCCATTGCACAATCTATATATACTATTTTCATATTTTTTATTCCCCTATATGATTTATCATGCTTGCAAGATACCCTGCTCCAAATCCGTTGTCAATATTTACCACGCTGACACCGCTTGCGCATGAGTTGAGCATAGACAATAGAGCCGATACTCCGCCAAAAGAAGCTCCATATCCAACGCTTGTAGGAACCGCGATGACAGGGCATGAAGCAAGGCCACCTATAACACTTGCAAGTGCCCCTTCCATACCTGCAACAGCTATTATAACCTTGGCACTCATGATATCATCCGTATGACTTAAGAGCCTATGAATGCCGGCTACGCCTACATCGTATAGCTTTGTTACGTCATTACCAAGTGCTCTTGCCGTAAGCGCGGCTTCTTCTGCAATGCTCATATCACTTGTTCCGGCTGTTGCAATGACTATTTTGCCTTTTGTATCAATATCAGGCACCTTGCCGACTATTCCAATTCTTGCCATTTCTTGATATTCGAAATCTATCTTCATATCATTTGCTTTTTCTTTTGAAAGCCTCGTTATGAGAACGCAGCCATCACTTTTTTCATGTAGCTTTGTAGCTATTGCATCTATTTGCTCTGCGGTTTTGCCCTCACCATATATGACCTCTGCAATGCCTTGTCTGATACTTCTGTGATAATCGACTTTTGCAAATCCCATATCTTCAAAAGGTTCGTTTTTTAAAGAAAGAAGCGCATCATCAACGGACATTTCTCCGCTTTGTACTTTTAAAAGAAGATTTCTAACATCCATACATTCCTCCGAGATACTATACCATTTCATACTGAATATTATATTCTTAGATATAGTATACTGTTTTATATTCGCAGATTATTATTTTGAAATATTCAAGTCCATACTTCCCGATTTGAAACCTGACAAATCAAGCGTTACATACATAAATCCAAGATTTTTTAATTTAGTTGTTATAGCATATCTTATATCATCATTCAATATTTTTGAAAAATCACTTGGATAAATCTCTATTCTTGCAATACTTTCGTGAACTCGTACGCGAACCTGCTTAAATCCCAAATCCTTTAATATATCTTCCGCGTTTGAAACCATTTCCAGTTTATCTTTGCTAATTTCGCAGTCATACTCAAATCTTGTTGCAAGGCATGAAATTGAAGGCTTATCATAGGTTTTTAGTCCGAGTTTCTTAGAAAAATAACGTATCTCATCTTTTGACATCTCAAAATCCATAAGAGGACTGATTATTCCAAGTTCTTCCTTTGCCTTTAATCCCGGTCTGTAAACACCCTTGTCTTCATAGTTTGAACCATCAAATACAGTATCTATGCCATACTTTTTTGCTTCATCTTTTATCAGACCAAATATTTGTTTTTTGCAAAAATAACATCTATCTATCCTATTGTGTTTGAACTCATCAACGGATAAAACATCAAAGGGCACGACTATATGTTTTATATCATATTCTTTGCAAAAATATATACTCTCAGAAAGCTCGCTCTTTGGAAAAGCATCTGTATCAACAGTTATAGCAAGTACATCTCTATCAAGTACATCTTTCGAAACTTTCAAAAGAAAAGCGGAATCGACGCCGCCCGAAAAGGCTATGCAAACTTTTCCTTTATCTTTTATATAATTTTTTAAGCTCTCGTATTTTTGATTTTTTTTGTCAGTTATCAATTTTGTTCACCTAATTTTTTGCCAGATAATATTTTATTATTTTAAAGCGAGCAATGCTTTTTATCGATGTCTTTTACTTTGTCGCGGCGGCGAACATACTTTTCATCAGTAAGTGTATCTGTGTGCATCCATGTTTTAACAATCTCCATGGCTATAGCACTTCCTATTATTTTGCCGCCTATACAAAGAACGTTACTGTCGTTGTGCTCTCTTGAAAGCTGTGCACAGAACGGATCTTGGCATACACATGCAAAGATATTTGGAAGTTTGTTGGCTATCATAGCGCTTCCGTATCCTACGCCGTCAACAAAGATTGCTCTGTCACATTCTCCTTTTGAAACAGCAAGTGATGCCGGATAAACAAAATCCGACAAATCACATGAATTTGTATCATGCGTTCCAAAATCTACAACTTCATTGCCTTCGCTTTGTAAATACTCTTTAATTTCTTCTTTCAATGCGAAACCTGCATGATCGTTTGCCATTGCTATTTTCATAGGCACTCCTTTCAGTCTGATGACTAAAAAAATATAAATATTATTTTAAATAATATCAGTAAAAATATCATTTAACCTGCCGTAATTAGACACATTCTTTTAACAAATCAACGATATTTAGATGCTGCGGGCATACGCTCTCACACTGTCTGCACTCGATGCAGTCTTTGGGATTTCCAAATCCGTTTGTTGCTTCAAACATCTTTTCGTCCGCGCGCTCTCTATCACCTTCTACAACTCTGATATTTCTAGCTTCGAATACACGTGGAATCTTGATATTCATAGGACATCCTCTCATGCAATATCCGCATGAAGTGCAAGCTATTGCCTTGGACTTGTTGAAGATTTCGCCTGCTTTTTTCATTACTGCCATTTCGTCATCTGTCAAAGGCTTGAAGTCTTTCATGATAGATACATTATCTGCCATCTGTTCCGGAGTTGACATGCCTGACAAAACAGTTATGATGCCATCAAGAGATGCTACAAATCTAATTGCAAGAGATGCGTATGATGCCTTATCATCTATGGATTTTAGAATTTTTCTGACTTCCTTTGGCGGATTTGCGAGTTTTCCGCCCTTTACAGGCTCCATTACAACGATTGATTTTCCATGAGATCTTGCAACTTCATAACATTCCCTTGATTTTACTTCCGGGTTCTCCCAATCTGCATAATTTATCTGAAGCTGTACGAATTCAACATCGGGATGCTCTGTTAGGAGTTTATCAAGAAGCTTTGGCGTTCCGTGAAAAGAAAATCCATAATGCTTTATTCTGCCTTTGGCCTTTTCCTCTTTTACAAAATTCCATAAATCATACTCTTCATACTTTTTATATCCATCATCCATAAGAGCATGTAAAAGATAATAATCAATATAGCCCGCACCTGTTCTATCCAAACTCACATCAAGTTCTTTTCTGGCTTCTTCTTTGCTTTTGACCATACCTGCATGAAGTTTGGTTGCAAGTGTATATGTGCTTCTGTCATGTCTATCAACGAGAGCTTTCTTGGTAGCTTCTTCAGAACCCGTGTAAACAAAAGCTGTGTCGAAATATGTGAAACCGTTTTCAAGAAACATATCAACCATCTTTGAAGTCGTATCTACATCGATATCATCACCGATTTTTGGAAGCCTCATAAGGCCAAAACCGAGTTTTTTTGTACCTTCACCAAAATATTTTTCTGCCATAGTCTTCTCCTATATAATTTTGTAAAAAAACATTTGTAAAGCCATAAATTATAATATAGGTATAATTTATACACATTACAAATCATTATGATTGCCTATAAAAATTATAATCTATTTCAAACTCTTTGAGTATAAGATATTTTCAATTTTATATTCATGCGAATAAGCAAAAAAGTAAGATACATTCCCTATTTTGGTTATTATATAATCTTAAAAATTTTATATATCAAAAATCCCAAAGGACTTTTATATATTTTGTCCCTTGGGATTTTTTCAAAATATATTTAACTCAGTTGGGGTTCTATCCCCGACTAAGTTATCGCTCCGCGAGAATGCGCAGAGATTTGCATAGAACAAATCTCGCGAGCGAGACTTGAATTAGTTACTACTTTCTGTTGATGCTGTATCCGATGTATCGGATGAAGTAGTACTTGATGCATCATCAGTACCTTCCTTTTCACTTGAGCCTTTTGCAGAGCTTGAATCGCTGTCGCTTGGCGCAGCGTCTCCTGGACCACCTTGTCTTCCGGAACCTCCGTTTCCATTACCGCCCGGACCATTGTCACCATCGCCTCCGGGGCCACCATCGCCGTCATGGTCTCCGCCTTGAGTGCCCATATCGGAAATTGTGATACTGCTTGCATCTACTCTATCTGATTCATCCTGCTCATCTGTTACTGTTGAAAGCTCTCCATCTAGCTGTTTTCTGATGCTCTCTGCACGAAGTAGGCAAAAGTTCTCCAAAGTTTCAAAAGCTGTTTCAAATTCATCAGCTGTATAGAATGCTGTCGGATCTTCCTCTACATATGGGAGAATCATCTCATATACTCTTTCGATTTCTTCTTCGAACTCGCCGGACTCGAAATAGCTTACAAGTTCATCATAGTATGTATGATAAAGATCCAGATATTCTTCATTGTTTACTATGAAACTCCACATAGGTCTGTCTTCTTCCTCGGCACCTGACAGAGGAGAATCTATACCATAATTGACAATCTCGGTAGAATCTGTGTCGCTGTTCATACCTTGATTCATGAATGCACCAAATGCAAGGTTATAGTCCCAAGGAATCATAGAAAGGATACCATCTTCCTCGAGAAGATAATAGTTGTGTAGCATATTGCCGGTATAACTGTCATAATTCATGACAAAGTTGTGGACAACAAAATATCTGATAACGCTGTCTACATCTACTGCACTTTCAACATCCTCGCCTTCGGATAGAGTTTTCAAAGATGATATAAGTGTTTCTTCATCTTCCTCGGTTACATCTGTTTCGGCGTTGTCGAAAATATCTGTGTAGCTATCAATTTCATCATCTGTATACTTTAGTGATGCGCCATTGTCATTGCTTCCAAATCCGCCGCCACCGCCGCCTTGATGATTATCATCAAAAGATGGTCTTGTATCGGAACTATCACTGGAATCTACTGCGCTTGAATCTGATATACTAGCATCTTCACTATTATCATCTGATACATCTGTATCAGAATCCACAGAATCAGAATTCTCATCAGAAGAGCCCGGGCCACCATTCATATCAGGCATTTCTCCGTCGAAATCGCTCATATCAGGCATCTCACCATCGAAGTCGCTCATGTCCGGCATTTCGCCATCAAATTCTCCCATATCAGGAGCATCACCCATATCACCGCCCATATTTGCATTATCAAGTTCTGATGTCTCGGGCTTATAGAGATTGGCATCACTATGGCCTGTACGTTCAAGGAATGCATCTGATACATTTTCTATTGCGAGGTAAAGACCATACAGCTCACCGTTAATATATAAAGATACATAACTTGTCAAAGGAGCATCGCAGCCCATCAGATTGAAGAGCTGATAGCTTAGATAATCCTTCATATATGTAGCATCAGCATATATATTATTTAAATTTAATTTATCGAGTCCGTAATATGTCTGTCCGTCTACATATTTTCCAAAATTAATTTTAAAACTATATCTATCACTATCTTCATCGCTTGCAACAGATGATAGCGATGTATTTCCTTTTGTGGCAAAAGAAACATCACTAACCTCTTCACCGTCGATAGTTACATTTACTTCATATTTTGTTTTGTCTGTTGGATTTTCGAGAAGATCTGCCCAGTCATCATCGCTTATCTCTACGTTTATGGTATGAACATAGCTTGTATCGAACAGCTTTGATACATATGAGTCGTTATCAGTTGTATCATCACTTGATTCAGAATCAGATGTTGTAGATTCTGCTGTATCAGTATCACCGCTTGTACTTGATGATGAAAGTGATATATCAGGCATGCTACAAGCTGTCAGACACATAATTATACTCAAAAAAAGTGCCAAAAATCTTGATTTTTGTTTAATCATATTACTGCCCCTTTCAAAATAATTTTTCATGACAATTGATTGTAAAATGCTAAACTAAATCAAAACTAAAATATAAATTCAAGAAAAGGCGGCTAACTCACGACTAATGTCACGAGTATGTGCCGCCTAATTATTAAAGATCGTATATAACCATGCTTGTTACAATATAATCAAACATAGCGTCGGAATCCGGGTTGTCAGCTAGGTGAAATGTAGCACCATATGGGAAAGTAAAATAATCATCATAGCTTATGCCCTTGATATCTACAAAGTCATCATATGCAGGATCAATCTCCCATGTAACAAGTTCGTAAGACATTTCTTCTGCAGAATCAGTCATAAGTATGCCATAAGTACCATCACCGTAGTCAATGACAACCGGGTAAGCACCTCCGCCAACACCATCAGGAACAGCAGGAAGCTCGTCACAAGTTTTGCCTGTTATGGCAACTGCAAAGTTATCAAGTATATCTTTTGGAAAAACAAAATACATGCCATCATCCGAATATGATATCGTACCGTCCATTGCAAGACTATATCCCTTTTTGCCTGCTGTGTAAAAAATAGCATCCCATACATAATCTGCATCTTCTATATCATAAACGGTTTCTTCGCCTGCATTACTATTTTCCCATGCCATTTCAAGCATGCCCCAAAGGATGTAATAACTCATATCACTTTGCTCATCAGATAAATCTGCTCTATCTGTTATCTCGATGATTTCATCTTCAAAATATGCATCGGTTTCTGCATTTTCATAGCTTGCATCTGTAGAACTATCCGTAGATGGGTCCATATTGGCACATGAAGAGCCTGATGTGTTTGTAGATTCTACACTAGAACTATCTAATGAAGAATCATTAGCTTCAGAGCCTATATCATTGTTTGTTTCAGATGTAGTGCTATCCGATGTGATTTCATCACTGCTATTGGATGTACCACTTTCTTCTCCGGTGCTACATCCTACAAGTAATGACGCTGCCATACAAATACTTAAAATAAGTGACAAGATTTTTCTTTTCATAATACTCTCCCTTTTGATTTATTATTCGAATATATTCTATTACTTTTAATAAAATATTGGAAGATAAAAATTTTATTTTAAAGATTTGTTTGTATACCTGTAGATTAGAAACAAATATGATTTTATTCTTCGTATAAATAAAAATCATCCCATGACCCCCAGCCATTTGCAGCTGCTTGAACGCTGAATCCGACCGTTATTTCGCTATCTTCATCGAGAGTAAAGCCGCTTATTTCGGGATTATCCCAGTTTTGCCAAGACGTTACGCTTGAATATTCGCTTATGATGTCATCGCCGTCTTTGATGTAAATAATAAACTCGGCATCATCTCCGCAATCGCCGCCCTGAAGGAAACCTCCGAAAGTATATGTACCTGCAGAAAGAGTCATAGTCTGTTCTACTTTAAAAGAGATATCGCTCTCTGCCCAGAAATGAAGGCAATATGAGCCTGTCCTTACATTGTTACTATCATCTTTGATTGATGCGGCATTATTTTTTGCATTGTCTGTTATAGTCCAAGCGCTGTCATTTGCTCCATCTTCAAAGCCGGGGTCTTGTAAGAGATTGGCTGATGATACGGTTACTGTGCAAGTTACATCTATGTCTCTTCCAAGAGCATTTACTTTGCCGGCCTCTTCATATATACCTTTTGTATTGTTATCTACATTTGAAGTATCCCATGTAACCGATACATCTTCTGTATCACCTGTATTGTACAAAACAGTTACGCTATCAGGGAGTACTACATCTTCACCAAGTGCGATATTTACGCTTTCAGCAGTTACACTAAGTACACTTTTTGAAGCATCTGTTCCTGTTCTCATATATTTATAGATATTTACGGTTTCAAGAGCATTTCCATAAAAATCAAACCATGCTTCATTATCGACTGCAGAGCCGCCATACCACTCTTTTGCATCTTCGTCATAGTCGCCTGCATATGATGATGCCCAGCCGCATCCATACTCTTCCCAAGCTTTCTTGTTTGCTTCAAGTACATCGCTTACATCATCAGCATCTTCATCATATACATTTACAGGAATCCATGCAGGCTCCCAGTAGAACATACCTATTCCTGCATCTCCTACCGCGCTCACGGCCTTGGCAACTGCGCTTAGTTCATGAGCTTGTCCTTGGACAGATATATCGTAGTCGAAAGCATCTCCGACTTTTCCCTCATATTCTGTATTGGTATGACCATCGCCATCTTCAAGTGTTCTAACGTAAGACGTCTCCGCAACCATAACTTTTTTATCATATGTATCTGCAATATCCGAAAGAACGCTCGTCAGATTGTCCAAAGTTCCATGCCAGTACGGATAATATGATGATGCGAAAACGTCATAGTCAACGCCGTATTTATCAAGATAACTTGCAATGCTAACATAACTTCCCTCGTTTTCCGGATTTGTGAAATGAACTGCAACCATTATGTCCTTATCATACTCATCTGCTACGTATCTCACGGCGCTTGAACCGCTTGCAAAAAGCTTGCACATGTTCTCCCAAGTGTCTTCTCCTGCTATACCATTGTTGGTTTCATTTCCAATCTGAACCATGCCTACATCTACGCCATTGTCAATTAGAGTTTCAAGGCTCTCTAACGTATAGTCATATAAAGCGGATGTTTTTTCATCTATATCCATATCGCTCCATGATTTCGGCGCAGTTTGCTTTGCAGGATCGGCCCAAAAATCAGAATAATGGAAATTTATAAGCACCTTCATGCCTGCATTCGTTGCATATTGTCCTATCTGCACGGCTGTATCAAGGTCACAGTTGCCGCCGCCATAAAAGTTTCCGTTTTCATCTGTAGGATTGTTCCAAACTCTTATACGAACATAATTAACACCGCCATCTGCAAGAAGATTGAAGAACCCTTGGGCATCAAGGCTATTGCCATCGAAGTCTTTGTATGTTACTCCTGCATTTATTTCAGATAAAAAAGATGAGACATCAACACCTGTTATGAAGTCGTCATCAATTATTTTTTCTACATAAATGTCAGAATGTGAAAGCTCGCTTATTGAATCATCATTTTGTTCTGATTCTACAATTTCAGACGAATTATCGGATGATGAATTTTCGCTATCAGACGACGAACTATCATTTTCTGTATTAGTTTTGTTTTGAGATTTTCCGGCAAAAATAATAACTCCAAGAGCTACTACTATTACCAAAAGAATAGCTATTACGATTTTTACACTCTTTTTCATAAGTTCCCCCTAAAAGAATTTTTATATTTTTTGCATACAAATTATATCATAGATATCTGCGCAATAAATAATCATTTTCTTCGAAAATAGTAATTATAATCGTATATTTGTAATGTTAAAATAAAGCATATTTTGGTCGATATAATTAAATAAATATGAAAATAATAACTATACATTTAGAGAATATGAGAAAAAATGGAGATACCATGAAACAATACTTTTTCAGCGGATATGAATTCTCACAGTTTGATGAAATAATAGCAAAAATCAAGAGTTTTGAGGAATACTCTGAAAATAGGCCTATGCTGATGCAAGTATCAGAGCCTACATGCAACAAATCATTTGCTCAGTTCAGCATAGATTTGTTCAAAATCCATCTTCCAAATGTTGACCTAGTCGGAATGACAGGTCACTGCGCTCTGACAGAAGATACAACGGCAAGAGGATATGCCGTAGGAAGCCTCATAATTTTCGATGAAGCGACTTATGATATTGCAGACTATGACTGTCATGATATGAGCCCTGAAGATGCTGCTATGCAATATATTGAGCATTTAAAAACGCTGCAAAATGTAAAAGGTATCCAGGTATTTTCATCAGATATAACTCTTTGCCCCGGGCCATTTGTTGATATGCTCTCGGATGCATATCCGAAAGTTCCGATATTTGGTGCTCTTGCGGGAACCGCAAACATGTATGAAGACAGATCTCTAATCTATGGAAATGCAAAAGTTCTCGATAGAGGAATCGTTGCTATCGCATACATGGGCGAAAATCTTCATATAAAGACTGACTATAACCTTGGCTGGCGAAAACTTGGCAGGGAATTTACTGTTACCAAAAGCGACGAAGACGGTGTAGTATATGAAATTGACGGTGAAAAAGCCATGAATGTCTATACCAAATATCTTGGTATAAAGCCAAATAAATACTTTTTTGAAAATACAAGTGCTTTTCCATTCATGCTTAGAAAAGGTAACGTCGATGTCACTCGTGTAACACTTGGCTACTCTGATGATGGCAGTATATCTTTTGCCATGAAGATTCCTGCAGGAACCACTATGTCTCTATCCTACGCTAAATCTGACTATTTGCTTGAAGAAGTTCTTGATAATGCAAATAAACTCATAAAATTTGCTCCACAAGCTCTTCTTATGTTTGCGTGTATGAACAGGCGAGTTCTAATGGGTGATGAGCTGGCCGATAAAGAGCTAAACTACTATCTAAACGTTGTTCCAAACGGATTCTGGCTAAACGGATATGGAGAAATACTAAGAAATATAAATGGCGGTGGTCTATTAAACAGTGCTCTTGTTGCGGTTTCCATGCGAGAAGGAGAAAAGAAAGCGATAACTGCTACTCCTATTTTGGAAGATACTGATGCAAAAAAATCGGAAACGCCTATTGTTCCTCTAAGCGATAGACTGGTCTCTTTCCTAGAGGCTACAACAAATGACCTTAATATGTCACTAAATGATTTGTATGTAAAAGCCAGTGTCGATGTTTTGACGAATCTTTTCAATAGGCGATCTCTCGATGAATTCGTAGATCTTGCAATAAAAGATGCAAAGACGGGCAAAAATGTTTCCGTAATGCTATTTGATATCGATCATTTCAAGAATGTAAATGATACGTATGGACACGATGTAGGTGATATCGTTTTGAAAAAGCTGGCAAATATTATCAAAGCTCTTGTAAAAAACGATAGCGGCGCAGTCGGTAGATGGGGCGGAGAAGAATTTTTGTGTTTATTAAAAGATATTGATCTTGCAAGTGCTGTTGAATTTGCTGAGCATGTAAGAAAAAATGTCGAAGTTATGAAGTTTGGTCCTGTACCAAAAGTCACTATAAGTATAGGCGTTACACAAATTAGGTCTGACGATACTCCGGAAACTCTCTTTTCACGTGTTGATTCACTTCTTTATGCTGCTAAAGAAAATGGTCGTAACAGAGTTGAATATAAATCAAAAAATGGTGACACATAAAGCGTCACCATTTTTTATCAATCAAGTGTCATAGTCTCATCTTTATTCACATATAAGATGCCGTCCTCTTTGGAAATTTGATTTATATATTCTTGTAGCGACTCATTTGTTGTGGCATCTGTCTTGACAGCTGCCATGTTGAAATTTTGATAATTGTAGACTATTTCCAGATTATATTTTTCACAAATGTAATCCAGCACTTCATCTTTATTGTCCGAGTCGAATGATATTATAAGAACACTTGAAAAATCTTCATAAGCTGATGTATTTTCAGAATCAGCAGTAAGTGACACAGAACTATTTGTACCATATGAAATTTCATCAGCGCATCCACATAATGTTACTGCCATAAATAGCGTAATCATAATATTTTTTGTTTTTGCTAAATTCATACCTTATCTCCCAAAATCACTTTATTTGCCGGCACTATCAAGTACGTCACTTATTGTCTTAGTGAGTTTATCAATTTCAATTGGCTTTGCAACATGGCCGTTCATGCCTGACTCCTTCGCCTTTTGTTTGTCTTCGTCAAATGCATTGGCAGTCATGGCGATAATAGGGATATCTGCCACATCGCTTCCAAGAGCTCGTATAGACTTGGTCGCATCATATCCGTTCATATGCGGCATTTGAATATCCATAAGTATTAAATCAAAATCACCTTTTTTGGCAGATTTCATTTTTTCTACCGCTTCGGTTCCATCAGATACAACTGTTATAACAAAGCCTTCTTTTTTCAAAATCTCAACAGCTATTTCTTGGTTTAGTTCATTATCTTCTGCAAGCAAAACCTTACAACCATCAAATTTATCTTTTTTGTTTGTCATTGTATTTTCACTGCTTAGACCATTTTTATGAATAGCATTAGTATCTAAGCTTTGTGCGCCTTTGTGACTTTGTACAGCTATATTCAAATGTTCATCAATATTAGACAGTTTTGATTGTCCCATACTATCCGCAAGCATAAATGTAACTTCTACTTTAAATTTTGTGCCGACTCCTTCCGTACTTTCTACATCTATTGTACCGCCCATTTTTTCTACTATATTTTTAGATATAGGCATGCCAAGGCCTGTGCCCTGTATGCCGCTTACAGTACTTGTTCTCTCACGTTCAAATGGTATGAATACTTTTTGCAGAAATTCTTTGCTCATACCAATTCCGGTATCAGATACCGTAAATCTATATTTTGAATGTAAATCGTCTAGTTCTTCTATTTCTTCAATCAAAACATTTACACTTCCACCTTCTTTGGTAAATTTTATCGAATTACTTACAAGATTTAGAAGTACTCTGTTTAGTTTCAAAGCATCTGTATATACAAGATTATTTTTTATCTTTGTATCAACACTAAATAAAAGATTCGATTTATCAGCATCTGTTGATGCTATTGTACGAAGGTCTGTGGCAATATCAAGCAGATTTACCATCTCTTCATCAAGCTCAAGCTTGCCGGATTCGATACGGCTCATATCAAGGACATCATTTATCAGCATGAGCAGTTGATTTCCGGATATCCATATTTTATCAAGATATCCCGAAACTTTATCTGTATTTTCAATATGTTCTTTTGCAAGATTAGTATATCCTATTATCGCATTCATCGGTGTTCTGATATCATGCGACATATTGAAGAGGAACGTGCTTTTTGCTTTGTTTGCTGCCTTTGCTGCTTCCAAAGCTTCTGATAGTTCTTCTTCTCGTTTTCTTGCATTATCCGCTTTTTCTTTTTCTAAAAGCATCTTTGAATTAGCACGAATCTGTCTGATGATTGCGACGAAAATTGCGACAACAGCGAGTGCTGTAACAATAACCCATATTCTGCTTCTCCATATAAGGTCCATGCTTATGCTGCTTATCTGATCGAATATAACCGTTTCACCAATCCAAACGGTCAACATCCAGTTGGTATTTTCTACAGGAAAATAGCTTACATAACATTGTTCGCCATTGCATATAAATGTAACTTTGCCTGATCTGCCATTTTCAAAGTCGTCACATACCTTTTCATAAACGCCGCTTGACGTGAATTCCATTTTTTGAAGTTCACTTAGGAAATTTTTGCCGGAATTTATCTCTCCGAATGAAGAATTGGTGAGATTTTCACCATTATTATAGTAAAGGCCTACATCTGTGTCCGTATCCGATTCTTGCATAATTAAACTTGATATCATTTCATCAATATTTATTTGAACAATACAGGTATTTAGTTTAGATCCTTGAAACTCTATATCAT
>Ga0065711_1010148_pt1 | contig 13259 bp, 12 predicted proteins | sample Hoacrofraction12_FD_59098 | JGI IMG/M metagenome (GOLD analysis project Ga0065711, IMG submission 59098) | Hoatzin crop microbial communities from Cojedes, Venezuela - Epithelial fraction 12 v2 (version 2) | ecosystem: Host-associated > Birds > Digestive system > Esophagus > Crop | place...
CCATTCTGTGGGTGTATCTTGCTCTAAGCTGCCTGTCACTTGGACACTTCTCTGCTCCTAGATTTGGTTCTCACAGTCCAGTTTCATGTCCAGAGGGAGGCCCTTAAGACACGAAACAGTAACAATACAGTAAGAGAAATTCAGTTTTAATAGACTTTGTGAGGACAACCTTCAGGCAGGTGTCTCTGCCTGCCAGATAATTAACAGAAAATGTGCTTTAAAGAAGATTAGGTTTCCTAATTGATTTTCCAATGCGTTCTAAAAACAGACTTATTTTTTGACTGATTTTCTGGTAATTATTTCCCCCCACTGTTCATGCAGTATTTGTGTTATCCTACGACCTTGTACAACAGGTAATTCTGAAAACATTTGCTTTCTGCATCTTCAAGCAGCTATACAGACTACCTGAAGCGAAAACACCTCTGATCTGAAGTGTTGAAAACCACCATTTTTGAGCATGAAAGCTAAAGAACAAAATTTATGAATTTCATTTAGGCGGGAATTTGGCAAATGTATACTAGAGGATGCAACCTCTGAGGAACTTCCCCTTATTTAGGGCTAAAACTTTTGTAATCCCTGCCTGAAAATGACATAAAGCCAGAGATCAAGCTCGGTATGTATGGTAGAGCAGGGAATAAAGTAGTTAACCAGCTCCCTGCTTGGATTAAGAACTCTTCTTGTCTTGGTTATTAAAAAGACATCACTCTAGCCAAGGAGGTAATATTGCTGTCAAAAAGGAAGACAGCTCCTAACTCAAAAGAGTTGGTAGAAGAGAAGTAATTTCCTCTCAAAAAAAGGTCAAAAACTGCACAGTGAAAAAAAAACAGGGAAATGCCTTGAGTCTGTCCCAGCTGCCTTTAGAGAAAAACTGCCCGTGGCAGTCGCTGCTCCCAGGTTACGGCACGGCTGCCTTCGCGTTTAGCAACCAATATTCCTGTTCGGATGCACTTAACCAAGAGAATATTTCAAATGAGATTAAAGGGGACGTGCGACTGGTTTGTCTGATTTTCTGGTGGCCTTAACTAAAGAAGACAATGGGGACTGGCTCTAAACTGAAAGAGGGGACGTTTAGATGAGATCTAAGGAAGGAATTCTTCACTCTGAGGGCGGTGAGGCCCTGGCCCAGGTTGCCCAGAGAAGCATGATTAATGCTTCTATCCCAATTAGGTTTTCTCTAGTTTAAATGCCACATTTTCACGTGATTTGCTCTACTTCCAGGGTTTCTCCAAAGCAGCACAGATGTATATTGTAACAGGTAGAATCACAGAATCAGTAAGGCTGGAAAAGACCTCTAAGATCACCAAGTCCAACCGTCAACCCAACACCCCCATGCCTGCTAAACCATGTCCCAAAGTGCCACATCCACACGGTTTTTGAACCCCTCCAGGGATGGGGACTCCCCCACCTCCCTGGGCAGCCTGGTCCAAGGCCTGGCCACTCTTGCAGTGAAGAAATGTTTCCTGATATCCAACCAGTACAGCCAGCGTGACGGAGAAGAGCACTGTCCGAGCTGTAACCCAGCGAAGCAGCTGAGCACACAGCACTAATTCTTTCCCCCTGCTCTGTCCCAGCTCTACTGGAAGTGCCACCAGCTCGCTCAGCCGCACAGCTCTGTCCCCCCTCGCCCACAGGTGCCTGCAGCACTGCTCCTGCCTAGCAGAGGGCAGGAAAAGCCACCCTTCTTCCAAGCTATGCTCCCTGGAACGATCAGCCCATCGGCTCCTTATCATGAACGTGAAGGTAGTGATGGGACCGGCAGGCACCTGAGAAGTCTCACATTTCAGATTTATATTTAATTATATTTATATTCCAGATTTAAATTTATACCTATTTACGTGTGACAACTAAGGCTGGGTCAGACCTGTTAGTGGCCTGGGGAATTTAAAACACAAACACTAGCAAGCTGACAATTCATGCAGTAACTATTCACCACCTTTCTCCAGCCTTTTAACTAAACAGCTATCAGCAATGCTCACGTCAGACACGCAGAAAAAAGCAGGGAGCATTCTAAAGTGTATTTTTCTTCCCCCCTCTAGAAACTACAAGGTAATTTCTTGAGTACATGAAGTGGTATAGGGTAGGTGCAAGTATTCCCAGAAAACCATGTGAACAGCGTGAAAATGATGAAATTCGGAAAAAAGAGGTATTTGCTGGGCATAGCATTCAACATCATCTATTTCAGAATTCGCTTGCTCTCTTTTTTTAAAGCTAAATTTATGAACATACTAAATCCTGGACTGATTGAGGCCACGGATCCATCTGGAGCAGAATTCCGTCTCCGACCGTGGGGAGCAGAGCTGCACATGAGCATGGCTGTGCTTCCCCCAGCCCCCAGCACGGCAGCCCAGACGCCGGCTGGCACAGCCCCGGGTAGCCCCTGCCGGAGCTGCTCTCAAGCGTGACGGCCATGAACTTGGCTAACCCACTTCTGAAGCTAACGATACTGTCTGCCTCCACAGCCTCCCGTCGTGGAAAGATCCAGAAGGTTACAGCCTGCCTGCCCAAGTACTTCATCTATCCAGTCGCAGCTCCGGGGACCAAGGCTTAAGCAAAAAAAATTCAGGAGTAGTAAGAAGAAAAAGCACTGATAGATACTAAGTCTGGAAAATCCACGACTCCCGGCTCGTCCGCCAATCGGGAAAGCTGCCACGCTTCACCCGTCTCACCGCTGCCGACTGCTTCACGCTCGTGTGCCACAGACACAAAGCCAAACACCTCCGGCAGCCTCACCCAGTTATCTCAGGACGCATTTTAAAAGGTGACTTTTTAAAAAAATAAATCAGTGCTGAATATCCAAATCCATACATTGAACAGACGTGTTAACATTTTTTTCCAGCAGCTCAAATTAATTATACTAAGAGGATCATTCTGTGATTCTATGACTTGTAAGCATTACCTTTCTTTCAAATTAGTATACTCATTATACAGAAATACACTTCGAAGGGGAGGTATTTCTCCTCTAGAAGCCTACAGAACTTTTTTCCCATGTACCCACTTCCAATGAGAGCAATAAAAATACAGAATTAGCCGCAGTCATAGCAATTACTGCTCCCACCTGAAGGCCTCTCCTGTTTCAGATGCAGAATGGTATTAACCAAATGAAACTGAAATTATATGGTAACTTAAGAATTGCATGTTTATGTGTCCTACTTGGAAGTGTTAGTTCAGAAGTAATTCCTGAGTTTACAATCCATTTTGAATTTAATGAGAAAATTCTAACACCTGTGAAGAACGGCGTTTCAGCACATGCTGAGCAGCGTGCTGTATTGTCCAGCTCTGAGGACAATTTCACTTCAAACTGGCAAGGACTGGTGTGGCCAGAGCTCTTCTGAAAATGGAAGGGAAAAAGGGAAGAAAAAGGGAAGAAAAAGGGAAGAAAAAGGGAAGAAAAAGNGAAGAAAAAGNGAAGAAAAAGNGAAGAAAAAGGGAAGAAAAAGGGAAGAAAAAGGGAAGAAAAAGGGAAGAAAAAGGGAAAAGGAAAAAGGGCTCTTACCTCACAGCCTGCTCTTTCAAAGTTCTTGGTCAGATTTTACGAACATGCTTGCACAAAACACCCAGGACACAGTTTTCTACCAGAGCACTGCTACAACCAACCAACCACGCCTGCAAGCAGAGCCCAGGCTCCAGAGGGAAGGGAGTCAGGGCATCTGGAGACACTCCAACGCATGCTGGCCGTGAGCCTACTGCTCTTTGGGTCACGACGATTTCTGAACACCCGAAGATGCCAAATCATCACCCAAAGCACACAGGGGGGTTAACAACAACATCAGGAAATTGAAACGGGAAAGAGATATTGAAGAGAAAGAAGCAAACATACCAAATCTAGAACAGAGATTGCTGGCACAGCAGTCTGCTGCAGGTAGCAAGAAAGGGGAAAAAAAAGACAGAAGCACAGTGAAAATAAAGCTAGGTTAGACTTGTGCTATTTCAAAAGCATTTTCTTTTATTTGTTAAGGCAGCTGCTTTAGAACTGAATTGACATCACCCTGAAATACAGAAATGAAAACAATCCATCTGAGATTTTTATCAGTATCAGCTTGACTCATTCAAAACCTCCGTGTTTCTCCAGAGATGCTGCTTAGTGCATCTCTCCTGCTACAGACTGCGCAGCGTAACCACACTGCAAACTGCACTTCAGTTCAGGACAACCGTTGTTTCTCAGTTTCAAAATGTTCCAGAATGCTGGAAGCACTTTATGCACAAACAGCATTTTAAAGCCAGCACTTACAGAGAAGAGGGACACGGCGCTGTGCACCACAGCTGGCTTTCTGTTAGTGCCACGTGGCCTTTTTTGCCTTGCCACAGGAACGTTTTACAGACATCATTTGTTAAAATGGCAGTTTTACATGGGGTTTTTTATGCCCACAGGTAACTGCCTATGTGCTACAAACCACACATTAGTGACGCCGGGCTTTATGGCAGCCTGCTTGCCAAAGATCTGTTTGGCTTTTCCTTTCTTCAGTGTCCAAGTTTGAGGCATCTGTTGTTCTACGCAGTAATAAAGTCAGCCACAAGAAGAAAGGAAAGCGGTGCGGACTGCAGTCAGCGTGAGCAGAGCAAGTTTAGGAAATCCAGCTGCCAAAACAATCCAGAACTCAAATACTACTGAAGCCCATGGCGACTTCTGAAAGTCAAAAGAAGCATCTGCAAACATTTCTCAAGAATTCAAAACTGTTTATCACAGAATTAAGTCAACCTTTCAAGAGAAACGGACCGAAGGCACTCGGCATATTGCAGAGCTGCATTTTCAGCCTGCCAAAGCGCAGCGATTAGTACGCAGCTTTGCTATCCGTGCTGTTCTTCAGGAAAGAAAAACAAGTTTTCCCATGGAAATTGCTTCCCAGTAACAACAGACTTCACAGATTCTGAGAGCCGACAGCCACCAGCGGAGCGATAAAAACGTCACCGCGCTGGTCAGCTGCGTTCTCTTCTTCGCTGTATTACGAGCTTTGACAGCGCTGAAGCCAAGGTAAGCAAACCTGGTGGGACTGGGACACTGATCAAACTGGACACCACGCGAAATCCAGGTCCGTACGAGCTGGAGCCCTTGGCAGGGCGCAGCCAAACCCCGCGGCTCGGCGCTGCGAGGGGTGGCAGAGGCAGGGGTAGCGGCCGCCTTACGCCCCAGCCACTGCTTGGAGGAGACCACCGCAGTGGAACCTCCGTTCAGCTCGCTGGTCCCTGGGAACCACACGCATCCAGTGTCTGTGCTCAGGTCCAAGCTGTAAATAAGAACACTTAGAGGCAGATATACTGGGGGGGAGGGGTGGGAGAAAACAAAAAAATCACACTATTTTTTTGTTCTCGATTCTCCTAGAGACTTTCATAACTTCAAATGTTTTTGCTTACCTTCCCACAAGCAAACTCCCGCCATATTTAACCTACTAATCCCACTCCAGCGACATGGCACAATCCCTTTATCCAAGGGGAATGTCTTTCCCCACAACCAGAACAGTAAATTCGACTGCCAGCTTGGATTCTGTCATGGGTAGCTATGATGCTGTCATAATACATCGCTTAACTGGTGAAGCCACTGCCAGTTAGCAATTCTAAAATTCAAGGTATTTCAGAAAGCTTCGTCCTCCTTTACCCTGCAAGAACATCGAAAGACTTGGACAAAGCCAGAGACCCCACCAAGATATAAGTTCACAATACTTTTGTTTAGAAAGGATTAACCCCTTTTACCCTCGCTCTCCGTTCTGCCTCCAGTCGCTGCATGATGAGCATCGTATCCACGTCATCGTCCTCCTCTTCATCATCATCTTCATCCTTCTGCTTCGATTCTTGCAGCCGCTTTTGGAACTGCCACTCCAGCATGAGTTTGCGCAGGCGGTCATTTTCTTCCGCCGTACGATCGGGCTTGTTCTGAAGCTCCTGAATCTCTTTACTCAGCATGTCCACGATGTGCATCTGCTGCTGCTTCTCCAGCTTCTCCTTGGCGTCCCGCTTCCAGGGGTCCGGGGAGAGGCTGTCGCTAGAGGACAGCTCTTCCTTGCTGATCGTGATGTACTGCAGATCCCTCCGCTCAATAGTCCGAGGCTGCTGCTGCGGCTGCAGCTCTCGAATGACCGTTTCTTGAGGCCTCTGCAAAGTTGAAGGCTTTTCCGATTTCACTTGTTGAAGGGAAACAGGAGGAACCACGGGCTGAGCGGGAATTAGCGGCTGAGAACGCATCTGGCCCAGCTTTCTCTCTTGCTCGCGACGTTTCCTCTCTCGTTCTTCTTCCAGACGTGCCTTCTCCTTTTCATACCACCTCTGATGCTCTTCTCTTTTCTTACGCTCCGCAGCAGCCACCTGGGAGGACGCTTGTGCTCCTACCTGACTCGGAGGAGGAGGGGGAGGCAGAGGCAGATCCATCTGCAGCTCATCGAACTCAGCTGCATAATGCACCGGAGGAGGCGGCGGCGGAGGGGGAAGCTCTGTCCTGATGGGCTGGGAAATGGCCACTGGAGTTGGCTGGCTAGCAGCTGGGGTTTTCCAACGGCCAGGTCCACTTTTAGCTAAACAAGAACCAGGCGAGACCGGTTTGGACGAATGGTTCAGGTGCTCCTGGCTGGACGTGCTGGAATCCACAGACGAGTTCATCCACTGGTCGCTGTCCGACTTCCGATCGATGTACTCCGCGTCCTTCCGTATGACGACTTCCAAACGATTCCTCTCTGGCTGGAAAGCTTTATCGCGGAGTTCTTCCTGGGAACGAGCCACACGCTGGAAAAAATGAACCAAGGCATGTATTTCATCGCCCGTCTGTATTAAAACATATTTGAAAATGGCTCACAAACCGCATTCTTATTACTGAAGGTAATTGCTTTTAGTGAATCTCAGCATTTCCATGCCCAGTACGTTTCCCAAACCCAACAATAAAATATTCTCAGTCTTTTTAACTCGTTGGAGCGGTGGGGGACTTTGCAAGCTCTGAAACGCCTGGAAATCTGGACTGGGAGGACGCAAATGGTGCTCCAGCTGAGACCTCCCCAGCTTGCACAGCTCCTCAGCACGGGAGCCCGGCAGCTCGGCGCAGGCAGCTCAGCTCGGCTGCTCGGGCTTCAGCCGGCTCCAGTGAACGTTTTTCTTACTGGGAGGAGAAGGGAGCCGCTGCTTTCACCCCACCACCAGGCGAGATGCCCGTGGGAAGCTCCCAGTGCCAGAGCAGCGCTCACGGGCAGGGAACTGGGGCGGCCAGGGCTGCTTCCCCCCGCTCTGGGGGCACGGGGGTACCCGTCTGTGCCTCTGTCGCTTTTTTAGGGCAACAAACGGGTTTTTTTCTACAAGCTCAGGGTCCGACTGTACCGAACAATCTCCTGAACAGGAATACCGGGCATTAATTTAGGCTTATCCAATCTGTTAATGATTTTTTTGAAGCAAATATTCATACTTTCCATGTTAGGAACGACTAAGCACCGAGCACATAACGTACTAATTATCACCAACCGAGAGAAGACTAACGAAGCAAACTCCTTTTGTTTTTCCTCCATCCAAGACCTGAACCACGACCTCTAAAGAATGCCTTCCTTTGAGGTGAACGAGTGTTATTTTTCACGCTCTATTAGGCCAGCAGAGCTGGACAAGAGCTGCTTGTGTCCGATTTGCTGTGCAGACGCACCCAGCCAAGCAGTCTGCTAACGCAGGCATCGCCCATCAGTCAGGAGCACACAGCAGCTTTTTGGGGGGATTCTTTTGGGTTATTTGGGGGGGTGGGGATGTGGGTTTGTGGTTTGGTTTTTTTTATTTGTTTGGGGTTTTTTTTAACAAGCCTAGTTCTCACTGTAAAGATTAAAAGGATGATTTTTTTTTTTTTAAGTCTATTTTCCTCTTCAGCATGGTATTTCCAGAGCTATGTGCTGCGGTCATTTAACGTGCGGCGTTCTCCTTCAGAATTACCATCGCACATCTGTTTTCTTAACAGCTGAAATAATTAGGATTTGGTATCTACAATATTGAAAAAAAACCAAAACAAAAAGCACTGAGCTTTTATCCAATTGACTTTTTAGGGAATTCACTTGCTGATACATGTGTGAGTAACCAATAACCCATCCTCACTTGGCTTCTATCACGCTGTCTGAAGATAAATTTACATGACACTGCTTTTCCGAAAGTAAAACATACTGAGCCTGGTGTAGGCTCTGCTTGCACCACAAATTAAAAAATGGCAAAAAAAGCTTTCTCTCTGTATTTTAATGTCTCTGGTGGATTACAGAAAAAGATGATCCAGTGACAGAATTCAGATTTAATTTTCTGCATGGATTTGAGCAAAGTCCTCATTTACAAAGAGCAGAACAACATTATTTTTTGAATTTATCAAGGTACAGTGGGGTAAACTGATTTCAGGTCAAGAAGCATCTGCACTTTGATAACAGATACAACTTGAATCTTTTTTTTTTTTAACTAAGAGCTGGAAATGTGTTTCAGTGAAGACCCTGGACAGGCCTCAAAGTACCGTTTTGTTTCATGTTTAATGCTTCCCTTTGTCACTTAAACAACACACCCCGCAGGAGAAGAGCTTTTGCCATGTAAACCTCGGAAGAGTGAAAGATTTAGTTTGCTTTTCAAAAAGCCACAAAACATTTTACAAGACAAAACCTACTACCATCAACACCCCATCACCTCTCCTGGGGGACTGAAACACCCCAGGTAACAGGCCTGCAGAACATCATAATACAAATTCTACAGGGGGGGACCCCAAAAAAGAAAAAGATTTTAAAAAAAAAGAGCATAAGGTTTCTGAACCCGAGATAGTCTTGGCAACAGTACCGATGCTCTCCGCCCTATGGTACAGTTTGTCCTCAGCAGCTCAGTGATTACAGAGTTGACTGTTCTGCAAAAATGCCCCCAGCAGCCTGGGAGTGGAAAGCAAGCAGTTTGTCTCTGGTTTTTTCTTCTATTGAAAGGAATTACTTCTCACCTGCATCGTAGTATTGAGCGAATGATTACTTTCTGCCGGGACCTGCGGTTTTTCTTCATAATTTGGCCACTGGCTCTGAGCCGGACCCATTCGATCCTGGGACTTTGAAGCTGGGAACGTGAAATATTCTCTAGTGTAGGTCTGTGTCGGGATGGGGTAAGCTTCAGGTCGTGGAGGCAGAGTCTCTTCCTGGAAAAGGCAAACAGAAGACAAGGTAGATTTTTCTAATCACGCAGATCTGTATGGAATATTATTCTAAACATGCACCTTCCAAATGTTTTCTTTTGGCATTATTGGTCTGGATCAGGAGATAAAGAGGCTGTCCAGTATCCAATATAATTGTGGTTATGACTCATATTTTTACGGTCTGAAAACAAGTAGGCAATATTGTACAAACCTAAGAACTCACCAGGACAACTTCATGAACAAAATTTAACACAAATCACTCAAAGCTGTCTCAATCTCATTAGCTGTAATAAGCAACCCCCCCCCAAGCCACTCGCACCAGCATTAGGTTCAAAGAGTTAAGCAAGGGGCTGGTTTGATTCCAGCACACTGACGCTATCGATAGCTACGGAAAGTTTAATAGCCAGAGTTTTGCTTGCCGTTTCTGACCTCTGTACAGAGATTTCCAGTAGAGACTGAGGTTATTTTGGTGGTAGTTCCAGATGCATAAGCATTCTTTCCCCCCGGGCTTGGAGGCTGATCTGTTGGAAAGTTAAAGGAAGCATTTACATGACTGTTAATAATCATTTACGTAACTTAATAAAATAATAGTATTCACAAAATAACTATGATTTTCCTTTGAACAGTTCTAACAGCAGGCTTGCTCCAAATGTTACTGCTACGTTAGCATTTTAAACACAATCCATTTTTAAAAACAATCATCCCCTTTTTGACTTCAACAGCCTCTAAGGCTAGTGGAGGAGGCATCTACTGCTAGAAGAAGGATAAACTTCCTTACTTGCTACGTTGGGGCTGGAGCGATGATCGGCTCTGTTCTTCATTAGCCTCTCATCCCCCGGCAGCTTCTTGGGTTCGCTGTACTCCGTCCACGGCAGCTGCGGGCTCTCGGGGGACCCGTTCTGAGTGGAGTTGTTATACAGCTCGAAGCCTTCACTCTTTGGTCGGGGTTTACCTGAGCCACGGCGGTCAGAAACTGTAATAGTTGGATATGTATTTTCCCCCTTTCACTTATATTAACTACTGTCTAGCATATTCTTTTTCAAACCACGGCTACCTGGCATTTATCATTAAAAATGAGTTGCCAGTAAAGCAAGTGGTGCATCTGAAAATCTTCACTTCTTCAGACACGCAAGCCGGCTGTTGCATCAACTATACGGGATTCCACTGCTTTGTGTGCTTCAAAAGAGCTTGTGAAAAGGTACCACAATATTTGGAAAAGCCAAATGTGCTTTACTGAAAAGTCTCTTGCTGACTCTCAGAGGCATATGCCATCTGGGATGGTGTTGTAAACTGCGATAATAAGGATTTAGTCTTTTAACCCGTTCTTTTCTAGACTACAGTACCACCCTAGATGTGGAAAAGGTCTTCATTTACAACATTATTTTACATAAGACTTAAATATGCCTTTTGTTAGTTCACTGAAGTAGGATGATAACAGGTAACGCTAGAGAAACATCCAAGAACTCCTTATGATCAGACACAGAAACTTAAGAAGATATGTTTCAATATTTCTGGTTTAAAAAAAAAGAAAATTATTAAATAGCAAAACACATTCAAGGGGCTTCTGTTCCTATTTATTTCTCTCTCAGTAATTACACTGCACTCTCTGGTTACAAGAAGTTGTATTCCGAGAGGAGGAGAGAAGCTTTTACGAAAGGGATAAAAAGCCACTGGAGTTTAACACCCTTTGTATTCATTACAATCCACTTGTTAAAAAGGAAATTATTTTGAAACGGAACCATGTTTAAATGCATCACTTAATTTTTTAAAAAGGCACATATGCAAAGCATTTATTAATAATTAATACTACCATAATCTCAAACCGTATTTAAAAAAAGATGAAGTTTTGATAAGAAAAGAAATGCTTCTTTTCTGTGCAATTATGTTTCTTTTCCAATTTAATATTTTGGTAGTTTGGCAAGCTACTGTGAAATCTTCTATTTTCTGCATTCTAAGACTTATAAAGCTGTCACCAACATAAATGATATTAGCGGGTTTACCTCTTTGCATCATTGGGGATGGCTGATTAAGCAGGGTTGCCAGACCATGGTAAATTGCTCCTTGTTTTGCTACTTCTAGTGTTACTACGGAACCTGTCCTAGTCATAAGTTCTGCTGCCCTGCAATAAAAGCCAAAGAAATGAAAAGAAAATAAAATTAGGCACTGTATTACTTAGTTCTTCTTATCATCAGTTTGTGTGTCACGATTTCTCACGTTTATTCCAGTAATATTTTGTTTGACAAAACACTCTTTTTCTGATTAATACTTCAAATCACTTTGAAAAAAATTAGATGATGATAACTAGAAGGGATGCTTATTAAAGAGACAACACCTACAGGCAATTATGATTTGCAGTTTCTGCAGTTAAAGGTCAGAAGCCAAAATATTTAAAATTGGAGTTCAATAAAGTTTGCTCAAAACTAAAGCCCGAGCGTGTAACACAACCTCTTCTATGCAGGTAACCTGTATCATACACAGAAAGTACCACACAAACAGCTGACCCTGTTACCAAGGTTATTCATAGGCAGTTATAATATTCAAGACAAAGCCTAACAGGTAAAAAAATGAGCTTCAGCCCTTTTCAGTAACTTATTACTCTAGCATCCTCTTCATGTAAAGACAGCCAAGGGAAGCGTTCCGTACCTCTCCTGGGACAGGCCCACCAAGCTCCGACCATCCACACTGAGCAGCTGATCCCCTGCAGCCAGACGACCATCCTAAACATACCCAGGAGAGAAGAAAACTCATACACCAGGGCTAACGTGGCCTAAATTAAAACAATTATTCGCACATAGCAGCAAACCAAGGATTTCAGAGCATTTCCAAAGGACCTTTCTACCTCTGAACTTCTGACGTTTAAGAACATTACTAACCACATCCGCGGCGCCGCCCTTCACAACGGACTTGACGTAGATCCCAAGTTTGTCTTGACCAGCACCCTGCAGAGAAAGAGGCATTAATAAATTACTTTTATATTTGATCTTTCCATCATTCCACAAGTGTTCATCAGAATTTTACACGGCTGGGTAAACCTGCAAGTTCTCATTACTTTTATATATTCCCAAATTGGAAAAAAACCACAATTATACAGACAGGAGTTACATTCATTTAGTTGAAAGAAAATGTCAATATTAGGCCTATTGAACTTACAAGCATTGTTAGAAGCAAAGAATATTTGGTCTTAATACAAGCTTGAGTAAAAAAGAACACACATTAAATAACATTTATACTTTAGCAGTTAGTGGTCATTGCCTTCTAATAAGAAATACTTCTTTGCATTTTCACATGCATGCTATTATTTTTTATATCTCTGTGTATTATGTTCCAAAAGACTACACCGTTTCCCTTGCCAGCACCCAAATGAAACCAGATCAATGGCACATCACAAGAAAAAGGCACAGAAATGCTCTTTACATTCGTTCAGACTGTAAAGGGGCTGGTGCAAAGGAACAAAGAGTGCCTCTGATGTTCCAATAAAGAATTAAACCTGACACCATCATTAACACGTCTTTCAGAGTAGACAAAGCCAATATTTAAGTCTACTGCAAAACCATGATAATGTGTTCAGAACCCATCCGCCTCCAAGCGTTCTGCTCAGTTTTGTTAACAGGGAATGCACCGCGAGCCCGCCAGCGGCCTGGCGACAAGAGACCGCCCGTGTCTTGGGTAGCCACACGCAGGCCCCCAGAGATCCGCCAGCACGGCCCTCGCCAGCGCCACGCGGAATGCAAGACCCTCGCTCGTCGTTTCACGACTTGCTACAGCAATGGGCACCAGGTTACTCTGCAAGGCCCGCGGAAGCAGAGCGCTAAGGAAGTTTGCAGCAGAGCACAGCTCGGAACGGAGCATCGCTCTCTCCAAGAACCCCCCAGGCTATCGAACACGCAGCGTCCTCCTCCTTTATTCCCCCAGCTTTTCCAACTCTTTTCTTTTGGCAGCAACAGCATTCATTGCTCCCACTGCTGTAATAAAGTAACCGAAAAATCACAGAATGTTCGGGGTTGGAGGGGACCTCTGTGGGTCACCCAGCCCAGCCCCCTGCCCAAGCAGGGTCACCCAGAGCAGGCTGCACAGGACCTTGTCCAGGCAGGGCTGGAATATCTCCAGAGAAGGAGACTCCACAGCCTCCCTGGGCAGCCTGTTCCAGGGCTCCGTCACCCTCAGAGGGAAG
>Ga0065711_1012685_pt1 | contig 13259 bp, 7 predicted proteins | sample Hoacrofraction12_FD_59098 | JGI IMG/M metagenome (GOLD analysis project Ga0065711, IMG submission 59098) | Hoatzin crop microbial communities from Cojedes, Venezuela - Epithelial fraction 12 v2 (version 2) | ecosystem: Host-associated > Birds > Digestive system > Esophagus > Crop | place...
TAGGGAAAAGACGAAATACCACAAGAGTCAGTCATGCTGGTAATGACAAGTTTGTGTACCTAATCAGTTTTCAGTAATGCTCTGTATACTGTCTGCAACGTGTTAGTTGATTCTTGTTATGTGTTCACAGATTCAAATCTGTCCAGGATTTGTTTACCAACTGAATCTTTGGATCTTCAAACAAAGAGAACCTCACCAGTTACAAGGCAGCAAAGATTTGCAGTCATTTTAACTCATACTGTTTTCTGCCTTCATCTTTTTTAGGCCAGAAAACATTTTCAGCAACTCTGCTATCCCATGGTCTTAAATAATTTTTGGTAATTCCACATGGTAACTTATTTGACCCCTGCTGGGAATAAAATTCTGTGCTAGCTAACGTTGTTACAAAAGGAGCATGTGGCATATTGGTAATAGGAAGGATGTGAGCACTAAGTGCGAGTATTACAGTTTTTCAGGGAGTTAAGTAGGCTTGAGATGCAAAAATGTAAATTCACTGAAGATTGCCAGATTTTAATGATAAACCATATGTGATAAATTGATCAGGAAGCTCCGGATGGGGAAGGGGGGAAAAAAGCATGTTGATGGCATCTAACTGGTGGTACTCCCCTCACATTGCCAGGAGGCAACAGATATTTTTGACCTACCATTTACTGAGAAAATGAGATATCATTTGAAGATAATTGTGTAACTCACATGTATTCGTTAGTATCCTTCTGCTTTCATCTGCTAGTTTGCATTCTGGTTATAAAACTCTTGGGTGTATTGTGAGCAATTTAAGAGCAAGTAGGGAAACATACTCTCTGCCACAGGAAGTTGACTGAAGCCACTGAGGCCCAAGAAATTTAGATTTGGTCTGTCATAGTGTCTGTTTTGTTTCCCAAATGAGGTCCCTGAAGAACATTTCTCCTCTACCCCATGGAGCATCACATCAGTCTCCGTGTCTGTGCCCATCCACAGCCTCTTCCTCCTCCACTGAAAACACTCTCCTTCTCGCTGCCAGGAGCTTCCCTCTGAGGTGGGCTCTCTCTCCTTTTGCTTGCCGGGGCAGGGGTGTCAGTGCTGCCGGTGCTAGTGTGGCCACAGCTCTGCCAGTGTGCGTGGCGGTGGGACTGGCCGTGTCATGCTTGCCCATCCGAGCTGCAGATGTTCCTTCTGGTGCGGCAGCCGGAGGACATGAGCAGCAAGGGCAGCGCTGGAAAGCAGTTCTTCATCACTTGCAGTGGTCTCTTCCTCCTGCCTCCTCGGCCAGTTTCCAGTTTGTACCTATTCAGACTGCAGACCGGTAGCCTTCTAAATTAAAATGTAGCCAGTGTGGCCCACACAATATATCGCATCACTGCTACGCTGGACTGCAGAGAAAAATAAATGTCTTCTATTGATGTGCTGAATACACCATACTAAATTTGGCATCGTTGCACAGGACTCCTTATTTTCAGTAATAAATATAAATGACTCAGCTCCAGAAGCAGCCTTCTATTTGTCAGTTGGTTATTCTTTTCATGGAAAAAGCAAACCTGCCTGTACTTCAAGTATGTGAGCTATGGCTGGTGGTTCATAGACATATTTTAATGAATTAGACTACTGTGAAGCAATTAAATCTTGTAATGGAGAACATCTATGTAGCAAATGTACAATAAGTTGTAGAGCCAGTCCCTGGAGCTTTTCTTCATTGACATTTATATGAGCCCCTGCTGCCACTGTCCTGTTTAGGGGTCGACAGTGCTTCCCTTTTAAAATCAGCATTCTTAAGATTTCAGAAAGTAAACATGATTGTGGCAGAAAATTATGATATGTATAGATGACTTAGGCAGAGGGCCTTTTTGTTTTCTTGGGTGCTCTTTCTTTTTAAAAAATATATGCATATCTGATCCTTTTCCCACTTTTTCTAACCTAAGAAAACACTGTAGAGACTGTTGATTGAGGGTGACACTTTCTGTAGCCTGTAAAAAAGGTTTGCGGTTCACGGAGCTGCTGTTTTAAACAATCTGTATTTTTTAGGGAAGGCTGGATGATCCACTGGCGTGGAACTAAGCCTGTTCCTTTAAAATTTGAAAATTTTGCTACAGGGGGTCAGGACCATAGTTTGTATTCACCAATCCACTTAGCCTTTGACTTTGTTCAGCAAGATGTATGCACGTGCTTAAGTTCCAATAAAATCAAAGGCATGAATCAAAGACCATTTTTTATGCCTTGCTAAATAAACACAGTAGATCTAGAACGAGAGCCTGTTTTCCAGGATGAGTGTGAAGTGGAAGTGAACTGGAACTGAAAAGAAGGGAATGTGCCATGTTCTTGGTATGGTACATGCTAATTAGACCCCTATAATCAGTCAGAAGATGTTGAAGAACCTGCTTGCCTGTTCCTGCGTTAAAAACTTTAAAGAAGCATTTCCAGGAAGAATGTATCATGACAAAATCACCTGTGATTACAAGTGAGGGGATCTGATAGAGCAAGTGCACTCCTAGACTGGGTCATGATCCGATTTCAGCTGAAACTAATTCTTGTCATTTCAGCAGGTTAGTGCAGTCTTCCGTGCTGCCCTGACCGAGCCCAAAGCAGATGAGCTGGTCACCTGCACCTGTGTTTACGAAACTGCGCATGGTCTGTGTGGATACCATCTACATGTGTCCTTCTGGAGTTGGTCCACGGAAGCAAATTCCACTGACGGGGGCAGGACCAGGCATTCAGTGTCCCGTTTGCCTGTCTCTTGTTTGTTGCGGGCGCACATCGAGTACCGGGCGTTTAAGAAGCGGTCTTTGCTCTGATCTGTATTGATAGTCTGGCTGTCACAACTTCACTCAGCTTTTCTCTTCTCGTTTGCAGCCTTTGGCACTGTCTTTTTCGTCTTCTGTTTTTGCCGAGGCAGTGATTCTTGGGTTCAGCTAGAGAAAGATAAAAGGTTTTTTGCTCTGAAAATCTATCATGAATCTAGTATCTGTGGCATAACCTGTACCCTTGAAAATACGTATGTCTTGGTGAGTGGAATTCTAAGGAAAAACACTTCCTTAGGTGGTCTCAAATCAATATCTGGCCTTTGTTTAGTTTTTTTTTGGGGGGGCGGTTGGGATTTATTTTTAGATTGAGAACAAAGTATGGATCGAAATTGTTCGGTTTTGCCAAGATCTAATAGCATTATTAGACTTCTGCAGAAGTCTGGCATTCTAGCTGTATGAACTCGCATGTTGTTCTACAAAAATACTACGTTTCCTGACCAATTGTTGAGGGTTTACCAATCTGACAATAGTACAGCAGGAAGACTAGATTCTTTAAGAGAAGTTGATAATAAACNCAACATGCACTTTTAAAACTGTATCTTAAACTTGATTACTGGCACACACCAGTTATATTTAAAATAAAGACAATCTTATATGCCTTCCTCAGTGATGTTATTCTTCATTGCTTTGTTTTAAATATTTTGCACANATCACAGTGAGTTTCACAGGAAAATTCTGGTTTTAGAAGGCTGGGTAGAAGAAGCTCAGTTGTAAGACTGGAGGTTTGAGAAAAGCATCCCATACAGAATTGAGNGAATTGCTGTAAAGCCAAGGATACCCTGCTTTTCAGTATCCTATTTGCCTACATTTCTCCTCGAACAACAGAGTAAATGATATTGTTCCAAGTTAACTTAATTTTGTTAGCTTTCTAGAATCCCTGTTCCTGTCATTTACATGCAGTTAGCCAAAATGCAGGCCGGGTACTGAAGAAACCTTTTTTGAATAAAATGCTGCACACAATACATATGGGATACGGGCAGAAGATGTTAGGAGGAGTTATACTGGCAGTTACACTCTCTTCATTACTGTGCCTGAAAATGGTAAGTATGACTTGGCCAGATCTTGCACTTATATCTTGTTTTTATTTGCCCTTAGCACCTTTTTAACTAGGAAACTGTTTTTCCTTTGGTGGAGCATCAGATCCCAGCTGAAGCTGTTGAAGATTGGTACAAGGAGAAATATAAAATCTAAAAGTTAACTTCTGAGAGCAAAGACTCTCATTGGTGTCAGATCTTGGATCTGCCCATAAGAACTTCAAGATTTGGCTCAGAAACACTGTACAATTTTAGGGGCAGAGGAAGGCTAAGTAGCAGATCAAGATATAAATGACCTGTGTAGTCTCCCAAGTATTAGAGTCTCCTACTTAATAACTGTAGCTCTACTGAGAAGAAGACTATTTGGTGATGCAGTATTTATGGTGATGCCACAGCATCTACTTCGCTCAGTCCTTCTCATGACAAGGTGCTAACCTAGCTGCGTTGTCCTGAAACTCTACATGTCATTGCTCCTAGAAAACCTTCCCATGACAGCATTTACATTCATGTTTCTTTTTATTATTTCTACTTGTTTGAAAGTTGCAGTGGCTGATGCAGGCCTTCTTGGTTTTTCTTTTCATGACCTGCTACACAGGTTTCCCACTCACATCCCAACATGGAAGAATTACCCAAGAAAATGGCCGTGAGTGCTACCCAAAAGAACGTTGTGTTTTGCCATGTTAAGCTGCATGACTCTGAAACATGTAAAAAGCCATAGCCAAGATAAATGTACCAAACAGATGGTCCTTCACTTTCTTGTCTTTTAAACTCTGTATTTCTGGGAACAAACTTTATTTTTGTTGTTTGTGCTGCTGCTGCTTGTCTGTCATAGAACCAGGGACTTCTTTAACCAACACCTTCTCTACACAAAAAAAACCTTCATAGGAATCCAGTGTACCCTTTGAGCTAAACTCAGGAAATAATTTTTTGCCGAGTTTCAGCATCCATGCAGGGACAGGAACGACACTCACACACTGATTCAATGCAGTCGGTTCACTTTATTGCTCCGCTTGCGTGGTTATATACATTTTTCATATCTGTACACGTGATTACGCTTATTCAGATAAGGCTACAGACATAAATCANGCACTGTTCACGCACCCCACATTCCCTTATGATTGGTAACTATGCACTAANGCTAATAGCAACAGGCCGCCTCCACGTCCTTGAACACATCTTGTTTTTGCTAACCCACACCATGTGCACTATCAGAACTTTCTCAATGGCTATTCTTAGCTGTCCTTTCCAGCAGCCTGTCCAGCTATGCTAACTGTTTCGCTTAAGCGGCCTAGTTGTGCTAACTCTCAAGCTACATCAACCCCAACAATTTTGTAGGAAAAAAATACTAGAAACAATAATGTATTTTGTGTAGGTACTTTTGAAGTTAAACATTTTGCTTAAAAAATGACTTTTGTTGTTATAGAAGTTGTATTGTAAAAGATAACCAGAACTGAATCAAATTAAATACTTTGATTACTTGAAGTAAATTATTTGCATTTTACTGTGAGACCCAGGAATAGTGATTTGAAGTTGCCTTGAATAAGTTTGTGTGGGATTCGGCCAACCAACCAGGAAGTCTCTTGCACAGTGAGTCTCAGACAATGAGCAAACACACACACCATCTTCACTCTGATGAAGAGCGATGAGACTCTTTGTTGTTTTCTCTCATTTCAGATCGAAAGCACTTCTTTCCAAATGCAGTCAGCAAAACATAATGAGCTCTGCTATTCCTCAGCTCAGTTTAGAGAGCTCACATTTCCTTCCCCATATAAGTTAAGATGCTTATCTGCATTGCTGCTGACATTTCATACCAGTGTCTTCTACAGCTCCTAGAGAAGTGTGAAAGTGGCAAGTAAAATGGAAGCAGTCTTATGTGATTATCTTCTGGAAACTTTGTGTAGAAAAAGGCAAGGTTAGCTGCTCAGGAGATAGATGCAGCAGTACTGGTGCACTTCTCTTCTGGTGTTGCAAAAAAAACCATTCTTTTGCCAAATCAGCTGTACAACTGCTGACACTGGAAAGGAACTGGTGACAGTCTTAAACTTCCTGCAAGGTGGCCAGCCAAATGTTTATTTCACTTACGTCTGCTAATATGCTTAGAGTTCACTGGCATTGCAGAAGTATAAACCAAACCAACATTAGTTTCTGTTCGATTATTGAATCACACAAATAATTGTTTAACACTCAACAAAACCAAAAAAAATAGTGTCAAAAGCCCCTATCTGGGAGACAGAAATCAAGATGCATTAAGAAACATGCAGCAAGAATAGCCTGGAGAGTGCTTAATATATTGGTTGGTTTGTTTCCGTATACTGGGTAGTGATTTTAGTATTGCCTGCCTGCACAGGAGCTCTATGGAAGCAGGAGGAATTGTTTTGTAAGTATAAAAGCTTTCCGTACACCTACAGTAATTGCATGCAGATCAGCATTCAAATTATGCATGATGTTTTACATAAACATATTGTGTCATTTACTCTTGTAAAGGCTGAAGAATCATTTGTTTCCTCTGGATGAACCCAGCTTTACCATGAAGACTGGCCCAATGCAGCTTTATTTTTTTTATGTATGTATTTTGAACATCGATGAATATTTAATCAAAAAATGGACAGGTTCATTTGAACAATATGCTGATTTGCGATCATAGCATTTTGATTTAGTGAAGAGTTCTTCACAGAATTCAATGATCAGAATTTCACTGATTGCATTTCAGTTCATTTGTACAAGTCAGATGTTACCAAAGCTTTTAGATACGTTACATAAATCAAGGGTCTAAACTGTGGTAAGGGTATATATAGTAGCAAACTACTGCGTGAGATATAAGCAAGAAAAAATGTTTACATAAGCAATGACTTCTGGAGGTCATACTGGGAAGTGAAGGTGGAGATTCTGAAATACAGCTTCTATACATGATGTTCACCCAGCTCTACTGGAAATTCTACCAGACTGCTTTATAATTCTTCATTTAATCCTTGTCCAATTTTATGGGCAACAGTATGGGAAAAACAGTAGTTGAAGGGACAGGTATAATAATAGAATAATACATTTGTTCAGTCTGCAAATGTCATCTTCATTGTTAATTCCCACTACTGTAATTAAATGAGGGGAACAGATTTAAAAAAATTAGCTAAATGACAATTTATACAAAATAAAGTGCAGCTGATTTTCACAAAGTGCAAATAAAATTCATCTCTTGTGCTTGGAAGTGCACAGTTTTATTTGTGTAACTTGTTTGAATATGCATGTATATCATCTAGAGAAGAAATTATAGTGCTGTGACTTGGAAATACTAAGCTCTGTTTTGCCTTGGAGGGATTCAGATTTTTTTGCATTACAAGATGTAGCATATCTTCCATGAAAGTATAATCTCATACAATCTTGAGCCATGACTGAATTCATTAGGTACTTCCAATAAAGTTGTTTTTACAAAAATTGCAGAAGTTGTCTATGCTGTATGTATATAGCCTTGCTCCTCTGTCAGTGGGTTTAATGATACTGAGCTGCTGAATGATGTCAAGACATTGCAGTTCCTCAGCAGCTTAGTGTACGGTATCCCTGTGTATGCTCTTGAATTACAGTAATTACTCCTGAATTGCAATAAATACAGGGTAAATGTCTTTATGTGGATGCTTCTCAGAGAGCAGATGAGGTGCTCTAAGTCCTCCTTTTACCTAACAGTAACCTGTTCTTGTCCTTGAGACTTAAATTAGTTGCAGTAAATTTTCAAGAATCAAAAATGAATGGTTGTGGATAAATCTGGGGATGTGATGGAGAAAGATAATCACAGCAAGGTACAAGTTTTATCCTGGAGCCCCAGGCTTTTATACGAGAAGTGCTGAAGAGCTGAGTAGTTAGGTAAGGGTTACGTGTCTGAGGAGACAAAGCAGAGGCAACATCAGGCAGGCCTGAAATCAGCACCACTTTTAAGTGAGACAATATGAATTTAAGATTGTGTTTTCCTAATCCTTTCCTCTGCATTTGTTTGCAGATAAGCTTAGAAACACTACTTCCTGGGAAAAGGATGCTGTTCTGCTGTGTGTCTCTGGTCAACCTGTGTCAGAGAGATATCAGCAGGGATGACTAGGGCCACGTGGAACCAAAGAGTGAAGGGATTTGTTAAAAAAAAAGGGGCATAGACATTCAGTCAGACATTCAGTCTAGAGGAGAGTAAATGGAGGAATTATTCTCTGAAATACTCAAGTGTAGGCATTTTGACTCCTCTGGATTTTCTCTATAAGCTTTTTCCCACAACTACTATGTCATTGTGAGACCCATCAACAGAAGCATCAGGTCTGCAGCTCAGAATGATTGATTGTCCCCATGAAGACCAAAGGTGCAGTCTAGTCCTGGACCAAAATACGTAGGTAAATAGTTAACCTTTACTTTTGAATTGGACGATATTGTAACATCTGGGGTTTTGTTCACAGAGTTTGGTCTTTTCTAGGCACCTTTTTGCTAACTCCTAGCAAGTCTGTTATCCTCAATATCGGGCACGGCACTCAAAGAGATCAGATTACAATTGAGAAAGGCCATATGTGGATGTTAACCAAAAAGATGTACAGGACAATATCAACAAACCACAGCCATTTCCTTACTCATAAAAGCCGCAGTTTTCCAGAATTTACAGAACTGGCAGCAATCCAGTCAGAAATCACTGAAGCAAATGACGATAGCTATTTTTCCTTTTCTGTATCATGTCCTGGGTAAAAGCAGTTTGTGTTTCCCACTGCTTTCACTGGCACTGGCACTCAAGTCACAAGAAACCCAGTCACAACTACACTACAGCTAGAGTTCTCTCAACTTGTAGCCACTCAAATATGAGGCAAATCAGTGACACAGACAAGATCTGTCCCATGCGGGACTGCAACAGTCAGAACTGATGGTCACAACTGTTTTTCACAACACAGTGGGGTTTTATTTATTGTTTGGGATGAGGGGAGGTTGCAAAATAATGTAACTGGAAAGGCAAGAATTACTAGGCAGCCTAGCTAGTAAACTAGCTGCCTTATAGAACAGCAGTAGGGATGAACCTTGAATTCTAGCTGTATGATGATAGCCATGGCTATTAACTTCTCTGTTAACGGACCAGTTACTGAACCCCACTTTACCACTAGATAAGGTGCTGTGGTGCTGGCAGTGAAGAGTCTGCTTTACATCCATAGTAAGGACTCTTGCACTGCTGAATCTGGATACAGTTATACAAGAAAATCAAGCAAATAGCTTAGACTTCTTCTCTCTGCTGGGCAATGTAACACAGAGGGATCTGCTGGATTTTTAGCGGGCTTTTTGTTCAAGAATCTGCAAAAGGAGGTGCACACCCACAGAGTAACTTTTACAATGAGGTGAGTGGCAGCTGTTTCCCTTCATATGATTCCTTAATGTTTGCTTTGATATTGAACAAAATATGAATTCCAGCAATTAGAAAAATTTAAGTTTTTTAAAGTATGATTTCCTAGCTCTTCATTTCATCGCATATCCACCCAAGCTGCTAATGCTCTCATGCCTAAACCTTCTTCTAGCCTTCCTCCAAAACGACTGATTTACTACCAAATTGAGGTTGAACTCCCGCCTACCCTGTGAAAATGAGTTTGCTACATACAAATAATTATTTCTCAGAAACTGCTAACTTTGCCTTCCTCTTACAGTTTTTATGCAGTTTCTTGTATGTAGCTGTCTTTTTCCAAATAGCAAAACAATGATGAAATTGTCTTTTCCTTCTTGGAAGGGAAAGAAACAGTGTTAAACATTGCCAGCTTTTTTATTTTAAGAGTGCTTGGCTGTGACTAGGACTCTTCATGTCTGTTTTCATAATATTTTCTGGTTTTTCAACATTCTGTACGGCTGGCATCATCTTAATCCTGGCAGAAAGTTTGTATTCTTAAACGTGTACATTTTAGAGCTCACTTCATTTGTTGGGGTTTTTTGGGGATGTGGCAAGGAGGAGGTTCTTCTCCACCACCCTGTGATGGACTGAGTTTAAACTGCATAATAGCATTTGGGGGAGGGGAGGAGAAAAGAATGAAAAAAAAAAAGAAAAAAGTTGCCTTAGAAGCAAGGAAGCACTTCATCCTAGAGAAATTTCTTGAGCTGCTAATAATGGCTGAGGACCTCCGTCTGGATTTGTTTGAGCAGGGATTAGAGAGGCAGAAGCAGCTAAGTGGGCTTCACTCAGGAAGGGCTCTGTGTGACTTCTGCGGGTCCTACTAGGTGACTTTTGGTTTGTGAAGCCTGCCCTCAAGGGGTTGGTTTATTTTGATTTAGTGACTCATGCAGACTTGTGGATCAGCTTTATTTTCTTTAGTGAACCAAAGGATGCTGTCTGAACCTGCAAAATGAAAGGAAATGCTTGAAGTATCCTTCTGCATTCTAGAAATCAAAGGACTGACTGAATCACTTAAAGAAGGACAGGAAAGACAAGTGCCCTGACTGTGGTGCAAAGATAAATGTTCTGTGTGTCCTCCTGCACTGACTATAAAACGACCCTATTGATACCTGGGGCCCACATAATGTGGTTCAGGGATGGCTGAATCACATGGTTTTCTAACAGTTCATCTTCATGCAATCACTTTTTTTATACCCACTTACGTGTTTGCTTTTCCCAGACATTGGAAAAAATGGTCTTGATTTCAAAAAGTATGAGTAGGGCTTGAGGCAAAAGGGCACATTGCTACTGTCCTTCTCCCCTATTGCCACTCTACAAAGGATCTCTCTGTTCATATTCTTTGTTGTCTTGCATAAAACATCTCCTCACCGCCACTACTCTTCTGCTGGCCTCTCCCTGTGCTGTGTTCCCTCTTACCTGATTTAATCTCTTCACATACACAGCTGATGAAAGAGTCCGTCTTTATTCAGCAGCTGTATAAATCATTCAGCAGCCTTAGATTTACATATAAAACAGCATGAAAGATGATAAGTTAAGAGGCTGTGATGAACTTGTTCGATACAAGTCACAAGGCTTCCTCTACATAAACAAAAATAAAGAAATTAGCAGGTGGTTTTGGCATTTCTAACTGACAGGCGTTCAACGTAAGTTTGCATAGTCATCCAGAGGTACTGGAAGTTCAGTGCAAGATGAAAGATGTTGCAGAAAATAAAATACAATGCAAGGCTTTGTGTTCAGCAGGGAAGATCAGTGACACGAAAGGGAAGAGAAAGCTTTTGGGATTTGCCCTGATATGAACTTCTTTGACTTATACGTGACATGGTTTGAGTAATTTCTGTTCCAGAAGACCTAATTCACATTACACACAGAGCAGATAAGCATCAGGTCTAGCCTAGGTGCAAACGTTGATCCATACTGGATCATCTGTGCAAAGAGGGAAGCTCTAGTATCTGCAAACTCTTTTGAGAGAAATGTTCCTTAATGAGGACAGTGTCTGACAGTTCGCATCTTGCTTATGACACTACCTTCTCTGCTATAGGTGTGGACACCTTGTACCTTCAACAAGAAGCTGCATTATTTTTTTAAAATAGATAGCAGTACAGGACAAACAGTTTTTATTTAACTGTCTTGAAGATACATGCTGCATTTTGTCCAGAAAGAAGTATTAGCCTAAGCTGGCAACGTGCTGCCCTTTCAAATTATGCTCACTAACTGGGAACTACTCACTCAAAACTCTGGATAGAATTTGCTTGTTCTCGAGTTTCAACCCAAGGTCTAGCTGCCAGAACTGTTATCAAAATTTCAGAAGTCAAGTTTAAAAGGCTCTTATCCTGTATTTATTTTTGAAGTTAACCCTCCAACGTGTGGCATGCTTATACCTGATGCAGTGATGTCTATTCAAAAGGACAAGAGCATTCACAAAACAGAATCCCAGCAACTAGGAGGGCAGAGACATCACTGATCCCACCTCCGCCAATACACCAGATTCACTTCCTGCTTCGGGTTTACATTTGTGGGTGGCAGGAGGCTGGACATGTCTTGTATGTATTTTTTGTTCACAAAAACTGCTTCCTCCGCAAAAGATACATGCCTCCTTCACCTGTCTTTTTCCTCTGAGTTTGTAGCCTGGGTTTGCTGGCAGGAAAATTATGATATTTGTAGCTCCATAGTAAGACTTCACACATAGTATGCCACAAATACATGAATGAAGTTTTATCAGTGCCTTAGTTTCATGTCCAATAATGACAGTGCAAATCTTCACACTGTTAACATAGACCTGAGTGGAGCACCATGCGTTTGAAATGCTGCCTTTGGTTTCCTGGACACTGAGAGAGGCATTCATGTGCTGGTTACATGCAGCGTGCAACCTGAAGGCTTTCTTTAATTCCATATGGACATATTTGGATATACAGCTCACTTTAAGACGGAGTTTTAAGCGAAGTCAAATGCCTTTTACATAGGTAGGCCACTACAAAAAAAAAAATCCCCTGGTGCTATGTGATTTAGGAAGGAGCGCGTAAAGGCTGATGGTAAGCATCTCTAGATCATCTGAGATGTTAATCTGATTGACGGTACCTGGATAAATGTAATCTTACTAAAATAATTGTTACCAAAACCCAGCAACAACAGAAATATATGTGCCCTTTGGGTTACAGAGCATGTTGGGTATTTGACTAAACAAAAATATGGTGTGAAATACCACTGTCTTCTAAGTTTGCTAACTGGCCATTTTGTGTCTGTGATTTTCATCATCGGTGACCATTTCTTCTCCGGGAGACGCTGTCAGAAAATGTCCTAAGAGGAAAAAAATGTCACCTAGCAACCAAAGCTTTGTGAAGAAAAGTTCCACACCGACCAGCAGAGACAGAGCAAGCTGGGGAGCTGGGGGGTGGCGGGAGCATGAGCGAAAAGGCTGCTTGTCTGCTGCTCTGGCGCTGGCCTCGGCCCCGTTGTGGTGGGTGCTCTGGGCACAAAGTTCATCGCACGGCAAATTTGGGGTTTCTGTCAAACTGGCTTGCATAGAACTCAGTCTGCAAAATAGGACTCTGGGTTACTTTTTCCTGACTTTCAAACGTGGGTTTGAAAACGACAGAAATGTCAAATCGTTATGGGGAATCTACGTTTTAAACCGGCTAAAAGTAAATTCCAGAGGAAAGGGCACTATCTCTATCTGCCCCCTTTATCCTTTCCTACCATGAACGAAGGCCAGATTAGCCAATATTTCTTTTATTAGAGCGTTTAATAAAATAATTTAATAAAAAATTTAATAAAATTTAATTTAAAAAAAAGAGAGGAGCATTTCTTTTTTAAAGACTTTGAGAAATTAAGAGATGTGCAGTTAAAATTACTCGACCCCTCCGGATACTGTAAGGAAGCTGGGGAGCGGTAAGAGACAGACGTGTGGGTTTTTCTGAGGGGGAAAACCCACCGCCTTGCAAAGCGCCGACAGGCCCGCCCGGCCGCAGCCCCGCGGGGGACGCCGTGCCGTGCCTGCGCCGGGCAGGCGCCTTCACCCCGGGAACCGGCCCCACACCTGCAGCTGCCAGAGCGGCGCAGCGGCAGCGGGGCGGC
>Ga0065711_1045789_pt1 | contig 13259 bp, 6 predicted proteins | sample Hoacrofraction12_FD_59098 | JGI IMG/M metagenome (GOLD analysis project Ga0065711, IMG submission 59098) | Hoatzin crop microbial communities from Cojedes, Venezuela - Epithelial fraction 12 v2 (version 2) | ecosystem: Host-associated > Birds > Digestive system > Esophagus > Crop | place...
CCCTTCCCTTCCCTTCCCTTCCCTTCCCTTCCCTTCCCTTCCCCTCTTTCTTTCCATATTTCCTATCTTAATGATGTTGCACCTCTTCATGAAGCTGATCCCCTTAATCTTAATTACTGCTGAGAGGAACACTGTTAGCAGCACCTGTGTTATCAAATGCAGTTGTGCCAAGGCACTGAAACGTGGTTGCCATGTTCCCTTTGGAAGTTAGCACAGGTCAGGGACCACTCCCAGCAACAGTTTGGATTCACAGGCCTTTTATGACAGAGAGGAGGATATAAAAGAAGAGGTATGGGCTGTTGCGATGGGCCATGGAGGGTGCTCCCAGGCTTGTGTAGTTTAGGGTGTTAGCGTAGCTGATGGCACTGATGGAGACCCTGGGGGAGCGGAGCTGCCCCTAAAGCACCTTCACTATACCAAATCTCCTTGCACATTTGCATCCAAGCCTTTTCCATTTGCTGCTGTATTGTTTCTTTACTTCATTCAATAATTTCTCCATTCGGTCTAAGCCATTCTTCATCATTTTGCTCCTGGTGGGAATTTGGCAGAGAATTATGCCATGGACTTCAATGAGAAAAGGATTGGAGACAGCAGTATTAGTTCCAGAAAAATTTCACTAGGAGGAGGGAGATATTTTCTTTATAGTGTTTACGTCAGGAAAGAGGACTGCCGTTTGTCCTCGGGGAATATTTTGTTCATGTTGCAGATCCGACCACGATTCTTAATGTCAGCTCCTATGAGCCAATGTTTATGTTGTTAATAGGCTTTTTTGGGTCGTTAGCAAGTGCTTATGTTCTCTGCAGGAAATGAGTTCTTCTGTACTGAAAAGATTTAAGTCAACATTTTCAGAAGTATCGATCAATGAATGTGTGTTGCACTTCTGTGGTCTTGCTATGCAACAGCATACAAGGTCCTGTGTGAAAGGCAAAATCTCTCACAGCCCACAGTGAGGAAGGACTGACGGCGTCAGTCTTTCAGCTGTGGGCATGAACAGAACTCTTACTACTCCAAGGTCTGTCTGGCTTTAAGCTCTTCCAGCAGGAATTGAAAGGTAGCTTGAGAAAGTGAAGCTCTTTTATATCTTCTCTTGTTTTGATAGAAGGGGAATTCATTTCAGGACGCACTCGCATTTTACAGGGCATAAAAAGGCCAGAAAGCATTCCCCTTCTGCCTGCAAACATCTGAAACCACTATCAAGCTGTGAACATGTGCCTTGACCCTTTCCATAATTTGTTGACTATAAAAAACTGGCTGCCAGTTTCATCTGTGATAAACGCAGAAGCTTTTAAATACAGCTGCATTGTTCTCAATGTATTCCAGATTTGCAGCTTTGAGGTTTGCTTTAAAACTGAGCCACTGTACTGGGCCAGAACACTATTCAGAATTAGCCTTAGGCATTTTGACAAACTCCAGAGAAGGTCTGCAGTAGCATCTCAGTCCTGGAGTGCTTCTTCAGTGCTCCTGAATTTGTGTGTGAAATTTAACAATACAACCCCAAACTCATGAGATTTGAATTTCACAGCAAACTGGAAAACTAAAGCCAGGTTTGTTCTAAGTTGGTGTTTTTTTTTAAAGAAATTAGATAATTTTTGACTGGTCTTGACCTGGCCTGAGGATTATGCATCAAAATTATGTGAAATTTGCAAGTTCTTGGGTATGTTTTTTTTCTCCCCACACATATGAAATGAAGCTGCTGCTTTATGGCATCTCTGGTTTCTCTCTAAGGAATCTGTGCAGTTTCTCAGCACAGATTTCTGTGTTGTGACATTTAAGATTATCCATATCCAGAAAGGAAAAGAAAAGTGACTGGATGTCAAATCAGGGATAGTTTAAACTACTGGGTAATTCACCTGAAATTGCAACCTGTAGGTTGAAGAGTTTGACACAAGAACGAAAAAGTCATTCTGTGATTCTTAGTTTTGAAGAAATAGTAACTTATTCGCTGTCTGAGAATATTAATTTTGGGAATTTTTTCCCCTCAGGAAAAATAAAATAAAATAAAATAAAATAAAATAAAATAAAATAAAATAAAATAAAATACGTCTTTCGAAGACAATGAGACTTAAAGGAAGTATGGTGACTCCGTACAGCGCAGCCTGTAGCCATCCCCCTCCCTCCCTGGTCCCGAATATATCTTCTTTCTAATACAGAATACACTGTAAAAAAAGTACTGATTTTTTTTTTTTTTTAATAATTGGTCTACAATAGTTCTAAGTATTACAATAGCTCTTAAGGATCTGATTGGGTAGTTGGGTTTTTTAGTTAGTTGTCTCAGACACCCTGTAGCTTGCAATTGCTTTCTCTTAGACCTAATCTTGACCCATATCTGTTCACAGCTTTTAAAATTACATTGTGGCCAGGCTGCCCACAGAATTCATTGTGCTTCCACTGGGTTATAATCAAAAGGAAATTCTCAGCACATGAAAGAACCACACTGATAACATAATTATTACTACCAGGCAGATATATGATGGCTTCTGGTTTTTTTTTGGACAAGGATATTAGAAATCTGGAGAACTAAATTAAGAGAAAGCCTTCCTATGGCATAATGATCTACATTTATGATTTTTATAATTTGAACATAATGGTGACAAAAAGAGTGGTATGAGATGGACTAAACACTATGCCTCTAGTACTGAAAAATACACCAGCAACCAAAATTCAGACAATGGTGGCAGCAAAGTAGAATATTAAGGGTTTTTTTCAGAAATCAACATGTGAGACCAGAGTGTTGTCAGTCAGAATATTTTTACTTCTGTTCAAGAAGTGTAAGAAGTAGTGAAGTCTGCAGACTTCTCTAGCATGGAAATGTTCTTTTCTTCATGTCAGAATAAATCTGTCTATACATTCAAACCTTTACAGATTACTTTTGAAAAAGAAATGTTCTTCAGCTATTGAAAAAGTGCAGGCAAACAAAACTAGGAGAAAGTATTAATGAGACAGAATATTGGCTGCTCTGTCTTTAATGAGAGAGGGCATTTTGGAGAAGTCAAGACAGTTGTTTGCAACAGCTCCTTCTTAGTAACAGCTTCTGCTTCGCCTTGAATATTGTTCTTTGGCAATGAAAGGGTCCAAAGCTGGATTTGCATTGTTATTGCGTCAGCTGAGTAGCTTAAAAAATAATGAGGTGTCACTTTCTTACAGGAACTACACCATGGAAAAACACTGAAAATTTTTATGGAAATTTATTCCCCTACCTAATGTGGTGAAATGTACTAAATCCATAAACTCTGCTGGATGCAAGTATTTGAGAAATCATAAAATCCTTTTGTCTCTAGGCCAAAACTTGAAGAGCTCATTAAGAATTTACTCAGTCCGTGGGAGGTTGCTGATAGAGTGAGTCTTTTGTGTTTTAGCAGACTTCAACAGGAAGCAATGTAATTAATTTTTGTTTTTTCCTTTGTCTCTTTTAAAAAAGGGTGATTTTGCAAAGGTCCAAACGCTATCAAAATCTAAAACTGTGTTTTTATGGCACAAAGGTCAAGTGGCTCTACATAACCTCTGGTTCATGAGGCCAAACATGAAATTTCTAAAGGCTTCAGATATACAAGGTGTAACTCTATAGAAATCAATAGATATGGAACAATGCCGAAGGCCTGAGCTGAACTCAGCTGAAATCTTCTAAACTGTAATGGAAATCACACAGAAAGTTGCCTGAAAGAGCAGCAGCTACGAGATGAGACATACTATTTGGGTTACTAGTTCTGTGGATTCCTTGAGCTATTATCTGTCAACCCTTACCTATCGTAAAGAAGTTCATCCCACTACATTTTATTCTGTGATTGGGTTGAACGTTCTCCTGGTAGATGACGTTTCCTATAAACCTCCATCTTCTGGAGTCAAATGAAAACTTCAAAAGCTCAGTTTTCATTTGTGTTCCCTTGTCATGGAGAAAAGCTTGAAAATAAGATGCCAGAACACACAAAAGCAGAAACAAACAAACAAAAAGGGCAAATAAAAATAAAAGTCCTTGGTGTCACCTCATCAATGTCAAGCCATTGTGACTGTTTCTTCTTTTTAATGGTTAGATTTGGTGGTTTCACTCAGTATGTGGTTGTCAATCCTTTAAAAACAAACTTTGAAGAAAAAAGTGCTGATCACTATTACCAAAAATACTTAACAGCAGCTATATGTGTTTTAATATTTATTAAAAAAATTTGCAAGAGAATAACACTAAACTTCTTAGCTTCTGTCCTTTAAACACAAAATTAAGCCCATGCTGCACGGAGCTCCTTGCAGTGAATACTTCACTCCAAAGCATTATGCACACCCTTCTTCCCCGGGAGCCCTGGCTCTCACATGCTCAAAAGTAGGATTAAGGGTAACATCAGAAGTTCCTGCATCCCATGTTTAAAGGTAAATTAAGAACACCTGAGCCTAGGTTTTGTTGACTTTCAATGAAGATTAGGCTTTGAATTGCTTAATTGCTTTGAAAATGTTACCCTAAGCAGCTTTACGATTGACAGAATTTGCCTTAAGCTGCTCTGAGGCTGACAAGAAGAAGGTCTGGTACAGTGACAGAAATTCTTTGATTCTTTGCTCTTCGATGATGCTACGACCTAGGATAAGCCTTTTTTTTCCACTACCATGAGCGAAACTCAGTTTTGATGCTTTTGTCCATAATGACACTTCTCCATTCTGTGTGTAATTCCAGATTTAAGCAAGGACACTAAGCAACAGAACTAGGACCTTTCCTTTTAATATGTTCATTTAAAATTAGTCTCATGGCAATAAAAGGCTAAAAATAAATCTTCCAGGAAAATCAGTTGTGTTCTTCTCCCTCCCCTGCCTTATAAATTTTCTACCTATACTGACTTAACCTTATCTTGATTTTAAAACATTCCTCTGTCCTGCAGAAAAAAGATTTACCATGAGCCCCTACTTCTACTCAGCAATTAATTTGAGATGGGAAAAGTTTATCCAAAGTGATGTCCTTAAGTTTAGGCAAAGTAATAATAGCAGTCTCTTGAGTCAGGCTCCTAAAAATAGTTTTCTTTAGAATTTGAGTAATCTGACAAATTTCAAGTAGATTACATACTCAAAATTATGCAGTGAGACTTGTCTGTGCCATAACACATATTATGTAGTAGATAATAATTCAAGGATGCAATTGCTTTTCTAATATTGCTCATAGGTAAGTATTTTCTGTCAAATGTATTTAAAAAACATTGACTGCACATTTCAGGACTTACAACTCTTTGAAATCTCATACACTAGTACCGTTTCCTAAGCCTGAGTCAAATCACAGAATCACAGAATCACAGACAGTTCGGGGTTGGAAGGGACCTCTGTGGGTCATCTAGTCCAACCCCCTGCCGAAGCAGGGTCACCCAGAGCAGGCTGCAAAGGACCGCGTCCAGAGGCCGGTCTTGAATATCTCCAGAGAAGGAGAATCCACAGCCTCTCTAGGCAAGTGCTCTGTCACCCTCAGAGGGAAGAAGTTCTTTCTCATGTTCAGCTGGAACTTCCTCTGCTTCAGTTTGTGCCCATTGCCCCTTGTCCTGTGCTGGGCACCACTGAAAGGAGTCTGGCCCCATCCTCCTGACACCCACCCTTCAGATATTTATAAGCAAATGATTGTGTCTTGCTGGAAGCTGCAATGTGGTACACCTTAATGTTAGGTTTGTGTGTGCAGGAAATACAAGACTGAGGCAGGAATCATAAAAATACAGTTTATGTCTTCAGTGTCTATAAATGAACAGTAACTCCCTCACTGGCTTATGGGTATGCTGGCATCTTTCGTCTGTTTTTCAAAAGCATTGAATAACGCCCTCTACAAAAAGGCTTCACAGATGGGAAACTTGTAGAAGAGATCAGTTTGATAAACATGTCTTTGTGTGTCATGTTCATCAGGGGCTGATCCAAAAATTTTCTCATTTTATGTTGCTTGCTGACCTTGACGAGGTACTTTGCAGGAGGAAAAACCTCTATAAGAACAAGAAACCTTGTCATTAACTAGAAAATTGCATGAGGTCAACTCTCTTGCTTCCACTGTAGGAAGGAGGAGCAAATCCCACTCTCCCAGTGGAGAAATCCATAGAAAGTATGACAAGAACTTTTCTGAAAATCTGGTCCTTGATATAATGGACCGGGCAGGATGAAGGATCAGTGCTGGACCACCTTCACATTTGCATTAGTCAGGGATCAGTTCCTCACTAGTGGAGCTGCTCTGAATATGTGGGAGAGTGCAGAGTCTCACCAGGAGGATGGTGAGCATTGGTGTAGGCAGTGCAGAGAGGTTCTGCAGTCCTGGGGGATAGTCAAAACTCAGCTGGACAAGGCCCTGAGCAACTGAACGTAATTTTGAAGTTGACTCTGTTTTGAGAGGGGGGTTGGACATACAATCTCAGGATGGTCTCCTCCAAGATATTACTATTACAAATTAATATTTACCTATGAACATATGTACTTAGAAGGAATGAAGTATAAAATATGTTGAGACACAGGAGTTTATCTCAGATCATATTTATCAGTTTTGGGCATATGAAGAATTTTTAATATATATTCTGTATAAAATGACAGTCAGACTTTGGTGTCTGAGAGACAGCATTTTCTGTAGTGGGTAAAAATAATTCACTTTGCTTAAAAGTTCCTTGATGTATGCAGCTGAGGATGGTACAGAGATGCTCATGCTACATACAATTTCAGGTGATGGTCTCCAGAACCGTGCACTGGTACTAACCCAATCTTGAAAGCAATATAGCCAAGTTAAAGCTGCACCTCACCATGGCCGATATGGCTGTATTGAAGTGATTTGGGAACTACAGTGTGCCTGGTAGCTCAGCCACCTTCGGGCAGCGTAGTCACTCCTGGTGTGACTGTGGGCTTGTAGTAGAGAGGGCTTTCTTTTGTTCATATTCTGGGAACACAAATTAGGTGCAATGCAGAGATCATTAGAGGAATCTAAACTTCCTAGACAGTAAAGGAGAGAGCTAGGTAGGTATGAGAAAGGAAGAATTCAGAGCATTTACATTAAAAGAGAAAAATAGGCTGATATAGATTGTGTGAACATTTCTTTAATGCGATGTCCTGTTTTCCTACTTGTAGAATAAGAATACTTGAGGAAAAGATTATGAAGTGCTCGGAGAGTATGGTAAAGTGGCGATATCAATGCCTGTGATGGGTAAATTAAACATAGAGAGTGAAATCTCTTTGATTTCAATAGAAAGATCTATTGAAGCCACACATTTTGCCAGAAAACCTGCCGTGTAAATTACACTGTCATTTAGCATTTACTTGTACAAAAACTGTGCCATTAAAATGAATTGAGTCTTAAAGAATAGAGACCCAAAAGTAAGTTCTTTCTTTGATTCTGACATATTAAGGAATCATGAAAAAACAAACAAGCAAGAAAGCAAACAACAAATGTCTCTGACTGAAGAATTGTTTTTCTTTCACTTCTTGTGGACAAGATTGTTTGAAATATTAATCAACAAGGGTTTTTTTTTGCCTGGAGCAATTCTCAGACTTCTTTAGTATTTCATAGCCTCATTAGCAAGCTGTAGGAACATCATATTTGTTTACTTCCAATATGGAAACAGAAAGGCTATTTATTGGGTGATTTAAGGGCTGACTAAGGATGTTTTCTTTGGAGAAGGCTGTGGTGCACAGCGGGTAGAGGATCAGACCATATGTGCCCTGTTGACGGTTGGACTTGATGGTGTTAGAGGTCTTTTCCAACCTTAATGATTCTATGAATCTATGAATCTGTTCCTATATGTTCCCTAAACATCTGCTGCTAACCACTGTCACACTTGGCTATATACACCCTTCTTCTGAGCCAGGGTAGCTGCAAAATGAAATTGATGTCACTTTTATAGAGGAAAATGGATACAGAAGGTGGGAAACTGAAATTGCCTGCACAACTTGCATTAGTGCCGACAGGAGAAGGGACATGGCAAATTTTCAGTGTTTAAAAAAAATGAACAAAGCAATCCAGATGGAAAAAAGTCAAAGACTTGAAATACCTGCAGATGACAAATTAAGAAAACTTGGGGCTTAAGGAGAATCAGGTTGAATTCTTCAGTTTCCTGACAGTTTTCCCTGCCTGTAGGTGATCACTCTCACCAGTCAGTCAGTGAGGGAAGAGGAATTCCCAGCGCCTGGGATCCTGCACAGGCAGCCCATGGACTGCAAGACGTGTCTGAGCCAGTGAAAACTCATAGGGAGATGGTAAAACTCAGAGCTGGTAGAAGTCAAAGTAAAGTACAACTTGCAGCTGGTAAAACTCATAGGGGCCAGGGAGGGACAATTGCCGTGAAGTTGTTGACTTTCTAGGTATGTGTCAATCCTAATATTGTATTAGAAAATTCATCACCAGGGCTATCTTGTGGCTCCTTGATCGAGAGCTTTGTTTGATGATGAGGGTTACTTTAGCAACCCGAAAGCTGCTATAGCATATAAAGTGCTGTGTTACACTAAACAGCAATAAGGAGTGTAAACAGGAGTTTCAAATCACCTTTACATATCTGCCTTAACTTTGTAGATTGATCACACCACAGCACTCGGTTCCCAGATGCGTTGTCTTTAAAGAATTTTCCGACATCCATATCCAAACATTTCTTTTAGGTTTAGCTCTACCATTCCTACCTCTGGTCTTAGAGGATCAAATTCCTTTTGGTTGTTTAACACAACTTGTGACTAAGAGTGTAAATGCTGGCATTTTTTTTATATTTTTCCTTCTGTCTCTGTCTCATTAACTTCGTATTTCCCATCAAACATCAGCCAAAGAAATATCTGTTTCTCTAGCCAAGTCTGAAATATTTCTTTTCCATAACTACAATGTATCATTGCAGTTCTGTCATTAAGCTCTGTAAAGCGAACTAAGTTAATGGAAAGACTCTAAATAGAGTGAGCTTGTATTGTGATGAACAACTTTCAATTTTTCTATATAAACAAGCAAGTCGGTACAAGATACAATGTAATGAAATAAATATAAGCAAAAAAATCCTTAAAAAATAAACTGTATAAAACTTAATTTATCTTCAAATGTTCCTTTGCTGTATGACCATAAAATCTGTATCTTAAAATCCTTATCTGAAGAGCAAGAGCTTGTCTTCTTTTAAACGACAGATGCAGGTGGTATCTTCTTTACTAGAAAGTGATTCATTAAGCAAACCCTCATTGCAGCATGTGACTGCCTCTGAGGGATTATTTCAAAAAATCTTCCCTAGTGTCCCACATGGCAAGGCCACTCCTGAAAATTGTTGTATCTCCTACAGCTGTAGCAATAATTTGCTGCCACTAATTTATCAGTCCCATTGCATTACTGGTCTTTAGTGAGGTGGGTTGAGATTTTTATATTAATGTTCCTCCCTTTACACGACGCTGAGGGCTCTCCTGCATGCAACAGTGGAGATGTCTATGCTTTCAGATAATCTCCAGGTAAGCCTATGCCCAAGCCCAGACTCATTGTTCAGAGACCAGCAGACGCTTGGGGCAGGCACAGGTCTGCACTTCCAGACTCTGCAGGGACACTGAGTAGAAGAGGATATGCCCCTTCAAGTCCTTTCCCAACCAAGGTGCAAAACAGGACCAAGAAATTCTGTCCTGGCCTAAAGATGTTATTTTCAGCACCTTTGACATACTCTTCCACCTCCTCGGATGCTTGTTGGCAGCTCGTGTAAGACCAGCCTGCAGGAAATGGGGTACCTAACTCCTGCTAGAGCAGGTGGTGGGCACCAAAATTAGGCTGGCAGCAAGGAGTCCCTTCCAACTCTGAATCCCAGAGACAAACAGGAGTCAGAGCTTCAGACACATCTCTATCTCCTTAGCTTTTCTGGTTGGCTACCGTAGGTATCCCAGCACTCAATGTATTCGCTGCCATGAATCCAATCCTAATTCATCTCCCCCTTCCAAGCTGATACCTTAATGGCACTGATATCAGTCCTTGGGAGTTCTGCGCTCAGAGCTAGAGACAGTTTTGAGGAACTGCAAAACTGAATGCTTCATTACTCAGCACCCTTTACCAAATGCCTGTCTCTGGGATCCTACCTCTGTCTTTATAAAGCAAGGATGGATGGCATTTGCCTGCCACGAAACAGGATAGTGAGGATAACTACAGTAAGGATTGTGCAGCATTCAGGTACTAAATACCAATTACGCGGGGCATTGGGGTGTAATAAAAAACCTCATGAAAGAAAAGGCCATAGCAATAAAGCTAAATGAATTATTTACAATCAACTCCAGCATGCGCTGAAGGATGAACCCACAAAAGAGCCTTTCAGATCTGTGAAATCAAAGGAACCTTCTGCACTTGATCTGCCAGTAGACAAAGTTTAATAAAAAATCAATAAAATGGACAGTAATAAATTACCAGGATGAGATGAATGACTCAGACATGTGGAAGTGGAAAATAGGAAGCCAGTTTTTTCAAGGGAGATCACAAATAAATTAAATCTGATTTGAGTAACAGGTAAATCTACTTTACTTCTTTAGAGGAAGAGAGAACTCGTGGACCGGGAATATCACTTGGATTTCCAGAAAGCTTGTAACAGACTTCCTCACCAAAAGATTATAAAATATAAAAGATACAGTGGTCTAGTAGTGAAGGATTTGTAAATGTTTAAAGGTTAGGAAACAAGGGTTAACAAACAAGTTTTCGTTTTCACAATGGAGGAATTCCCATAACTGATCTAGAAAAGGTGGTCAAAAATGAGGCAATAATATTTACTGAAGACTCTGAAGTATCAAGGGTAGCAAACCCAAATATCAAACCCAAAAACTGACTGGGAAGACCTGTAAAAGGATTTCAAATTGTGAAGTGACTGGATGATAAAATACTTGATGAAATTCATTGCGAAGTGAGGCATGGGGAATATCAGTCCCTGGTAAATGTACATACTGATGCACACTACCTAAATGATTACTCGTGAGGGAAGATATTCTGGAGACTTTTTATATGTATATTGTTCTAGGAAAACATGAATTCAATGCTTAACAGTAGTGAAAAAGGCAAATTTGATCCTACAATATAAGGAAATGAATAAAGAACCTAACAGCAATCATTGCTATTACGGCATGATACAGACACCCTCATGCTTCTGCTACAGACAGTCCCAATCCCCTCATCCAGAAGAGGACCTGGGAAAGGCAGGGAAGAATAGAGGCCAATAAGGGTGATGTCTTAGCCTTCTCAGCTTTAAAACAGATGACCAAGAAAAGAGTATAATAAAAGTTTATGAAATTATGAATTTCAAGGAAGAGGTAATAGGGGACATTTGTTCACTGTTCTCACAACACAAGAAATGGAGGGAATTGTAACTTAACCACTAACAGAAAATATACAGTGGATATTGTAGAATCTCAAAATTTAAATGGGCCTAAAAAAATTCTTCCAAAGAAGAGAAAAATCCATCAAGGGCTGTTTTTATAGTCTCAGAGGATCTGCTGTCAGATTCTGCTTGAGACAGAATAATGGGTGGGAATGACCTTTGGTCCAACACAGCTTGCTGGTCATGTTCACCCTACAACACTGGGGCTTGGGTTTGATCTGTATAACTTGAAACTGTAGTCATTTGGCTTGTGACGTCCTGCTTGAAAAACAGTGTTTCATGTTTATGTCATGCCATATTTATGAAAATCAGCTAAGGAATTCCAGCTGAAACTCCATTTGTACATACATGACGCAGCTGCCTGTAAACAGAGCATTAGGGTGGGACCGGCTACAGAGCTGGGACCCGCTCCTAGGGCCAACAGTTTTCTTCAGGCTGTGTAAGTCACTGTCTACATGTCAGTTTCTTCACCTAGTCCTTCCTTCAGAGAAAGCTTAAAGATATGAAAAACACTAATTGAGAGATGGATATGAATATTTTTATGGTGTTATCAAAACATTTCTTTCAGACAATGTCCTTCCCTTTTCCTTTCTTCTGATAACTAGTTTTAAAGGGATGGTGCACTTAGTTTTTATCTGCAAGTTTTGGGACAGTTACTAAGGATTTTGGATTAAAACAATTTAAATCAATTTATAGAACATTTTTTTGGGTAATCTTTGGTTTTTCCACTATTGAGCACTGTTGTGTGATTACACTGAATACAAGGATTGAAAACACATCATGGACTTGAGTGCACTGAAGAATCTTCCTGAAACACAAATTTTACTGACCGGTTCATTGTTTTCCTGAAAAACTACTTTTTTTTTTTTTTAGATAATTTCATTGGTACAAGACTTAGCACATACGATAATTTAAAAATTACCTAGATATGTTCAGGTTTGCAAGATAGTGGATGCAGGAACATCTTCCTAACCTAGCACACTAGTATTAGGATTTTAACCAAACCGTTGAATACATCTAATGTCCTCAATAGAGCATCATATTTCTTTTCGCAGTTAATCCAAGTATTCATTTTTTTTTTTTAGAGAAAATCTCCCACTACAAATCAAGGTCCTTTTGCCTTTGGGTAAAGATATGAGTAGAAAGGTAATTTTCTGGAAACTCTTTCTTAAACCTCATTAGTAAAAATGTTTGCATTTCTAGGCAAATAAGATAATAAATTGGATTCTAAATAAATGCTGAAGAAGCAGGACCTAAAGAAATGTTTTGAGAAGTATTTTTATATGCTTACACCTCATAATAAACCAAATAAGAGAAATATCATCACAAAGTTCATGCAAAAAAAACCTTGGAGAAAAAAGATGCCACGTATTCCCTGAAGATATCTTTGTTCTTGTCTCTAGCGAAATGATTGACAGGGTTAAAAACTGAAGTGATTAACTTCTAGCTGACAGAAAACTGTAACATGGGTCTGTAATGATGGCACCCGTGAGTGGCATAGTGTCCTGCTTATCTGCATTTTAAAGCAACAGCTGCTGGGTCTTTTGCAATGTCTGCAGAATTTTGAAGAGAAGCAAGATTAGAAACAACAGTACATCTTTGCTACAAATGCCATGAAACTGGCCCTCAAAAGACAGAGGTTGAATAGAAAGTGTTGGGCATATGTGAAATAATCATACTGGGGGGAGGGGGGGGAAGCAGTTCTTATTACTCTTGACATCTATGTAAAAATACCCTGATGTTTCTGAATTGACATAAACCAGATGTATGGTTTCACTGTCTACCAAATGTCCACTAGACTGAGACATGTGTCTTGAAGATCTTTTTGAATCTGGACACTTTACCTAAAGTAAGTTAAATATAAAAGCATATAGATGCCTTATTATTAGCCTATATTTCACAGAATCACAGAATCACAGAATGGCAGGAGTTGGAAGGGACCTCTGTGGGTCATCTAAGTCCAACCCCCCTGCCGAAGCAGGGTCA
>Ga0065711_1045796_pt1 | contig 13259 bp, 8 predicted proteins | sample Hoacrofraction12_FD_59098 | JGI IMG/M metagenome (GOLD analysis project Ga0065711, IMG submission 59098) | Hoatzin crop microbial communities from Cojedes, Venezuela - Epithelial fraction 12 v2 (version 2) | ecosystem: Host-associated > Birds > Digestive system > Esophagus > Crop | place...
GATATTTGTAAGCATTTATTAGGTCCCCTCTCAGCCTTCTCTTCTTCAGGCTGAACAAGCCCAGCTCCCTCAGCCTTTCCTCGTAGCTTCTGCACACCAACCGGTGAGCGTGGTGAAGCAGGAGCCGTGGTGCTGGGCGGCTGGGCAGGTGTGTTTCGATTAGCAGGCTCGACCCGACTCCTTTCGAAGCCCTGCTGTTGGGGCTGCTGTTTCGGCCGGCAGGTGTTGCTGCTCTGTGACCCCGTGCCCGCAGTCCCCTGTCCTCCATGTGAAGCCGTTAGCACGCTCTGTGCCCTGGCTTGCTGCAGAAGGGTTGCTCTCTAAAGGCGACTTTCACAGGGGCTCTGCGTTATGCCGTTCGTTTCAGTTACAGAGCTGGCACCTTTTTTTTTTTTTCCTTTGTTCAGTCCAGAGTTTGCTGGAGTTTCTTCCTGATTGCAAAAGACGTACGGAATGGGCAGAATCGTAAAACCTTATCAGCAAGCAATAACTCTCGTTTGTTGCTCCCCAGCTATGTTGTGCGTTTATTCACTCGAGCGAGCCGTATCTCCATGCAACAACTTGTGTTGCCACATCAGCCCTTCAGCTTTACGCCAAACACTAGTTTCTCTCTTCTCCCCTCATAAATTACAAAGTTATCAAAAGGGCTGGTGTTGATTACTGCTGGGGGGAGGGCCCCAGGTGTGTCTCTTGAGGCAGCTGGGCTGACGGGAGGGTGGCCAGGCAGTGGCAGGGGTCCATCTCCTGGCGCTCGGGCCAGGTGGCAGCAGGGGTCTGTGTCCCAGCGCTCCGTCTGGGCAGCGGCAGGGGTCCATCTCCTGGCATCCATCCGGGTGGCGGCAGGGCCTGCACAGCTGAGGTTGCTTGCTGGTCTCGCCTGCTTTGGAGATGTCTTGCGAATGTTCAGTGCTCTAACAAGGAGAACTGCAGGAAAGTGATGGGCGAAACAGAGATGGTCAGTTAAGTGTAGCCAAGGGAAAGGAGACAAGGAATAGAATCATACAATCATAGGATGGTTTCGGTTGGAAGGGACCTTAAAAATCACCTAGTTCTAGCCCCGCTGCCATGGGCAGGAACACATTCCACTAGACCAGGTTGCTCAAAGCCCAATTCAACCTGGCCTTCGATGCTTCTAGGGAGGGGGCAGCCATGACTTCTCTGGGCAGCCTGTGCCAGTGCCTCACCACCCTCACAGTAAAGAATTTCTTCCACATGTCTAACCTGAATCTACCCTCTTTCAGTTTAAAGTCATTACCCCTTGTCTTATCACTACATGCCCTTGTAAAAGGTCGCTCTCCAGCTTTCTTGTAGGCCCCTTCAGGTAGTGAAAGGCCGCTCTAAGGTCTCCCCGGAGTCTTCTCCAGGCTGAACAGCCCCAACTCTCTCAGCCTTTCCTCATAGGAGAGGTGTTCCAGCCTTCTGATCATTTTTGTGGCTTTCTCTGGACCTGCTCCAACAGGTCCATGTCCTTCTTGTGCTGAGGGCTCCAGAGCTGGATGCAGGACTCCAGGTCAGGTCTCACCAGAGCAACTTTTCATCTTCTTTTCTGATTATGCTATTTGATTTACTTTGCCTGTTTTATACTGACTTTTCTCTCCCTTAGGAAGGCCGGGATCCCTGTTAGTAGTAAATTGGTCTTGTTCTTTTGGAGTAGTCTGGCAGAATATTCCTGTGAGCTGTATCTGCGAGTGGTCTGCAAATTTAGGTTGGAGTTGCGTGCTGTGTTGGGTAGGCTGTGTGTGACTCTTGTTAAAATCTTATTGACACATAATGTCATTTCAATAAATGTTTGGTACTGATCTAATTATCTACCCAGAGAGGCCAATTACTCAAGCAGCTTATGTTTTTTCACTTGAGTATATTCTGTCAGAATACACGACTTGCTCAGATCTAGACCCTGAAAATAGAAACCCAAGCTTTTTTAATTAATTTTTCATTTTTTTTTGCAAAACCTTGCAGTGGCAGTGATGAGGATGTGGATCTAGATAAAAAGCATCTGAACGTCCCATGCTTTTTACCTTAGTACAAGGAGCTAGTAAACCAGGCTTAAACGAAGGCGTGTTTCTGTTCAGAGGCCCTAAACAAATTTCCCCCCTTTCTTCTGTCCAGTGTGTGTGTTTCCTCCATGGGATGGTGAAAATGCCTTTCCTTGCTGCAGTGCTTCACTGATAGGTGTCTGCCAGGTTTCCCCTGAAGACCCAAGTGAAGATATTCCGGTTGTTTCATGTGTTTTGTTTTTTTTTTTTTTAATTTCTGCAACTCCCATTTTGTGTTATTTGAAAAATTCCAGGGGGCTGAAATATTTCCCCCGTGCAAATTCATAAGGATGTCTTCTTGCTCGATTTCGGCCTGAAGAAATCGTGCAGTAATCTGAGAAGGGCAGAAAAGACCAAGTCAAGGGAGGTGGCGCTTGGGAGTCTAATCACTAAACTCCTGCGGATTAGAGACGGGGCACTGTGCCAAGGCGACCCAAGCTCTATTCCTGGCCCTTTAAACCCCCCAGCTTCTTCGGATCTGCTCTGCGCGCGTTTCAGGGAAAACATCAGGCTTGCAGTGTGTCATAAGCAGTTTTCCAACCCTCTGCAGCTAGAAAGCGCAGCTGTTAAATGTGATAAACCGATCCAAGGGAGGAAAGGTGCCATCAGGGGGAGGGTGAGCGGAAGCGGGGGCTCCGTCCCTGCTGCATGCAGCGAGGGGCTGCCTTGGATGCTCAGCAGCAAGTGGGGCACAGCAGTGGGCAGGGAGACGCTGGGAGGGTGCACTGCTGTGGTGGGGAATTTGAGCAGACGTTTTACTTGGTGGGTGGCACCCAGTGAATTTTCAGCACTGCGTTCCTTGCAGGCAGTGGAAATTGCTCCCTTCCTTCCTTTCCCCTCTCTTCTCCCTCTCCCACACCCGCCATGAGACTGTGGCTTCTCAGCTGCTGCGCGCCTGGGCTGGTGCTGCCTAAGATGGTGTGGACAAACTGGGGTTGGAAAGTGGTGTCTGAGCAGGGACTGTGGGATGCGCAGGCGTGGTTGCACACATACACGCATGCTGAGGGACCTGAATGTGGCCAGGAAACGGAGGCAAATGCCAGGGCACATTGTGTGTGAAAGTATAAGAACAGGCTTTACGGAGTAATAAAGCGTGTGTGGTTTGTTTTTGGTCTGGAAATCCAGTCCCAGCTGTTCCAGATGTTTTCAGTTGTGTTTATAGCAAGTAGCTACTGTGCTGGCTTGGGGGGAAAAAAAAAATAAAAAACATAAAGATTGGGGTGTGCCTTCGCAAACGTTGCAAACAGGCGAGAGCATCCATGAAATATGTTCCCTTTTGTTGCCTTGGAAAAGGTGCATAAATAGTCTTGAATAATTTAAGGAAGAACTAGAGCTTTCAGGGAAGGCTTCTGTGCGTGTGCCTGAGTGCTGGCTTTGTGTGTTTTGTTGGCAAGAAGCACGTCCTGCCCCTTTGCGCAGGGCAGCAGCTGCTTGTGAAATGGGACCTTTCTGAAGTCAGAGAAACTTGTTCTTCAAATCCGCTGGCTTCTGGGTCTCTAGCAGCAGTGTGGGCAGAAGCAGCCTGTGTGAAGGGGAGGGGGCCTTGTTCCAAGTGTCTGCATTGGACCCAAACTTAGGAGCTGATGCTCATGTTCGTTTCTAGGTATGGTGCTGTGTTATTTGCTGCCATCCAATAATGCAAATAAAAAATGTGTATTTCCATATGCTTAGCTAGCCGTTTTGAGTCTTAGCCATTTTGCTGTGTTCTTTTTTATCTGTGACGTATCTGAGACTCGTTCATGGGAGCTGAGCTGCGGACTAAGAGCCAAGGATGAGGCTGACGGCATGTTAGTAAAGGTGCTTGAGATGGAGGAAAACTTGGCAAAGATGGTAAAATGGCTGCTGTGGTAGTACTTTCAGAAAATGAGGGCTAAGGTACTTTCTTTGGTGGCTGAATATTTTTGTTTTTTTTTTTGTTCAGCTAGGCGTTGAAATGCCAGGTAGATATCTTAAGACATTTTGATTTCTTGGTATTCATCCCCTCAGTTTTTATACTCCCCTAAATTTGAATGTGCCCTTAAAAAACTCCACTAAGCGTTTGCTGCTACTGCACTTGGAGGATCTTTTGGGATCACAAGTGGAAGCAATGTAGACGTGAAGATGTTTGGAAGACTTTATCTCTTTCTGTACTGAGTTTGTCCTTATTCCATCTAGGGAATATAAGGAAAAGGTTGTTTTTTGATCATTACCCACATATGCCTGTTTCTTGCCATTGGCAGGGGAACAGGTTACCAGCTCGGTCTCCAGTTGTATTAATATAGAAAGCTTCCACAGGGACTGTCCAGCAGTAAGCAGCAAATGCGTGCTTAGCCTCTAAGTGATAGGAAAGGAGATTATTTAATATAGCTAGATTTCTTTTTTCTTTGTTATTCTAGCATTTTTGTATTTGCTTGTCAAAAGTGGATTTGCAGATGAACTGTTAGAAAACGTGCAGACTCTTACTTTGTGGGTGAAATACAGCAACACCTGTTCTGGGCAGCCCCACAGGGGGACTTTTATGGCAGAGACACAGAATTACGAGTCTCTTCTATACAGAGAAGCAGAGAAGAGGTGGAGAGAAAAGGGGAGGGGAAAGAAGCAACTGCTAAAAAGCATCCCCAAATGGATGAATGAGTGGGTGACACACATAAATGGCTGCTGTGATGGTCTGACTTACTGTAGCTCGGTCTCTGGATAATCCTAATATGTCAGATTTCTGTAAGGCCAACATGTGACACAAAGCTTGCCTCTCAGCAGACAAGTGTGCTTTGCTGGTATTAAGAGGCTAGCTGAAGGCTGGTCTCCCACTGTGTGTTTAAATGCGTGTGTTTGTCTGTGTAGTATGTGTGCTTGCTTGTATACGTAGTTCTGCAGGCAGCATCTTTCAGGAGAACTTTAAAGGGAAACTGGAATTCCACAAACTCTTGGCTATTGCATAGACAGTCCCAAACTTGCCTGTGTGTGTTTATGTTATTTTTAGAAAAAAGGAAAAAGGAAAAGAAAAAAAAAAGTCAACAAGAAACAGGAAAAAAACCCCAAAGACTTCTAGCTGGGATTACCGTTCTCACACCTGTCACCACTGATGTCCTCTCAAGGTTAGAATTGGAGCTACGTGAGGCCAGCTTAAACCTAACGGCATTTGAAAGGAGCTCTATGAAGGAACCGCAGACACTGGAAGGAGAACAGGAGTATCCACAGGAACATGAACAACAGCTTGCAAGTTAACCTGCCCAGGACCTGGGCTGGTTCAAATAGCTCACTCCAGGAAAAGTCTGAGCATTCCTTTTTTCTTTTCTATTACTATAGGATGGAGGACGAGGCAGTACTGGATAGAGGGGCTTCATTCCTTAAACATGTATGTGATGAAGAAGAAGTGGAAGGTAAGAGACCTTGGACTGGTGGGGAGAAAGGGTGCCTTCACAATTTGTATTTGTATGCAAGATCGGCACAGTCGGATAGCAGAGAAAAAGGGCTGCTTTGTTTTGCCAAGTAATTAATCCTAAAATTGACTGAAACACAGGTAAGCTTCATTGGGGTAAAACTGATTTTTTTTAAAGAAATCCTCTTTTTCAGTTCAGGAGTGAATGTTGTTACATGCTGCTGGCACATATTTCCACTTCCCAAACAGTTGTGTTTGCTGTGTTTTGCATAGTGGCTGTGAAATATCGGGGTATTTTTTTTTCTTTCCTCTGTGAATATAGTTTTGGCAATGCTTGCATGTCCGCAGTGCGCTCAGAAGTGCTAGAATACGATGACAGGTCTTGTAGACGGAAAAGCGAACTGGAAAACCAGCAGAATTTCTACCGAGTGTCAGGGGTGGACATAAGGCAGCAAGTGGATGTTTGCCTGGGTTATCCTTTTAGCTTAGGAGGCATAATGAGGAGGTTTTTCCCTTGAAGAGAAAATTCTTAACAGAGCAAACAGTTTCCTAACTTTTTAGGAAAAGCGTAGACTCCTTTGAAAGTGTTATTTTCTCTCTAAACTAAAAACGTTGTGAAATCCCAAAGGTAAAAAGGATTTAAATGAGTTTAGTTTAAGGTTGTTTGTGGAAAATTATTAAACTGATACGAATGAATTATTTGCAGCAATTTCTCTCTCTGTTTTATGAGGATCAGTTGACTGTGTGCTTGATAAACTAGTGGGGGAGAAGGAGGAGAGGACAACAGGGTACATACCCTACCTAGAAGGGAAAGGGGGCCAGTATTTCACCTCACAGTGCTATCTTTCCCCTCTTGATTTAGGCATATAATTTTATTCTAATTTCTTTATTTGCAAACAAATGCCTGTGGCTTTTCAGTTTAAAATGTTTTGAAAGGTGTAGGGTTACAGCCATGTCATTGTCACCAGTAACGAATGGTAAAGGATCAAGCAGTATGAAAGAAAATGATCTCCAAAAAGATGGATTAGAACACTTCCAGCAAATCAAACCGGTCATTTCCATGAAAGAGCCTGTGTTTTCTTCCTCTTTCCTATGAAGTAATCTGTGCTCAGCAGCTATAAATCATCATTTTGGGTTTAATTGGGCCATTTGCTGTCTGCAGGGTCAGAGTGACAGCAGTTTTGTATTAGCCTTTTGCTTGTAGAATAATGGATACCTTGGCACAACAGAAACATTTGAGAGGGGAGAGAGGGAGAACATTTCTTGTATTTTACTGTCTTAAATGTTGCCACGTGCTGTGGTGGTGTGTATTGCCCATATGTGATGCTCCATGAGTATAATACAAATTGTCGTTTGTAAAGAGCAGTGTGGGAGTGTCCTTTTTAACTGTCTGTAGGTGCTGTGAAAAAGGTTGTGGTTAATAGTTTAAGTAAGATTTGTAGGTGTGGTGTGTTTATCTCCACGTTTCAGTGTAGATATCCTCATTTGATTTAGTTAGGCTAACAGACCAGTTGCAGTTCTTCTCGCTGGGGTAAGGCAGAGAGGAGGTGAAGCAAGTATTTCTAATTGCACACGACAGGCCTCTCAGAACTGTGGCTGCTTGTCTGAGCCTCCGGAGAGACTTGGAGCTGTGTAACCAGCTAATTCCCTTGTTCGTGCTAAAGGCAGTGCCTGGGTTCTCACAGGGCTTCTGTGAATGACCTAGCTAAATCGCAAAAGGAGCTGCCGTCTGTGGCAGGGCCAGTCCTGACGCTGTAGCATCTGTCAGTGTCACCATGCGTGTATGGCGTGTGTGATGCGGGTGGTGAGTTGCTGCTCAGCCACTCCACTCTTCTGGAGTGGGACAGCCTGCAATTCATAGCATACCTGGCAAATCTGGGGCATTACCACAGTGCAAGTAATCGTTAAATGCTTTGGCATTTTAAAGAGATGTTGTTTGCCTTAGAGGGGAAGATGCATGTCCTCAGCTACACCTAACTCTCTACACAGCTATGTGACCTCTATGTCGGAGAATGATATAGTGGGCACATAGCTGTGTAGAGAGTTAGATCACTGCAGGGAGGTTGGGCTAGATGACCTCGAAAGGTCCCTTCCAACCCAAAGCATTCTATGATTCTATGTAAGTACACTTAATGTACATGTGTATCTAATATGCATGCATGCACCCCATGTATAGTCACAGACTGCATGTATAGAATGAGTTGTAGACTCACAGAATGGTTTGGGTTTTAAGGAAACTTTTAAGGATCTTCTAGTCCAGCCTCCCCTGCCATGGGCCTGGACACCTTCCACTACACCAGGTTGCCCAAAGCCCCGTCCAGCCTGGCCTTCAACACTTCCAGGGAGGCAGCACCCACAGCTTCTCTGGGCAACCTCTGCCAGTGCCTCACCACCCTCAGAGTAAAGAGTTCTTTCCTTATATCCGAGCTAAATCTACTCTCTTTCAGTTTAATATCTGATGGAAGGGCTAAAACATCAGGTTGAAGACCTTTGACACTTGGTACGGAGGCTTTTAAGTCTCTCTGCTAGATTTCTGCACTGCAGGTGGAGAGGTTTGAAGGAGAAGAGCATTTGTCTAGAGACCTGAAGGTGTTGGCTCTGAAGTGCTCTCCATTACTTCAGCCACTTTCATGGTATAGTTATAACTTGCTTTTCTAAAAGGCTTACAGTAGTTGCATCCTCTGTAGAAGAAGGTAACAGCGAGTGGAATTGTTACCTCCAGGTGTATTTTATTTTTCTGATAGTTTTTATTTTTAGCTTGCTTTCATGAGGAAATAACATACATACCATAAAGTTGTTTGCCTCTCTTGCCTCTTCTGTCTATTCCTGTCCCAATAATTTTTTATACCTAGCTGTCAGTTTTGATCAAATTTCTCAGGAAGGGTCTTTAAAGTTACTCTTAATTTCACTAAACTTGTAGGAAAAAGAACATCAGCAGAGAGGAGAGACTGTTTTCTTTTTGCTCTGCTAGAGGAAGGGGAATTGTAACCTTTATGAGAAGAGAGCTGACAGTGTAGTTTTTGGACAGTGGGACTTGGGGATTCCCCAGCTGCAGGAGTTTGCAGGAGGGACTGGGAAAACCCTACTGCGAAACATTAGAACATGCTTAGAAAGCAGGCTTTTTTTTTGTTGATTGTGAATCGGTTTGATTTCAACCAGATGAAGACAGAATTTGAAAGTTGCCGTTTTGACCATCCCTCTTTTGCACGTTCTTTGCAAGAAGAGAGTAACAGCGTGGTGTCGTTTTATTGGCAGCTGATGTCCTCGCATTATGTCTGTGAGATGGAGATAGCAACTCAATTACCACGTCACTCACTAATTTAATTATGTAGCGGTGTGGGGGAGAGGGAAGGACTTAGGTTTTTAAGGAAGGGGAAAAACGGGCATTTCTGGTCAGTAGGGTGTTGAGACATCTTCAGCTTGGGGCAATTGTCGGTTGTGCCTTTGCTGAGTAAATGTCAATAGAAACCATACATACCTGACAAAAGTATGTCCCTTTGGCCTGCTTCCAGAGATTGTTTAGTGCTTCTCTAAGATGGCACCTCAGTCTGGTCCTATGCTGGAATGTGCTGCTGTTTTGTTAGCGATATCTGCTGTTGACATTTAAAAATTACTCCATTGCAGTGCGCACCCTACTGTCTTTATCAGTGGGAGGGCTTAATTGATTAATTCAGTACGTGGTAGGTAAGAAGAGCTGCTCTGCTGGCTAGCACTGATGTTGCCCAGAAATGTGACTTGGTGAGACAAGGGCTCTGCCTGGGTCCAGTTCAGAATGTGGAAGGAAAGCAAACACGAAAACGTAGGCTTTCTTGGGGGAAATCACAAAGAGGCACTGCCCTAAGCTGAACCTCCTGTGCGAGAAAACCATTCCCATTCATTTAGAGCACTGCACGTTCCTTTCCTTGAAGGTAATGACGTATTGCTGTAATGCTACTGTTAGGAGGGCTGGTATGTGTGACATAAACAGATTACTTAATAACCAATTTTGCAAGAGGGGAAAAGTAAAGCTCCACCTTATCCTTTGAGATAAGGTATTCTTGGCTCTTTAAGCGTAACTTCCCCCGGGCTTGCTGCCGCCCTGACTTCATGGTGGGGAGGAGGATGCTTGATTTCAAGTCTGACAACCCTGTTGCTGGAAGGCCTGAGGAGCACTCTGGCTGTGTGTCTTGGGAGAAGGGAACCAGCACTCGTGCCAGGTATTCTGTGCTGCGTTTCAGATGATTTTCAGAGTAAAGGTCTGGAGAATATCTCGTAGATACCACTGTTACAGGAGTGAATTCGGGAACAAAATGCTGTTACAGTGGAAACTTTTCCATGGGCCATGTTATCATTATGGGCTTTAGTATGCAGAGAGCCTAAAACAGTGATTTTGTAACAACTTTCTGTAACTACTTTTTGCCATTTTAGCTGACTACTCACACTTTCCTCCTCCTTGCTTTCTATTCTGAACCCTGTTGTGTCTTTGCACTTTGCTGGTAGAAAGCTGTGTGATGCCATAAGCCTAAGATAGTTACCTGATGGTTGGATCAATGAGGAGAGAGGTTGAAAGGGTAAAGATAACTGTGAAAATCTTTACCTTTATTAACAGTGGGCAGAAGGTAGGAGAAATGAGCTGTATTTACCCTTTTACTTTGCTTTCTTTTTCTTCTTTCATCCCCACCCTCAGGTTTTGATCACTGACTGTAGACACGCCTTCTCTACTTTCAGAAATAACCAAAAGACCTGTTTCGTATCAGTTCAGGTTTTTAATTGCTTCTGAAATACATACAATTAAAAAATTAATCAGATAAAATCTCAGCACAAAATATAATTCATTAATATTCTTTGGTACCTTTAATTTATAAGCAGAGATAGAGTAGGCTGTATTTTGCTTTGGTGAAACTGTCTCGGGCTTTGCCTGTGCAAAAGTAAAAGCAAGAGGACTCGGGCACTGCCTTTTTGCCTTCTTTGTGTACAGCGGCTGGCACAGCTTGGGACTGGCAGGCACAGAGTGGGACCGAGATGCTGCCCCGCACAGCTAGTCAGAACAAGATGGGTGGTTTGGATCTTCTCAACTTTGAAATATCTGGATGAAAGATATTAGATGAGCTTCTCCTCCAGCTTTAATTCACTGTGACACTTTGCAGGACACTGAAACGTGCCATTAACTGGTTTGTCATAAATTAAAAGGTGTAGTGCTGTGATTTCACTGCAGACCTTTAGTAATATGGTAAATCTCTATGGAAAAGTTGGGAATGATTTTTGTGTGTGTGTATTAAGTCAATAGTACAAATGCTGCGAGGTCTGTGAAATATGAATCACTCATGGTTTGTTCAGAAATTTTTGTCATTAAGATAATATTGCTTCTCAGTCGTTTGTTAGCTTGATGCTAGTAAATCTATGAGTGTGCTTACTATTCGCCATTTCCAACAGGTGTCTGTGTACCCATCATTGCATGGGTTATCGTTCTGTCATTGAAGATGTCTTTCATCTGTTGTCAGGAATTGAATTAGCTTTAAAGTTTCTGGGGTTGTGTGAGAAGGTGTGGATACCCGCGTAGTCCAAGCTCGGTGAGAAATACTGCAGTCCAAGTTCAGGTGATGATAAACTGACTTTACATAAGGTAGTGATAAGTTGGCTGTTTATTCAGGAGAAATCGAGAAAATGTATGAACAGCTGAGTCAATATATGATGTGGTTTGCCTGTTGAGAAGGAAAGGCTGTGTTTTCTTTTAAGTGATGGTAAGTTTTGCACTGACACATGCTATGAGTGTAAGACACGTGGCAGCGAAGAAAGGTGTTTCCATACCATTCTGACAGTGACTGGCTTTTTTCCATCTCTGATCTGTTTAGAAACAATCGTCAGCTCTCTGATGGGGTGGTGAAATTAGTTTTGCTGAGGACCATTCTGCTTAGAAAGGTGGCCCTCACATGGCACCTTACAGCCTTTGATGGGAGCAGCTCCCTGGAGTGGATGTTTTTGTTTACTTGGGGCCATCCCGAAGCTGCTGGTCCCTACCAAGAGAGAGCAGGCACTTGGACAGTGCCAAACAGTCCAGTCCATCAGCGTGGGTCTCTGTGTGCTCATGGTAACGGCTCTACAAAGGTCACTTCTTAAAACCTCTCTTGTTTTGTGCTTCAGTTTCTGTAGATGCTGCCCAGCATCAGTGTGCAGGCTGGTGTTGTAGTTGTGCACCTGCTGTCTACATGACAGTTGGGTCCTCTCTTGGGTCATTTCAGTTAGGATTCATGTCTAGGCTTGTTTGACTGTCTTCTCCCACCCGTTATATATACCTTCCTTTGCCCAACAGCTCATTTTTCTAAGGTAAAATAATACTGGATATGACAGTTCAGGATGGAGGTTGAAGAACCAATACAGCCTTTGCTCAGTCTTTGGATGTGAGCCCCAGATGTGCTGATTTACCGTTCCTAAATTTTTCTGGGACGTTTAAAATTAAAAGGTAACACAAAATGTAGAGGGGAGGCCCAGCCGCAGTTGGAAAATGTGTAATGCCAGTGTTTGCTCTGTTCGGCTGATTTTGGCTAACTCTGTTGTGGTTTTTACCCACTCACTGAATTGAAAGGTTTTTAAGAGACGTACTCTGTGTTGTAAATCAAGGCGTAGAGAAGTGGTGAAGGTAAACGACAGAACCCACTTGGCAAACAGGGAAAGATATTGAGGCAGAAAGTGGAAGATACCACGCTCCGTGTCAGGGTTGGGTTCCTTCAGGCTTGACCACGTCAGACAGTCACAGCCTTCGTGTAGCTGGGGAGCACAGGAGTGTCCTTCCCTCTCTCATCTGTGTGCCCAGAACTAGTGGAGCTGGGCTGAATCTGGGAACTGATGCTGGGGCTGTTTCTGTAGCCTGCTAGGGCAAGCGCAGTCTGTACGCTAGTTCAGTCATCGTCTCAGCCTTCGTGAAGGTCTGTCCCTTCCTTTCCTTTGGGTGATGTTCCCAGTCTGGCTGCACAATGCTGGGAGATCTTCCTGGGCAGTGAAAAAAGGCTGAGAAGGGACACAGGAGGCTCGGGTGCTTCCTTGGAGGAAGGGCCGTGCTGCTGGAGAGGCGTCGGGAGGCCTTTGTGTGAACGGGGCGCTGGCCCGTGAGCGCCGTGCTGTTGGCATTCCTTTGTGGTGCCCTGCTGGCAGCAGCTCGGCCTTCGAGCAACCCTGGCTTCGGCTGCAGGCTGCCTTTCGTAAAACACACCGCGGCCTCTGTGTGTTGCAATTATGACCGCAGCCTTGGAATCGAGGTTCGCTTGTGGCAGGGCTGTTTTCCTACCGATGCAGTGCTGCAGAGCTGGGCGATTATGAGGACTTCCCATGAACTGCCTGGCACTTTGCAAAGCCAGGGGAACAGGATGGTGGTTTAGGTAGATCTCTGCCTGGCACATTGCAGATGTGTATCTTGGTTTTGTTGCTAACCTGTGCCCAGCCTTTGCTGTTTGTTCTTCAGGCTTTGGACAATGTGCTACTCCATGCAGTCACTGGTGGTGGTTAGGAATTCAGGCTCTGAAAAGGCTGTGGTGTTTGCTTCAGAGCGTGGAGAGCAGATTTCAGTGACATGCTTTCCTGTTGCTTGTGCACAAGTGGTAAAGCAGCAGCTGACCTCTGGTACCCAGACAGCAGTTTGAGGTTCTTTCTCCGAAACGGGGGCAGCATTTGGATGCCTTAGTCAGTATACCACAGCTCTTACTTACATTGGAGGGTGGTCTAAAACCTACCTGTGTCTGAACTTAGAATCATAGAATCATAGAAAGTTTTGGGTCGGAAGGAACCCCTAGAGGTCATCTAGTCCAACCCCCCTGCAGCGAGCAGGGACACCGCTAACTAGATCAGGTTGCTCAGAGCCCTGTCCAACCTGGTCTTGAATGTTTCCAGGGATG
>Ga0065711_1045798_pt1 | contig 13259 bp, 4 predicted proteins | sample Hoacrofraction12_FD_59098 | JGI IMG/M metagenome (GOLD analysis project Ga0065711, IMG submission 59098) | Hoatzin crop microbial communities from Cojedes, Venezuela - Epithelial fraction 12 v2 (version 2) | ecosystem: Host-associated > Birds > Digestive system > Esophagus > Crop | place...
GGAGCTGGGCTTGTTCAGCCTGAAGAAGAGAAGGCTGCGAGGGGACCTAATATATGCTTATAAATATCTGAAGGGTGGGTGTCAGGAGGATGGGGCCAGACTCTTTTCAGTGAAGCCCAGCGACAGGACAAGGGGCAATGGGCACAAACTGAAGCACAGGAAGTTCCATCTGAACATGAGGAAGAACTTCTTCCCTCTGAGGGTGACGGAGCAGTGGAACAGGCTGCCCAGGGAGGTTGTGGAGTCTCCTTCTCTGGAGATATTTAAGACACACCTGGACTAGGTCCTATGCAGCCTGCTGTAGGTGACCCTGCTTCGGCAGGGGGGTTGGACTAGATGACCCACAGAGGTCCCTTCCAACCCCTACCGTTCTGTGATTCTGTGATTCTGTGAAGGATTAAAAAGACAACTTCTGGTTAATGCTGATTTCTTAGGGCAGAATGAGCTTTAACTGGCAGTGCCCAGCACCTGCAGAACTAGCCCTTTTCAAAAGATGACTGTTTTGTTTAATTTTCCCCTGTATTTAATCAGAGTTGCCTAGTCTAACGTAAAATATTAGAGTGTCTTGTGTTCGGGACCTTCTTGTGTACATGGTAAAACAAAGTGTCTGTTCCACAACTTTTACAGTCTAGAGAGACAAAAGGAAGATTATTATCCCGAGTTTACAGAGGGGAAGCTGAAGCACTAAGAAATTAAGGATTGAAATAAAGTATTGTCAAGCAAAGAACAGAAAATTAAATCTTCTGGAGCCAGTATCTTAGGCACCAGGTACTTTCTTCCCCAAGAGTCAGATCTGGGGTGAGTGACAGGTTATAAAAGACATATACCCCCATCCCGAGAGCAGTGGTTGGGGGTGTGTGTGTGGGAGCAGCACAGGCATGGAGCAGGATGGAGGATCCGGGTGCCAGCTGACAAAGATGGCAGCTGGGAGACTGAGGAGGGCAAGGACTGTTCCTGCCAGAACCACCCTGTCCTCTGACAGAACCCTGAATTTCCCTCCCACGAAGAAGACAATATCAAATTAACTTTTTGGGTCAGGTAATGTTATGCCAAGCGTTCAACAGATAAACATTATATTTCATATTTATTCCAGTATGTCTAGAGTAATTATGTTAGTGTGCACTATGTGATTAGTCTAGCCAATAATGAGTTACTGTAGAACTGCTCTATAAATCTAACATGATGTAAAACTAATTATCATCTTAAATATTTAGCTGAGCAGTCAATCTGAGCTAGCTAAAGCAATGTGAAAAATATAAAGATTAAAAGCATGAAGCAAACTGTGGCTGGTATCTAATGAAGCAAGGAACAGTATGGTGAAGTGCAAACATAGATACTGCAGGTTTAGGAAACCTGTCCAAGTTCGACAAGGCACTATTTCAGTTAATTTCACTGTAGTTTGCTGAAGACTGAGATATTTGTCTTGGTTCAAATATGTATTGTATATTTATAATGTTATAATTTTAATTGGTTGGAAAAATGGAAAGAAAACTAATTCTGTTCCTATTGCAAATATATTTCAATATATGCAACAAGCTACACAAAGTTAAGCTATTTTCTGTAAAAATATGGCTAATACAAAGATTTAAGACTGTGTAGTCTGTAGTCTATAGGCATCACTCTGTTGGTACACTAGGTGAGAAACAGGTTCTTCTGTTCCAAGCATGAAGGTCAGAGGTTCAAATGGTATCTTCAAAGATGTTTACTCATGCCCAACTTTATCTTGGCTCTGGAGTTATTGACATTATCGACCCATTCTTATTGTTAATCATCATATGTATTACCTGCAACCCTCTAGTATGTTCTTTTGCTGATTAAAACACAACTGAGAATATTGCTTACTAAGAATCACTGTAACCATTCTGGAACATTACAAAATGTAGTTGAAAGGCATTGTTAAGAAGCCCTTTGGCCATCGTAAATCCTGCTTTTCGTAAGATCTATTGTGCAAAGACAATAATGTGAACGTTGCTTAGTCTCCAGTTCATGAAAACTTTAGTACTAATTCTACTCAAAGACTTCAGGGGAATTTCTCCACTGCTTTAAATGAAATGAAATTGTAACTGCTCAGTCTCCTAGGCTGTGTCCCATATCTCTGAAATGGAACACACATAACTAGTTCAAAGTGCTATCAGGTGCCAAGTTTTAGTAATACCTCTGTGGTACTTTGAGATATTTGTAAAGAATCGGCAGAAGTGTTTAGTCTGGACGAGGGATCTTTCAAACTAGGTGTAATGTTTTTGTTTATGTTTTCTTGTAACTTATTCCTAATGAGTTTGACTGACATAGGGCTACATTTTCATAGGTCGTTTTGCTGGTATACCCATTATAAAGAATGTGAACTACTTCATACATTTTCCCTATCAAATGTAAAATAATCACATATGAGTATCCATTGTAAAAATTATTTTTCAGGTTATTCTGTAAGGAAGCATGTATCTTGATACTGGCCAAAAAAACCTGTGGTAGGGGATGGATCTTGTGGAGAATCCAGTTCAGTTCTTGGGTTCAGCCCAGATTACATGTAGAACCTTGGAATGCATATGGAGCAAGCCCATCTTTTGAGATCAGAGACAGGTACCAAAGAAAACAGCTTCAGCTTTCTTTTGTATACTCTGGTATAGAGACACTGTGATAAATGAAAGACAATGAGCTCATAGGGATTTTATAAGCATGTGAATCTTCCCAAACTTTTGTCTGCACAGCACTACAATTTTTCCTACAACATTTTTGCCAATATATGGCAATTAAGTAACATCCATTAGATCTTGCTGATGTAGCAGGGACACTGGGAGACAACGTAGTCCTTACCCGCTAGAAGACAAGCTTTGCTGTCTTTTTTCAAAATTTTAAATCCAGATTTTTCATTCTTCATTAGATGCCCTACTGAAACTCCATATTCTACTAGTGTTAAATTAAAACCAGATGGTTTCTTAGGAAATATAAACTGTATCTGCATGCATATGTGTGTACACAGCTGTTCAATAATGTCAATGACTGGAATCTAAGTCCATGAGTACACTTCTAGTAAGAGATAATAAAGAAACTGTTAATGCTTACATGAGCAGCGTGTACTGTACATCACTATGCCTCAACCTGGATCACGGATGGTTTGCCAGACATCACAAGGTAGTCTGCAAAATGGTCTCTCTCCCTTCCAAGAAAATAGTCTCACAAACAATCACATTCACGTGACCAAACCATCATGGCAAAATAAGAAGGGGTATGTTAACATGCATAATAAAATAGAATAAATTCCTATGAAACACATTATGGCAGTGATGCACAAAATAGTCCATTTCTACAGGACTAGGCAGTCAGTATTTTTTTTGGGATAGTAGGTGGCCCTTTGTTTTTAGAAAGGGTGAGAAATACTGTAAGCACATCAGAAGAGCTTTCATTGCAATTTATTCCTTGGCTGGTCCATGTAATAGCTGTTTATTAAGGCATACATTAATCAGTCTGTAACATTTAACAAATCATTTATAAGTGTTAATTAATGAAAAACATCTTTTTGTTAGCATGTTGCCAGCATTATTAATCTGTTCTCAGTATCGTGAAAGACAGATACCCCCAATAGTCTCATTCAGCTTTCTTGGCAAGTAGGAATAAGTAGGAGTGAATAAGCAAGGTTACATATGAAACATTGATTAGAATGAAATGATTACAATATGAATTGGGTAATTCTACTGAAATATTAAGGGAAGGTGATAAGAATAGAATGTTCTGGAGACTCTGCCAGTTTCCTTTCCCATGCATTTCATTCGTAATATTGCAATAGTGTTAATCCGTTCAATCACTGAAAGAACAGAGAAAAAGACCATTGGTGAATAGGCAGGGAAATGTCAAGCTTTACACAAGATGCAGATGTTCTTCATTATGCAGGGTACAAAGACTCTGAGAAAGGAGCTCATTAGTAGAGCTCAGTGAATAATGGGTTGTCTGGTTTTGTGGTCAAACCAAAAAATCAGGAGGGGAAAAATGATCAAACTAAGCAGAAAATGTAGAGGTTTTGTTTTTTTTTTTTCTCTTTTATTTTCTTGGAGGGAAGAAGAAAGAGAGATTGGATGCAGGGAAAGGATGTAGCGAGAATGGAACCAAAAAAACCCTAAAAGCTGATGTCTGATCAGCTCTGCCTGGTAGCAATTGTACAAGCTGTCCTCTCCAAAACAGCTGATGAGAACAGATATTTCTCAGGATAGAATGAATAGGATATGTCTACGGTATCAAATTCTCTAAGTTACATGCCCTGAGACAGCTAGACATGAGTTTCCTTTTTGGAAGCTATGCAGCCACTAAGCATGGAGCTGAGAACCTCTGCTGAGAACAACTGGCTGCCTCAGATGCTATAAGTACACCTTTTGTCTTTAAACTCAGTCCTGAGAGAGTGAGAGCACACCAACTGTCATAATTTGTGACTTCTCCACAAGTCTTCCTTAGCTGCCATGTCAACCAGGCAGTATTAAAAGGTGGTTTTAATACCATCTTTTTGTCATGATACAGTAAACTTTGCTGGAAATATCTCGGTAAGGTAATAACCTTTGCTTCTCTTCCTTTGTGCTTCTTCCCACATGCTTCTTCCCACCTTCTTGCTTGTGATAGAAGGGATCATAAGAAACATGAAACTATAACAAAGTAGGTTTAATGAGATTTTCTAGTTGTTAGTAGTTTTTATTAACTCCAACTTTTCATGGCATCACTTGACAGAGGTATGTATACTACATAGGCATCTCTGCTCCCCCTTTTGTGTCAGGAACTAGGAAAGGTCCTCACATTCTTCTATAAGATCAAGATGCAATTGACTTTCATTGAGGAAAAAGATAAATAGTGTGTTATCAAGCTGTGCTCCCAAAGAAATCACACTTGTTATTAGAAGCTAATGAATAATATGAAAAACATTCAGGAATATGATCTTTAGCCGAGAGGACTGAGATCTGCTTTTTAATACTGTCATATGCTACATCCGAGTGTTCCAAACACTTGTTGAATACTTGTAGCAGAATATCCCATTAGAGTCTTATGTTTGGCTTACGGATACAAAAGTGTGTGTTTGAAGATTTTTATTAACACATTTTGAGGATTTCTTTTTACCACCAAAGACAGAGTAATTGTGAAGATTTTGCAAGTTTGATCAGAGATTTAAAACGCTGGATTGTCTCCAACTATGGAATAGAGGCTTCAGCACAGAAAAGTTTTGTGCCAAGAAAAGCAATTTAAACATGAGTAATGAGGGTACATTGTCAACCATTACTCTTTAAAGATCTATTTTTCATTTTTAAAAGCTGCACAAGCACAGACTATTTGGGGTAGTAACCTTCCCTTTGGTCCCTCTTCAAAACCACAGAACATATATTCTCATTGAGTAAGGAAAGGTGAATACATTAATTCAAACATCTCATACAATAAAAGCTAGACTTTCAAGGGAACGCATGATGAGGTTTTTAAGAGTACATTCAGACTCAAGACCCAAGGTTCAACAGCATTCAACACTCAATAACTTTAGCCGTTTTGAAAATCCAGCTACTTGGTGCCAACATGAGATTTTAGCCATTTAGAAATATTTCCTCTGATAGGGACATATCATTCAGTACAATGCACTATGTTTTCCAGGTCATTATGTAACACTTGAAGTGAAATCCAATGTGTCCATTAATTTGCACTTCCATAAATGCTTTTGTTCTCATTAGATCATCTTAACACTAAGTTAATAGATTAAGCAATTGTTACTGCTATTGTATTACTAAATTACAGAATCAGTAGATGTCAGGAATGTAAATGAATGTACTGCTAGCCTTTTACTGAATTCAAATTGATTTTCAGGCAGAACGAAAATTGGCTGAAGGACCATAAAGAGAAGATAATAGACCCCTGTGAAGTACACAGTGAAATTCCTCAGGGACATGCATTAGGCCTCATACTATTTAATTTATTTTGTTTAGATGACCAGGCTGACTCTACAGGACACATTTTCAGCTCTGCAAGACTGTAGACTATTTAACTTCATACAAAGAAACATGACTAATGACTGACACAGAAATTTTCCAAAAATAAGGTGTTTGTCACTAGTCTGTGCTGCCAGGCTGCTCTCTATCCCTTCTCACACTCAGTAAGCCTTATATGAGGAGCCCTTTTCTAGTGTGTCTAAACCTACTGGCTAGCCCGTCAAAACCCACGCATGCCCTAAGAGCTGTTTTGCCATGATTTTTGTTGTTGTAGGTGGTCTGACACCAAGATTTGTGTGATATGTTTTTTGCAGAAGGTCATGCGCAATATGAATGAAATCCAGCTGAATTTAGAGATTTGGTCCCTTTCCCCTGCATTTGTGGAGGTTTTTCTAAGAGGTGCTCATGCCAAACATATGGATATCATGAACTGGTTGATGAAACGTCTTTAAAATGAAGTTCTATGAGACAGTTTGAAATGCTGTTACAGGGTTGTATGTAACACGCATTGAGGAAGAATTCCCACAGTCTTACCAAGGAAATAATGTTATTACAGCAAGCCAGATGTGATGTGCTTCACTGGGGTGACCATCAAAGCTTCAGAGAGAGAAGGAAACAAAAGTAAGATTTTTAAACAGATAAACAAACAGTACATGGTCATCCAAAGGTAGTGGAGGGGGTGTGTGTGTAGAAGGATTTACGATATTTCTTTATGCAAATACTAAAGTTCCTTTAAAATATAAACTGGATTCAAATCTCCCACAAGTGGAATGTCACTATGTCAGTTATCAACAGTTTAAGCAAGATCAGAATCAGCTCAAGATGTTCAAAGTATTTCCAAAACAATTTTACTGCAGTCCATACTGCACTGACTTCTCTGACATATTAGTCCTGCTTTTCCTTGGCGTAATCCAGCAGCCAGCCTATGAAAAAAATCAAATGTCTACTACAATATTTTTGTGAAATTTATCGGAAATACTGGTTTTCTTTGTAGCAATTCTATTTTTTCCTAGCAATTTGATGTGGATTAGAATGCTTTGTTTAGTGGAGGTAAAGTTTTTTCCATCTGATCTTCTTGATCCTTTATCTAAATAATACTTTTTCCTCCATAGTGCTGTAAACTGATTGCATATCATCAGTGCTCAGTACTTATTCTGATGAGCTGCTTTCATAAATAAGGCAGACCTGGTCACTAACCTGCTAGATCAAGGAAAGGAGCATGCAGTTACTTAGTTACAATGGGCTATTGTGCTGAAATAATTTTAGGAGAGAAGAAGTTTTAGGAGACAACAATTTTTCTAAGGAAAATGCTAGAGTTCAATCTAAACAATAATCTTGTTTGAACTGTGTTTATTGTAGACTGCAGCCATTGTTATCAGTGTGAAAAAGCTCATTAAAGATGAGATTGATCAGGAGTGATAGTTTATTTGATTAAGAAAGGGTACTGGTGACTAATATTTACAAATAGTTATAATGATTTTTCTATTTTCTTTTAGTTAACACTCCATCTCCTTGATTTCTTGGGAGTAATTATAGACAAATCATCTGAATGCTTTTAAAAGTCTCAGAATGAAAACATCTTTTTCACATCTGTGGTCAAATATCAACTCTCATCTTCATTTTAGAATGTACCGGTAATTCCCCTTCTTCCATTGCCAGTGATGTTGCACATATATATTCTAGCTTTCTCACTTTTGCTCAGGTAGGAGCAGGACTAGTAACAAAAAATGAAGCAGATGTTCTCCTGTACCCTCCAGGTCTGATGCTGCAAACATTTCCATGTTTAACTTCAGATGTATGAGTAGTACCCCTGAACACAAAGAGAGAGACTGCAAAACCAAGAGTGAACAAAAGCGTTTGCCTCACTGAAGTATAAAAACTTTACCATTAATCCGTTCTTTCACTAATTAATTTTATTTACCTCTCGCTTTCTTGTCTGTACAAAGCAATTAAAGCTGAATGTTTAAAGGAGTTTAGATACCTGACTTACACCTCTTTTTTTTTCCTAGTTTATCAGTGTCAAATTTTGCATCCTGGAAGATGAGTAATTACTTACTAGATGAGAGTAAATACTTCTCTGTTTGTTCAAACATGGGACTTGTACCTAGGGAGGCTGGACTATTGTTTGTTCTTTTTTTTAACCAGCTCTTGAAGAATATTCCATCCGTCTTTCAGTGCCTCCAAGATGGATACAGAATCCAGGGTGAACAAACTGGCCCTGTGTCACATCCAGTGTAGCAGGAGGCTAGCTGAGATGTGGTGTCTCACAGGACGTTTAGAACTGCCTTCAACGAGGGGTTCAATGTTATTGCAGAAGAATAAGATCCCAGAATGGTGAAGCTTGACACTGGTAAGTTTGGAATTCATATTAAATTTATGTACATATACAGATATGCAAAAAAAGAAACACCTTGACCATGCAACATGCAGGAAAGGAAGTGTGTTTGTCCCTGTAAATGCCACTACTGGAGAAACCAGAGCACTCAAGGCTAGGGATACTTAAAGCTTAGAAAGAAAAAAATAACATGAAAAATTACTAATGTATATGGCAAAAACTTATAAGCTCTTGAAATAATATATATATAGGCTGAAAGTTTGGCTGAACACTGCCTCATCGTTTGGATTATTTGACTTTTACTTTTCTGCATTGGGTAAGGTTTGCTCCTGGACAATGACAGGAAGTTCTTACCTGAATGATGAATAAAAAGATAAAACCTTGTCCTTTCTAGCATTTGTAAGAAAACTGTTAAATATCACTTCTTACCAGTATTTTTTTAATCACATTGAACAAGTTTAATATTTCTATTAATAACATATCAGGATTTGCAGGTAAGGATGTCTAACATGACCCTGCACATTAATTTCCATACTGTGTATGTTCTTAATGAAGTAATATTATTTTAAATAGAAAAGATAGGCTTTACAAGGCTTTACAATATTCAAATATGGCCTATCAGAGGTTACGGATGCCACAGGCATTTCAAGGCACAATTGTATTCCACTGTTTTTTGCATCTCACTAGTATGTTTTTTTCTCTGGAAATACAATAATAATAACAAAATGGACACAGAAACTCTCGTGACTGGGATTCTAATGCTGGAGTTTCCACAGAGGTTTCATAGATAGATTCCATGTGCAAAATGTTCTTTATGTTGTTTTCAGAGGAAACTGGAAGATCATCAACAACAAGGCCTATTTGAAGCCTATTAACTTTGAAATTGTGTTGAAAATAATGTTATTATATGTAAGGAAGGAAGATAAAATTCTTGCCATCTCTAAAAATAAACTTGGGTAAAAACTCAGGGATTTAAATAATTTAAGTAGTTTTGATAACTTCAAAGAAAGTAAAAAGTGACATTGTAAACATTTTTACAGAAAGCTGAGTTTAACTCCACCAAAAAAAAAAAATCAATTTTTTCTCTTGAAGGACATGGTACATTCACACTAGGCAGTAGCTCAAATATTCATTTCTCATCTCCCAGTGGATTAAAGTCATAGCCTTATGCACGCTACACTGCTTTAGTCTAATGCTGAGGTAAGAAAGGCATGAGTCACCAAGGCAGAATTTTCACCTGAAAAGAAACAGCTGTAGCCTATTCAAACATGTTTTGGCAGCTGCTGAAAAAATATGATCTGAAGGCTGCTCAGATTTTTGTCAAATTCCTGAATCACGGTTTCTAACAAATAAACACATGCTGTATCAAAAGATGAATCAACCTTTCGCTGTGTCATCTGGATGCTTTTGCAACATGCCACGATTATTTTTCCCTTGTCCACATAACTCTTAGTGCCCAAATCCTTGTCAGATAAATCAGTACTCAGATCTTTGATAGACAAAGGCCATGATTCAGCAAAGCATGTAAGCCTGTGACTAATGTTAAGGAATTCTTAAGTTTTTGCTGCCTTAGGCTTGCCAGTGTAATTATATGACCAAATTTTTGTCAGTGTTTCTCATGGAGAAGTTAGACAGGTACATTTAATTTTGATGGTTTAAAGTATGGCTAACAGAAAATGAGATTAAGGCTCTAATTGACATTTGTGTTATTGTGAAATCAACAACCATTTCTAAATGCCTTCTTGTTTTAATTTATCCACTTTCTGGCGGGTGGAATTAATCTTGGTCTATGAGGCTTAGAATCATCAGAAGAATTAATTTACAGGATTGCTGCAGTAATGGATCAGAATGATATCTTTGAAGCACTCTTTGCTAAAATATGACTCTGAAAGCAAGTGACAGAAGATTTTAAACAGAATGGATTATTTACTACCCTACCTGAATGAAAAGGATGGCTGAGATCACTGTAATAATACAGAGACCCGTTCTTTTTCTGCAGTGCAAAAAAATGGATAGTAACTTTGCACAACTGCTATTACAAAAAACTCAAATAAAAACCAAAACCTAAAAAAATAACCAGAACAATGCACATACAGTGTACCTCAAAGATAAGTGGGTACACTCAGTCAATTCATATACAATTTCTAGCTTTCCTAACACAGAGCTGATGGGGAAGAAATGATAAAGGAGTAGACTATGTTACTGCTATCATTTTAGGATATGAAAAAGTGTCTTAATTTGTGTAAAACTGTTACAGTTCTCAATCTGTGTCCTAAAGTTACACTCCTGCTCTTACAGAAATCATGGTCGTTGCTTTCTGACATTCGAGAAACCTAACAGAACTAATTTGGCAATTTAATACAAATGGACAGAAACCTGAACTTGCATGGACCCCCACCGAAATCATACCTAAATTTTGTGTGTCTGCATAAAGAAGCTTCTTGTAATTTGGCTCATGTAGGTAAAGATATATAGGTAATTGATGTAAAAAGAAAAATCTGGAAAAGATAGCAAAGGAGTCTCTGAGCCTCTGAAAGAGAATGAATTTTCCATTTGCCAGAATTTGAAATTGAAATACATGGATGAACCTCACTGTGCTTTGAAACAATTAAGTAAATAACATGAGTCACCATATTATCAAAACTTGTGACTTTTTTTTTCCCAATGAAATCTTCCTGATAAGTAGGAGATGGCTAAAAGTAGAGGGGAAGAAATATCTGTGAGAAGTATCATAACTGTTGGAGTCTCTGTTGATTCTGAATTCTGAAAGAGGGAAGTGTGGGGTTTCTTAAATATTTTTGTAGAAACTGAAATTGAACTGGAAACAATATAAACTCATAGGACTTCCATGGTATCATATTATCCGTGTAGCAAGGACTTCAAGGCAATTAGTTAATACCCACACTGCTCTGCAAACTAAACCTCTTCTCTTTCTAACCTGAAGTACACTGTACACCCTTAGCACTGAAATGCTGCAATGCTGTTGTTTATGTTTAGGGCATTATGCATACTTTTTGCAATACAGATGGTTGGGATAGGATATCTGAATCAGACAAATGATTTCCACATACCCAATGAAAGCAATTCATGGAATGCTGGATGCTGAATACTGACAGACCGCAAGAGGAAGAAAACTAACATCTATCTTTTCCTACAGTACTACTGCTAGATTAATACTCTTTTTCTGTACTTTAAATATTGACTTAAATAACGCAGTTTCTTGAGACCCGGCACATCTTTCCACTCGGTCACCTGTGGAGTATTTCAGCAGCTTCTTGGACGAGAAGCAAGCATGTCGCTGATGTTTCCATTCTCATATGTTTATCCAAGAGAGTATGGTCACTGCCTTTCTTAATAGTCCCAGTAATACTTGCCTGAAAACTGGCTCTTGGTGATGCGTGAGTTTTTATTTCTAGCAGGAGGAGATAATTTAGTAGGTGTAATTCCTCAAGGGAACCCGCAAAGTGATGGGAGCAGCAGGGCAGAAAAAAGTTCAAGCTGCTTTTTCTGCCATTAGTGGGGAGTAAGTGAGCCATATAGGTCAGTGCTTCAGTGCGTAAAAATGTTACCCAGAGGAGTCCGCGCACTCTACTGCGTTTGTGGGGTTGCACTGCCACCTGGTGCAGTCCTCAGCAGTTACAGGCTCTGTCCAACACTGGGTTTGGCTTTTTTTTAGCTTAAAACACCTACCAAAGTACTACAATGGGAAGATGCTGTTACAAATGCTGACGGTTGGGTTTGGTTATATAAATAGATATGAATATGTCAACATATGGGTACGGGATCAAAAGCACTGAGGTAGGTCAGGGGGTGTACACCATGTCAGCTGAGTAATGGTAACTGGCAAGGCACTTCTTCCTCAGCACAGGAAAGACGTGGACTTTGGAGCAGGTCCAGAGGAGGCCACAAAAAATGATCACAGGGCTGGAACACCTCTCATATGAGGAAAAGTTGAGAGAGTTGGGGCTGTTCAGCCTGGAAAAGAAAAGGCTCTGGGGACACCTTATTGTGGCCTTTCGGCACTTAAAGGGAGCTTGTAAGAAATACGGGAACAAAATTTTTAGCAGGGCCTGTTGCAACAAGACAAGGGTTAATGGCTTTAAACTAAAAGAGGGTAGATTTAGATTGGATATGAAAAATAAATTTTTTACAATGAGGGTGGTGAAACACTGGAACGGGTTGTCCAGAGAGGTGGAAGACGCCCCACCCCTGGAAACATTCAAGGTCACGCTGGACGGGGCTCTGAGCAACCTGATTTAGCTGAAGATGTCTCTGCTCATTGCAGGGGGAGTGGACTACATGACATCTAAAGGTCCCTTCCAACCAAAACTGTTCTATGATTCTATGGTTGATTCATCTGTCACAGCCACAGAGTGGGCTGCCTGGGCTTCAGCTTCCAGGACAGGAGTTACTACAGGTTACTGTCAGTTCACTGACCTGAAGTGCTTCAGTCTTTGCAGCTGACCGTATTTGTGTCACCAGGTGGCACAGGCTTGGCAAAGGGGCCTGTGCAGCCGGGCGGGAGAGGCAGCCTGCAGCCTCCTAGGCTGGCGTGCGGCCCAGCGAGGTTCTTCTCTCCAGCCCGGCCTTCCTCATCAAGCCAAGCAACTCAGAGGAGCTCTGACCAACAGGGCCACGGCGGATAATCTTGTCCCAGAAGCCAGGAGGTGACAACTAATGGCAAAAAGCTTAAAGAACAGTTCCTTTTTCATTGCTTTCTGGGGCCTTGTCGTATTCACGCCCATCTCTGGAAACAGGAGGCTGGAAACACTTAATGCCCCCAAAATCTGAGATTCTTGTGCCATCCATGATGATTTCAACTCAGTCCGGAGCCCCTTAGGGGTTAAGCACTCAGCGGACCAGGTAAAACCCACAAGGCTGGAGGGCGAAGTCGCGGTGCGGCCGCGGCCCCGCCGGCTGAGGAGAGCGCCTCGCGCCTCCCGCCCCGCCGCCGCAAAGCCCCGCCCCTCCCCGCCGGACTA
>Ga0065711_1011414_pt1 | contig 13258 bp, 5 predicted proteins | sample Hoacrofraction12_FD_59098 | JGI IMG/M metagenome (GOLD analysis project Ga0065711, IMG submission 59098) | Hoatzin crop microbial communities from Cojedes, Venezuela - Epithelial fraction 12 v2 (version 2) | ecosystem: Host-associated > Birds > Digestive system > Esophagus > Crop | place...
CTTCCCTCTGAGGGTGACGGAGCCCTGGAACAGGCTGCCCAGGGAGGTTGTGGAGTCTCCTTCTCTGGAGATATTCAAGACCCGCCTGGACAAGGTCCTGTGCAGCCTGCGGTATGTGACCCTGCTTCGGCAGGAGGGTTGGACTAGATGACCTACAGAGGTCCCTTCCAACCCCTACTATTCTGTGATTCTGTGATTTACAGCACAGATTCTAGACAGAAAAATGACCAAGACCATACAACCACAGTAGATGTTAGGAAAAAAAAAAAAAAGAGTCAGTGAAAAATACAGAGTTCTAACCAAGAAGTCCTAAGGAACCCTACAAATTTAATACAAGTTGGTGAATTTCTATAACATTACTAAAATTATTTCTATGTCCCATAATGAAAAAGTTATACTGTTTCTCAAGAGATGTCATTAAAAAAATTATTATATCCTAAATCAGTTTTAATTGTAGATTTAAGGTAGAAGATGACTATACACGTATCAGCTTTCCACAGTTCAGCTGGGAAATAGCAACAAAATTCTTCCACTCAACAGTTTTCATCCAGAGGAAAAAAAAAATGTACTATTTTGATTCACTGGGTACCCACATAACACTACTTTTTTGGTCATACCTTAATCTTTTGCAAACATTTGAATCTAATAACTTGTCTTCTGAAAGCACTAAACAAATATTATTCTCAGGAATCTTATGATGCTTTTCCCAGAATCCTTGGGGAAAAGAAAGTGATAGCCGTTACCATTATTGTAAAGAACAGAAATTCAATTTCTGTGGCATGTAAATGTGCTAAAATGCAGTACAACACAGTATAACAATATTAGTCCAGATAGTTCTGTTGGCCGAAGAGACCACCTTCACACAATTCTGTCTTACTGCAATATATGAACCAGATTGTGACCAGACAAGATCTCAGAAAATTAACTGGCTGTATCTGTTTCCTTAAATCCAAATTTCAACCTAACATAAGCTAGTTTTAAGTGTTAGGGGGTTAACAAATAGTTCAGTTACAATAATGGAAGACGACAGCTTAATGACAGCCTGTTCTCTTGATTTTAAGAGGAAACGTCTCTATACAGAGATGATTTTCAACATTTTAATCAATGTTTCAGTTCAGGTATCACTGACCTTTCATGTCATATGCCCTGGTGCAACTACATCCTGTAAAAGAACAAGCACAATTGGCACATTAATCACAGTACCCACTGTTAAGCTTGATCTTGTAAGGAAGAAGATGCAAGAGGAGCTGGAATTTAAATTACAAAAGAGATAACTAAGTTAAATAGTGTATCACAAACTTAAGTGATGCGGAAAAGAGAAGACAAAGATAAAACAACACAAAAAAATCAGATAACATAATGACATGTTATACAGCAAGACATACTATGATTCAGTCAGATCTTTGCCTTGGAGGAGGCCATGCTATTTATTATCTTTGAAAACAAGGGTAAAATGGGGCTTATCTCCTCTTGTTAATCAAGAATAAGTTAGATCCACTTTACTGTGCTGTAAAGAAATCTGTTCCTAACAGAGCTTGTTTAATGTATACTATTTTATTACATCAGATGCCTCTGATATTTCTTCATACAGTCAGTCAATTGCTCAAGGGTATATTAGCACATATATACAGAACATGTTATTTTCTAGCAGCGCTTCCATGATATAGTTTTAAGTGAATAATTCATTAGTTTTGGTCTTTTAACAACTGGAAAGTTCACATTATGTGTAACATCTTGTGAAACTATTATAAGTGTTCAGTGCTTAATCTAGTATTAAGGGGACCTGATTAGATTTTGTATTAATTTTAATGTCAAAGAAGATAAAGAAAAAAAAATACTGTTGCTCCCAGTTTTTCACTCTCTAGACATCTGTAAAGATCCTTGCTCATCTTCAAACCAGTTGCAGCAAATCTTTCATTTATGAAGTCTGACACTATACTCTCAGTATAATCTACATTTGTTACACTTCATGTGAAGACTGTATAAAATGTAGTAGAATTTCATAAGATGTAGACCCTCAAGTGAATGTCAAAATCTAAAAAAAATGTTACTAGATTAAGAAAATACAGTGAATATTAAGACTACAGAACAAATGCTTCTTTTGTGCAGCTTTCAGGTCTTTCCATAACAGGACACTCATACTTCGTGTGTGGCTAGAACTAAAGATATGTATCTTACTAATGGTTTCTTTTTCTATCTCAAAATAGTCCTATAATCCTATTAGAGGGCACTGTACCTCAGCAATGATCTGTGGAATACATATGATCCAGGTGTCATGAGAAGGAAGGGAGAGAGCAAAGGCACATACATATATATAAGNAAGGAACCAAACAAAATTAAAGTAATAAATATTTTAAAGTTTAACTTATTTTTTACTATATTGCCAATAAAACCTATTGACACAACCATGCACAAGTTAATCCTAACTTTACAAATGTCTTTGTTGGATTTTAATCATCATCAAAATGCCCTTACTCTAATTAGAAAAAAAGGAGTTTTACAGTATTTCTTTTCAGTTCTTCTACATTTTTGTTTCTTTTAGTGGCTGCTGTTAGTTTTGACAACATTAATTTTGTTGTAATAGGACAGATTTGTGGCATTTGAAAAGGTGTAAACTTACATTACATTGCACAATGCATATCTAAGAGTAAGTTAGGAGTACAATCAACTTAATCCACTAGCATCATCAGTGCATACGTCTGAGAAGTTGGGTAAAAATTTATAATTAATCTTTTCTTACAAATAACATACTCTGAATTTCATCAACATTGAAATACTTCAGTCAATTCCATCACCAATTCTGTTTAACCAGGAAGTCATCAGTGGCAACAGTAAAATTTCTCATGTATTATTCCAAAATAAAAAAACTTCATAAAGGTACTTCAAACAAATGATTCCTGCTAAATTATGATGTTACACAGTGAAGAAAAAGTCAATATAAAGATAAAGACAGAGGAGCAGCACAACTAACGAGCTAAAATACTTCCAAATCCTTCTTGTAGTAATCTTAATATACATGCAACAGTTTTCCTGGGAGAATCTCTGTTAAAATCAGATATCTTTAACCTCCAACAGTACGTAAGTTATTATCAGTACACATAGGATGGGCATGTTGGTTTGGAATCGTTGAACACAAAGTCTCAAAGTACTGGCATTGCCAAAATTTTTACTGGAGGAGAAATTACTTTAGAAGGCTTGAGGAACAAGCTGCTAAGAAGTTCGCAGAGTTTTCTGCTTTCATTTATGTCAAAATACTGTCAGCAAGACTGATGCTAATTACACGAAGAGAAACCGAGTAGAAACTCAAAATTTTGTCTGCAACCAGAAAATACAGATGTTTTAATTATAAATTTTTCCATTAAATATTTCTAATTTTTAAGTGAATCTGGTTTTGTATGAAGATCTAGTTCTATTTTAATTTTATCCATGCTTTATTCCAAAAGGTCTGGGTACTCCCAGTTCTGATTCTCCAGGTTCTTGTGATTTATAACATGTCTTATTCATGAGGAATTTTTAAATCAATCTCATTAAAACATGAAAGTGTTAAAAGTCTGAAGAAGGTCACTGACAGGCTGACATGCCTACACAGGATGAGTGGTTGGAATAACACAGGTCAGCAGTTCCCTTATTATAGGAGGACTGGGAAATTGTGGGAGAAGTTACTTCGGAGAACATAGTCTGGTCAAATAAAATATACACCTACATCAGTATCCTGTCTTCTCCAGCCATCAATGAAGTGTGCCTGGGGGAAGAGTGGAAGAATATGGCAAGCATCTAGTGATTTCTCCTGAGAATATCCTCCCACCTCCCATACTTCAACAATTTGTGCATCAGGCCTTCCCCAAGTCAGATGTGAGGTTTTTCTATTACTAAATCTTAAGGTTTTTCTCTGCCACAAAAGAAAAGCAGTTGGAAAACTGCTGCTTAAAAAAAACTTCCTCCACAGGTCAGGATAGGATTTGTTTTCCTTTCATCTACAAAAAATCATATATGAAATTCATGAGGACTGACAGTATTTCATACTGAAAACCTCGGAGTAATGACTGCATATGCATACAAACTAAAGATTTTATTGCTTATTATTTTTTTTCCTAAAAAAACTTCAGATCCCTAATCTGGAAGTTGAAACAGTGTCCCCTGACTTATGCAGCTGTGAAACATTACAAGCAGTAAATAGCAAAAGTGAAAGAATCGACTGAATCTTCCACGGATCAACCAAACAAACAGTGTGTTTTGTCCATGTACTCAGTAAGTGCTTGTATGACCACAAGTATGGTAGACAGTTAATATAGTTGTAGAATTCAGGACCGTCCCATAAATATTACACAGAGTTCAAAATTAAAGCTTCATGCAGCTTTACTGGCAATTCAGTAATTAAACAAGGATGAGTTAGATTGTACATACAGTGATTACTGAAAATTTCTTTTCAGGTTAAATTGTCTGATCAATTAGGAAAGGTTTTTATTTTGGTATGTCAATAGAGTGTATTAACACATGTTCTTTGTTATCTGGGTAAGCTTTTGTCTGCTTTACCATCATGGTTTAGCCACAGCCAGCAACAATGAACCATGCAGTCACTCACTCACTTCTCACCATGGGTGGGATGTGGAAGAGAATTGGGAAGAAAAAGGTAAAAACTCGTGGGCTGGGATAAAGACAGTCTAATAGAACAGCAAATGGAGAGGAAAAATAACTACAATAATACTGAATAAAAGAATATGCAACAGTAAATGACACACAGCACAATTTTTCTCACCCCCAGATGCCCAGCCCGCTCCCAAGCGGCAATTCCCTTGCCCCAGCCAGCTCCCCCAGTTAAATACTGAGCATGATGTCACATGGTATCCAATATCCCATTTGGCTAGTTTGGGTCAGCTCTCCTGGCTGTGTCCCCTTTCAACTTCCTACAGAAATTAACCCTATCCCAGCCAAAACCAGGACATCGCTCAGTCCTTATTCTATACCATCTACATCATGCCCAGGTCCCACACTGTTCAATTAATCACCACCACTTTCCTTAACTTTCAGATATATATATATATATATATACACATACACACAGCTATCATTCCCTTAGTCTATGGGCCATCCCTCTACAATGTCTGTGAGCTCATTTAATCCCTGACTTTGGGCTCCATCTGTCATAACCGTCCTTCACGGCAGGAGAAGTGATGTGTGGTGTCGTAAGGTTGTGTGCTGCATCTGGAGCTCGCAGCTGGCATATCTGGTACTGCCCCTGTCTGCAGTCTGCAGGTTGAAGACGTAGATCTCAAGAAAGTAGCTGGGCACCAGCTACTGAAGCCAGGTCTACTTCCATCACCTCTGCACTTCGCTTGGTTTCATCGAAGTTCATCCTTCATTAGTTCGGGTGATTCTTGTAGTACCGTTGATACAGCATATAGCACCCAGGTCCCTGAGCAAAAGTAATCCCAGAGAAGAGTTTGCCTTTGCCTGAGGCAGGACTAACCCAGACTGTCTTCCCCAACATATTCCTCATGTGCACTGAGGGGACTTTATCCCCTTCTATAGAAAGCGGAAGTTTTGATTGGGCAGGTCCAGCCCAGATGGCAGATCCCCTGGTGTTAACCAACAAGGTGCCCTTTGCTAATTAAGCGTCCCAACATCTGAAGGTCTCACTACCCAGTGCTGTTGATGTAGTTTTTTAATGGTCTACCATATTTTTTGATTTTCTCAGAAGCTGGTGCATGATAGGAGATGTGATATACGTACTCAATACTGTGTTCTTTGGCCCAGGTGTCTACAAGGTTGTTTTGGAAATGAGTTCAGTTGCCTCACTCAATTCTTTCTGAGGTGCCATGTCACCATAGGATTTGCTTTTCACAGCCCAGGATACTGTTCCAGGCCATGGCACAGTGCACGGAATATCCAGCCATCCAGTGGTTGCTTCCACCATTGTAAGCACATGGTGCTTGTCTTTGCCAGGCTTCCCTATATTTGTATTTCAGCCATTGTCCTCCATACTAAAAAGGCTTTACCCACTTGGCTTGCTTGATTGCAGCTCATGGTTCACATTCATGATAACCTGTGCAATAGCGTCCATGGCCAAGTCCACTCCTCGGTCATGAGCCCATCTATGTTTTGCGTCTCTTGCTTGATGGCCTGAAGTCTCACGGGCCCACCAAGCTATGAACAATTCACCCATCTAGTGCCAGTACAAATTCACCTGAGCCACTTTAATCCTAGCAGCCTGATCCACCTGGTGGTTGTTTTGATGTTCCTCACTGGCCCGACTCTTTGGAATGTGGGCATCCATGTGATGTGCTTTTACAACCAGCTTCTCTAGTGAGGCAGCAATATCTTGCCACAACGGGGCAGCCCAGACAGGTTTGCCTCTGTGCTGACAGTTGTTCTTCTTCCACTGCTGTAGCCACCCCCACAGGTTATTTGCCACCATCCATGAGTCGGCGTAGAGATAAAGCACTGGCCACTTCTCTTGTTCAGCAGTGTCTAAGGCCACGTGGATCGCTTCCACTTCTGCAGACTAGCTCAATTCACCTTCTCCTTCAGTTTCTGTAGGACTCCATACAGCAGCCTTCACCTATGACACTTTCCCACAATACGACAGGACCCATCTGTTAACAGGGCATATTGCTTCTGGTTTGCTGGCAGTTTGTTATAAAGTGCGGCCTCTTCAGCACACATCACCTCCTCCTCTGGTGACATTCCAAAGACTTTGCCTTCTGGCCAGTCCATGATTACTTCCAAAATTCCTGGGCAACTCAGGCCCGCTGTGTGATCAGCACGACCCACTTACTCCACATAGCATCGGTGGCATGATGCGTAGAGGGGACCCTCTCTCTGAACATCCAGACCAGGACCGGCAATTGTGGTGCGAAGAGGAGCTGTGCTTCAATGCTAGCCACTTCTGAAGCAGTGTTCACCTTCATATGCTGCCAGAATCTCTTTTTCAGTGGGAGCGTAGCAGGCCTGGGATCCTCAGTAACCCAAACTCCAAAACCCTAGGGGCAGACCTCCAGTCTCCCCTGGTGCTTTCTGCCAGAGACTCCAGGTTGGGCCATTCTCCCCAGCTGCGGTGTAGAGCACGTTTTTAACGTCTTGTCCTGACCGGACCGGTCCAAGGGCTATGGCATGAAATATCTCCTGTTTGCTTTGTTCAAATGCTTGTCATTGCTCAGGGCCCCATTTGAAATTGTTCTTCTTCCGCGTCACTTGATAGTGAGGGCTTACATTTAGACTGTAATCTGGAATATGCATCCTCCAGAAACCCACAACACCTAAGAAGGCTTGTGTTTCCTTCTTGCTAGTTGATGGAGACATAGCTGCTTTTTTGTTGATGACATCCATTGGGATCTGACAACGTGATTCTTGCCATTTTATTCCTAAAAACTGGATCTACCTTGCAGTTCCCTTGACCTTACTTCTTTTTATGGCAAAACTGTCTTTCAGAAGGATTTGAACTGTTTTCTTCCCTTTCTCAAAAAATTCTTCTGCTGTGTCACCCCATACGATGATGTTGTCAATATATTACAGATGATCCAGAGCTTCACCTTGTTCCAGTACAGTCCCGATCAGTCCATGGCAAATGGTGGGGCTGTCTTTCCACCCCTGGGGCAGTCGATTCCAGATGTACTGGACACCCCTCCAACTGTGGCCTGTACTTTGCTACCAAAGGGATTGAGAAAAGCGTATTAGCAAAATCAGTGGTGGCATATCACTTGGCTGCCTTTGACTCCAGTTCATAATGATGTTCTAGCATGTCTGGCACGGCAACACTCAGCGGCAGTGTGACTTCTTTCAGGCCATGGTAGTCTACTGTCAGTCTCCACTCTCCAGTGGATTTTTACACTGCCCATATGGGACTATTAAAGGATGAGGGAGTCTTGCTGATCACTCCTTGGCTCCCTAGTTGCCAGACCAGCTTATGGATGGGAATCAGAGAGTCTCAGCTGGTGTGATATTGCTGCCCATGGAATGTTGTGGTAGTGATGGACATCTGTTGCAACCCCAGAACAGAAGAGTCCTCTGAGAGACCGGGCAAAGTAGACAGCTGCTTGATTTCCTCCATCTCCAAGGCAGCTACAAAAAAGCCCATCAGTACCCTCCTGGGTCCTTCATATACCCTCTGCTGAGATACTCTGTGCCAAGGATGCGCGGAGCCTCGGGGCCAGTCACAACGGAGTGCTTTTGCCACTCATTCCCAGCAAGGTTCACTTCGGCCTCCAGTACAGTTAGCTGTTTGCATCTCCCTGTTACTCCAGAAAGACTGATGGGTTCTTTTCCATTACAGCTTGATGGATCCGGTGTCCACTAGAGCCTTATATTGTTGTGGATCTGACAGGCCAGGCTATCGAATCCACACAGTCCAATAAACACGGTTGTCCCTTTCCTCGACCTGGCTGGAGGCAGGGCCTCTCTAATCCTGGTCAGAGTATTTGTTACTCGCTTCCTGTAGAAATGACTTAGAGGTCCCTTCAAGAGGATCAGAAGCAAGATCAAACTGTCTACCCTGTCTGGAGAACGGCCCGCTCGAAACAGGAGCGGCATTTTTCCTGGAAGGATCCCCTTTTGTGATTGTTTTACCTTGCAACTTGTGCACTCATGCCTCTAGGGTTGAAGTAGGTTTTCCACCCCCCTTCCTCATCTCCTCTCCATGGTCATGCAGGTAAAACCACAGGGTGTCTCTCTCTTTAGCAGAAGAATGCTTATTCCTAATAGCTGAGATACTGGTCCATACAGGTAGGGAGTAAGACATAGTCTCTTTAGGTTGCTGGAACTTTGGGGACAATTTCTCCACACACAAGATGAGGGAGGAAGAGAGACTGTCTTTCTATTCCTGGAGTCAGCCAGCCACTTGACCCACCGCTGGTGCCTCTTCGCCTTTGTACTCTGTCACTGTCAATGAGCTGGCATACTACGATGATATGCTCTGTACAGACTTCTGCCACAGGGGTCACGTGTGTTGAATTTCATCTGTGTCTGTGGATACCTGTGTGTTGTCTGGGTCATAATACACCATCTCGCGCACAGCTAAATCCCTTGAGGGGTACTGAATACCTCTCTCCACGGTTGTCCACTTGCCTGGATAACATCCATCTTCACTGAAAGGATAGCCTTCCCTCATGCCTGACAGAAGTCGCCTCCAGAGGCTGAAGGCTTGTGTCTTTTTTCCAAACGCCTTGTCAATGACTCCTTCCCTAGACAGGGATCCCAGCTGTTTGGCTTTCCTGCCCTCCCTCTCCAAGCCACTGGCCTTGATATCCCAGCATCAGAGCAGCCAGGTAACAATGCACTGGTCTGCATGGCGGTTGAAATCTTTCCACATATCTCGCAGCTCACTCAGGGATAGGGATTGGTTGATGATCTCTGGCTCTGCATCTTCCTTCTGTTTTCATGATGGCCCTGGGTCATTGTCATATCTTACTAGATGAACTGATTTTTTTTTTTTCTGTGTTTCTTCTTCTGTATAGGGGTAACTGATACTGGCACAGGTTGGTTCTCTGGTTCATCTGCAGTGCCTGTCACCGGGGTTAGAGCAGCTGCAGTGCCTGTCGGTTTGTTTTCCCTCTGTTCCCCTGAGAGTGATGCATAATATCAAGGAGTGTTTGGCAGACACTGGTTAGGGCCCAGCAAAGTGTGGTAACCTGCGCTTCTTTGAAGGAGCCACAGCATTTTGCTTTCAAATGTTCTGTCATTCCATCAGGGTGCTGTAGTTGAACCAAACCATTGAAGGCGAAAAGTTCTCTAGATATCTGCCCATATACTCCCAAATGCCATGCCACCCATGACTATCCAGTCTTGGGGCAGCTCTAGAGCTAGGTGGTATTTTTAAAAAAGTTTTTGTAACCCTAAACAAGACCAAAACGCATACATGAGAGATATCAGTAAGCGCATGCTGGCTTGAACTTCCCAAGCATATTCAAAAATCTCAAAAGCTGTTGTAACTAGCCTGAAGGAGAAAGGGGACGTGAAAAAGCAGGGGCAAGCACACACACACACACACACCTCCCATCTTCCCCACAGATTGGGTGCAATTACTAATATATTCCAAGAGACTGCAGCTGAGGTACAGCTATGACAGTAACGTGGCTTACAAACACCATCTTATCCTTATGGCCAGGGATGTCATCATACCATAAGATGACAGTACAGCAAAACGACAATCCTGATCCTTTCCCCAGAGGTAATAAACAGCACCATACGGAATACATGCAGCAAGTACGGATTTACGTACTACAACCATGTGAGCAAACAAACTAACACTGTGACCAGTGACTATTTAACTAATATAATAAATATGTACAACAAATTATAAAAAAATTAGTTCTAACACATTCTGGTCAGACTTGTTATTATCCCAACCCTTTGTGCCCCATGTTGGGTGCTAAAATGGACTGTCATTGTTTAGCCGCAGACGGCAACAAAGAACCATGAGTTTGCTTGCTTGCTCCTCCCGCCTGTGGGGGGGGGAGATTCAGAAGAAAAAGGCAAAATCTCCTGGGCTGAGATAAAGACAGTTTAACAGAACAACAAAGGAAGAGAAAAATAACTGCAATAATACTGATAAAAGGAATATACGAAACAGACAAAGTGCATGTGCAATTTTCTCACCTCTCAACACCCAGCCCAGTCCCGAGCAGTGATTCCCTGCCAGTGGCCAGCTCCCTCAGTTAAATACTGAACATGTTGTCACATTGTATCGAATATCCCATTTGACTAGTTTGTGTCAGCTGTCTTGGGTGTGCCCACTCCCAGCTTCTTGTGAAAATTAACCCTATCCCAGCTGAAGCCAGGTAAAGTACTTATTTATGTCTTAATATGTCATAGTTGCATGTCTAAGCAGGATATCTCATTGACTTGAAAGGGATTTGGCTCAGATCTGACACCCGCTGCTGAGCAAGATCAGAAAGAAAGCAATTTTAACATCTAAAAAAAAAAAATAAAAAAAAGAGGGGATTTTTTTAAAATACATAAAAATACAGAGAAAAAAAAATGTTCCAAATCAATACTTTGAGGAAATAGAAAATACTGAGTAGAACTGAACAAAAGACATGATGCTTCACGGGAATTGTGAGACTGTAGAATAATTTTGGAACAAAATAAATTTTTTTAAAATGTTAGTGAGGAAGGATAAATACATAGGATCCAGGGAACTGTTATTTAAAAGAAGTTGCTTCAGAACCACAAAGGAGCCATAAGCAGGTCTGACCATGTATAACTCTGCAACTTGTTTCTTTCCATTGCTCAGCACAGGCAGTATGTTCTACAGTCATCCTTGCTTTCTCCCAACAATACAACTGAGTGTTTCCTGTTGGCAAAGGTGTTGCCTTGTTCCTGTATGGTTCAGCACCCAGTGGTTAGAACACTCACCTGGGCCACAGAAAACACAGGTGAATGTCCACCTTATTCAACTAGAGGATTTAATCTGTTTATTTTATGTACTGTAAGGCCTGTGACCACAGAGCTCAAATGTAAATACCTTGATTAATATTTTATGTTATTCCACCTTTTAAAAATCCCACAAATACTATCTCTTATAAAGAAATATTCTCTGTTTTCTCAGTTCTATGATTCTCCCTTGTAAGTGTCCTATTTCAGAAGACTTGGATGCAAATGGAAATCCCTGCTCTATCAACTGGAACTGAGATTTTGGCCTGTGACTTGTATATCAGAGGTGAATATTTTGGTTTCTGCATATCCACTGACATCCACACACAGTCTGCACTGCAACACACATAAGCTGTCCTACAGCTAACAATGCTTCCTGAGAAATTCCTTGTTGAAATATAATAGTTTCAAAAAAAAAAACCAAAACAAAAAACCAACAAACAAACAAACAAAACTAAACCAGCTTTTTCTGACTAGTCATATTCTCTTATTGAACACATTTTTTTCCCAAAAGAAAGATTCTGTTACACAAGTAAGGAAAAGAAGAGCTTCTTCATAACAGAAGAAAAGGATTTGGGCCATAACATGATACAACTCTAATAAAAATATCTTCTCAGCTCAGACATTCTGCCAAAGGTTCTGATGCTATTCACACTTTAAAAAACCATAAAACAAATCAGTTCATTTTAATTATTTTCCATTCTACTAATTTAATTTTATTTGTGATTGTAAGAATTAACAGATTAATGTTTTCCCAGGACTGCCTCTACCTTGAAATTTATAGGATTCTTTTTAAATGTCATTGCTTTTTCTTAATAAGATGACTTCTTTTAAACCAATATTTATATATGCAATTAGAGTTACTACATACGGCAAACACCATCCTGATAAAGAGTTTTCATTTAATATTACATTGACCTCAACTCTGGAATTCATTGTGGAGTTGTTGGAGCAGTCGATGTTGTTTACCTTCAACAAGGCTTTTGACACAGTCTCCCATAACACCCTCATAGGAAAGCTCAGGAAATGTGGGCTGGATGGGCGGACAATGAGGTGGATTGAGAACAGGCTGAATGGAAGAACTCAGAGGGCTGTCATCAGCAGACCTGAGTTTAGTTGGAGGCCTGTAACTAGTGGTGTCCCCCAGGGGTCATGTCAGTACTGGGCCCAGTCTTGTTCAACTTATTCATCAATGTCCTGGATGAAGAGTTAGAGTGGACCCTCAGCAAGTTTGCTGATGATACAAAACTGGGAGGAGTGATGGATACACCAGAAGGCTGTGCTGCCATTCAGCGAGACCTGGACAGGTTGGAGAGCTGGGCAGAGAGGAACCTGATGAAGTTCAACAAGGGCAAGTGCAGGGTCCTGCACCTGGGGAGGAACAACCTCATGCACCAGTACAGGCTCGGGGCTGACCTGCTGCAGAGAAGCTCTGTGGACAGAGACCTGGGTGTCCCGGTGGACGACAGGTTAACCATGAGCCAGCAGTGTGCCCTGACTGCCAGGAATGCCAATGGGATCCTGGGGTGCATCAAGAAGAGTGCGGCCAGCAGGTCAAGGGAGGTTCTCCTTCCACTCTACTCAGCCCTAGTGAGGCCCTATCTGGAGTACTCTGTCCAGTTCTGGGCTCCTCAGTTCAAGAAAGATGAGGAACTATTGGAGAGAGTCCAGAGGAGGGCTACAAGGATGGTGAGGGGACTGGAGCATCTCTCCTACGAGGAGAGGCTGAGGGAGCTGGGCTTGTTCAGCCTGAAGAAGAGAAGGCTGCGAGGGGACCTAATGTATACTTACAAATATCTGAAGGGTGGGTGTCAGGAGGATGGGGCCAAACTCTTTTCAGTAGTGCCCAGTGACAGGACAAGGGGCAATGGGCACAAACTGAAGCACAGGA
>Ga0065711_1013758_pt1 | contig 13258 bp, 7 predicted proteins | sample Hoacrofraction12_FD_59098 | JGI IMG/M metagenome (GOLD analysis project Ga0065711, IMG submission 59098) | Hoatzin crop microbial communities from Cojedes, Venezuela - Epithelial fraction 12 v2 (version 2) | ecosystem: Host-associated > Birds > Digestive system > Esophagus > Crop | place...
CAATTCCAGGTGAGCCTTGGCCTTCCTCGTCGCATCCCTGCATGCTCTCACTACGTTTCTGTACTCTTCCCAAGTGGCCTGTCCCTCTTTCCACATGCCATGCACCTTTCTCTTCTGCCTGATCTCCGCTTTTGTAGAAACAATACATGTTTCTACAAATATATTAGCAACAAAAGGAGGGCTAAGGAGAATCTCCATCCTTTACTGGATGTGGGGGGAAACATAGTAACAAAGGATGAGGAAAAGGCTGAGGTACTTAAGGCCTTCTTTGGTTCAGTTTTTAATAGTAAGACCAGTTGCTCTCGGGGTCCTCAGCCTCCTGAGGCAGAAGACAGTGACAGGGAGCAGAAGGAAATCCCCAAAGGCCAAGGGGACATGGTCAGTGACCTGCTACACCACATAGACACACATAAGTCTATGGGGCTGGATGGGATCCACCCAAGGGTACTGAGGGTGCTGGCAGAGTGCTCCTCAAGCCGCTTTCCATCATCTGTCAGCAGTCCTGGCTAACCAGGGAGGTCCCAGGTGACTGGAGGTTAGCAGATCTGATACCCGTCTACAGGAAGGGCTCGACGGAGGATCTGGGGAGCTACAGGTCTGTCAGCCTGACCTCAGTGTCAGGGAAGGTTATAGAGCAGATCATCCTGAGTGCCGTCACAAGGCATGTACAGGACAACCAGGTGATTAGGCCCAGCCAGCATGGGTTCATGACAGGTAGGTCCTGCTTGGCTAACCCAATCTCCTTCTATGACAAGGTGACTCACTTAGCAGATGAGGAAAAGGCTGTCCACGTTGTTTACCTGGACATTAGTAAAGCCTTTGACACTGTTCCCCACAGCATTCTCCTAGAGAAACTGACTGCTCACGGACATATGCTTTGCTGGGTAAAAAAATGCCTGGATGACCAGGCCCAAAGAGATGTGGCGAACGGAGTTAAATCCAGCTGGTGGCCAGTCACAAGTGGTGTTCCCAAGAGCTCAGTTTTGGGTCCAGTTCAGTTTAGTATCTTTATCAATGATCTGGATGAGGGGCTCAAGTGCACCCTCAGCAAGTTTGCAGACAACACCAAGTTGCGCAGGAGTGTCGATCTGTTTGAGGGTAGGAAGGCTCTGCAGAGGGATCTGGACAGGCTGGATCGATGGGCCGAGGCCAACTGTATGAGGTTCAACAAGTCCAAGTGCCGGGTCCTGCACTTGGGTCACAACAACACCATGCAACGCGACAGGCTTGGGGAGGAGTGGCTGGAAAGCTGCTCGGTGGAAAAGGATCTTGGGGTGTTGGTTGACAGCCGGCTGAACATGAGCCAGCAGTGTGCCCAGGTCGCCAAGAAGGCCAACACCATCCTGGCTTGTATCAGGAATAGTGTGGCCAGCAGGAGCAGGGAGGTGATTGTGCCCCTGTACTCGGCACTGGTGAGGCTGCACCTCGAGTACTGTGTTCAGTTTTGGGCCCTTCACTACAAGAAGGACATTGAGGTGCTGGAGCGTGTCCAGATAAGAGCAACGAGGCTGGTGAGGGGTCTAGAGAACAAGTCTTATGAGAAGTGGCTGATGGTACTGGCGTGGTTTAGTCTGGAGGAGGCTGAGGGGGGACCTTATTGCTCTCTACAGCTACCTGAAAGGAGGCTGTAGTGCGGTGGGTGTCAGTCTCTAACTGAGTAACTAGCAATAGTACGAGAGGAAATGGTCTCAAGTTGATCAGGGGAGGTTCAGACTGGATATTAGGAAAAGTTTTTTTACTGAAAGAGTGGTCAAGTATTGCAACAGGCTGCCAAGGGAAGTGGTGGAGTCAGCATCCCTGGAGGTATTTCAAAGGTGCAGATGTGGTGCTTAGGGACACAGTTTAGTGGTGGACTTGGCAGTGTTAGGTTAATGGTTTGACTCAGTGGTCTTAAAGGTTTTTTCCAACCTAAATTTCTCCACAATTGTATGATTTTATGCTTCCAGTAACATGAGGACTACATCTTGCAACACAGCTCTGATGCAAGAACTGATTTTTCACCACTCTGTGTTTGCTCGCTGTGATACCTCCTGTCAAAAGACAGACAGGTAAACTTCATATAGATCCTTTCTCCTTGGGGTCTATCTTCCTGAGAATGAGAGTCACAGAATCATTCAGGTTAGAAAGGAGCCTCTTGAGAGAACACTTTTTTTACTGCAGGGATGACTGAGCACTGGCACAGTTGCCCAGCAAGGTTGTGAAGTCTCCATCCTTGGCAGTATTCAAAGCTGTCTGGACACGGTCCTGGCCAACCAGCTCCAGGTGGCCCTGCCTGAACCAGGGGCATGGACCAGATGAACTCCAGAGATCCCTTCCAACTTCAACCATTCTGTAATTCTGTGATTGATTCTACGAAACCTCCTGCTCAAGTAGGGTCAGATAGAATAGGTTGCCCAGTACCATGTGTAGTTGGATTTTTAGTATCTCCAAGCAGATATTAAACCTCTATGGACAACTTATGTTAGCACTTGACCTCTCCCACAATGAAGAAGTGCCTTCTTGGAAGGCACTGGAATTTCATGATTTTTAGTTTGTGCCCATTTCCCCTTGTCCTGTCAGTGGGCACTACTGAGAAGAGTCTGGCTCCTCCTTCATTCCATCTCTCCATTGATAAGGTCTCCCCTGAGCCTTCTCTTCTCCAGGCTGAACAGTCCCAGTTCTCTCAGCCTTTTCCTACCGAAGAAATGCTCCAGACTCTTAATCTCCTTTGTGGCCCTTCACTGGACTCACTCTAGTATGTCTGCCTCTCCTGTACTGGGAAGCCCAGAACTGGACACTCCTTGCAGCCTCACCAGTGCTGAGCAGAGAGCACCTCCTTCAACCTGCTGGGAACACTCTTCCTAACCCAGCCCAGGGGGCTGCCTGCTTTCTTTGCCATGGAGCTGCACTACTGGTGCATGGTCAGATTGTTGTCCACCAGTACACCAAGCTGCTTCTCTGCAGAGCTGTCTTTCAGCTGCTCAGCCCCAATGGGGTTATTCCTCCCCTGATGCAGGAGTCTGCACTTCCCCTTGCTGCACTTCATGACATTCCTCTCAGTCCCATTATACAGCCTTTCCAGACCCCTCTGAATGGAAACACAACCATGTGACATGAGCAACGACTCCCAGTTTTGCACCACCTGTGAATGTGCTGGGGGCACACTCTGTCCCAGCATCCAGGTCACCAGTGAAGACGCTGAACAGTATTGGCTCCAGTATCAGCTCCTAGGATACAATACTGATTATTTGCCTCCAGCTGGACTTTCAGAACTGGCTGAATGACTGGGCCCAGAGGTCTGTGATCAATGACACAACCTACTTCGCTGTCCACTTACCTAGCCCGTACTTTGTCAGCCAGGGGATGCCATGGGAGGCAGTGTCACAAGCCTTATTCAAGTTGACATAAGAAGCATCCACTGTTTTCCCTGCGCTGAAGGAATCTGTGGATTACCTACTGTTACTGAAAACTACTAGGAGCACTATTACTTTTCATCAAAGGCTACAGATATTTTTTTAAGGAACACAGCAGTGAGAATCACTGAAGAGGAAAGCTGTTCAGCTTGATATGGAGATCTCAAAACAACACTAGAGAGCACAACCATTTTCTTTCCCAAATACTAAAACCTTGGCATTTTTTGATTGTCAATCATGGCAACATTATCCTCAGATGGCCTCAGATATTTAAAACTATTGATCATCTTCATTTAGTAAGTCTAAGATTTAACACTTAAGAAACTCCAATTTTTAGTAACAAGGGCAATAGTTCAACTGTCATTCCAGCAGCCATGTGTATACCCTCCAAACGATTACCAGCTTATGCGCTATCTTCTTTGAATTATTAATCAAGCATTCTGACATGAACTTTTGTCTGTGCCAATGCAAAAGGAAAATCAGGGCTTAAGCAATGTATCTACAAATGGAAAAATTATCAAAATCCTGTCACTTAAATCTGTAAATCAACTTAAGGAACATCAACTGCAATCCAATTAAGACAGGCTTACAGGAAAACTTAGGCAGGCTAGTAGGACAGGTTATATTGGACTTCTAAGGCATCTGAAAAGAAATGGTTAAGAAAACTCAAAACAGAAGGAGACTGATGGATTTGAGAGAACACTGCCTGGGGAGGAATACAGAGCTATAGTTAAGACATCAAACATCCACAAGGTGGGCAAGACTCACAGCCACATTACCATGGTCTGGAACTCCTCTGCACGCTCTGACCCAGAAGAAAAAGGCCATCATACTACTTGATTGTTCAGTTGGGACTTTAATGTGCTATTGTTTGTAAGCTGAAATTGCACATATTTTTAATCATGACTTCAGTTTCATAACTCAGAACTATTTTTCAAGCCTATGACAATAATTTGTACTATCTTTACTATCACATTAACTTTTTAAACATTAGCTTTCTTTTGTTTTTAAAAACCAAAATTTTGGAGGTTTAAGAAAGGAAGGGGTCATATCAGCTGCTGGAACATCCTTTCTAAGGCCTCTCCAATACAGTCTGAAAAGCAAATACTTCAGGTCCTATAAATGAAATTAAAACCCAACTACACAAGTAAAATAAATCTGATTTTCATTTAACCATGACAAAATTGCAAAAGTACAAAACAGTATCTGGATTCCTTTTATAACTGAAAAGGCTTCTGAAACAGCATAAATCTCATATAAACAAAGAGAACACACAAAAAAAAGCTACCTACAAAGTGTTCTCCAAAGAGAATGGTCTCTCAGTGTAACCACTGACAGTTGTAGTTTCTTTTCTGTAACTATCTGATTTTTTTTTATTCACTGCAGTGTTACCTATGAAATTATATCTATAAGAACACATGCAAGGAAAATGTTCTACCTCAAGTTTTTCAGTGTAGAGGAAAGTATTTCTGTATCTCTCACCCCTAACAAACATTTTTATGACTCTGTATTTCTTTTTTTTTTTTGAACAAAAAAAGTCATTTGACCTTAGCAAAGATGACAATATCTGCACTTTTGACCACCTTCCTATCTAAGTGCAACCACCAAAACCAAAGAGCATACAAAGCTATCTTACATAGAATCACACCAGCAGAATTTCAATTTAAGGAAGATGCCCCACGAAGCTTAGGAAGAACCATACTTACTAAGAAAAAGCACCTTACCAGTGGTTAATGACAGTGTAACATCCTTAGAGTGATTACTATAGCAAATAAACCAAATAAATTCAATATTGTCTCCGCTGAATAGCAGAAGATGCAATCACCTAGCAGAAACAACTGAAAACTCACCAGTTCACAGCTGTCAGTGATCTACCTTGTGTAACAGTATATTCTAGAAATAAAACGGGAGAGAGAATTGATCGGTTTGAAGAGAAATGGAACAGAGACATGACTACTCTGAAAACATACATGCATAATGAAGACATATGAGCACATCTGTTAGAAAGAATAATGCATTGGCTAGTGGGAAAGAAAGGAAAGGCAAAACCAGATAAGAGATGAGTCATAAGTAACAATATACATAACTCATGGTGAAACAATCAAAATATGAAAGAAGCAGATGAAATAATAAAAACAGGAGAACAAGGTATTTATTTAAGAACAAGCTCAATGCAATGTAAATGACTGGCTGCGGATCTGTATAAAGACAATTGCCAACTTAAAGGCTCAGCAATAGAAAAAATGAGTGATCTTAACTGCAACAAGGAGAACATTGGAGAAGTAAAATTAAGAGTTCAGGGTTTGACCCTGTTAAGGTTAAAACTCTTAGCTAGACATTTTTCCAGACTGACAGAGCTCATGACCAAAATAATCCAAATACTACAGCACTGCAGCACAAGTTAGAGAAGAGGCTTCCAATTATTTTCATTTGCAAGCTTATAAAATTTTTCAGTAGCAGTTTGGATCATTCTAATGAATTTAAGCTACAAATAACAGGCTCATACTTTTTGACCTTATCTTACTTTCTCTTTGTGTTGGCTTTGACTAGGATAGAGTTAATTTTCTCCAAAGTAGTTGCACAGTGCCTTTATGTTTTGGATGTGTGATGGAAACAGTGTTGATAACATACTTATACTTTAGCTGTTGCTGAACAGTACTTACATGGCATCAAGGCCTTTTCTATTTCTTACACTGCCCCGTCAGCAAGTAGCCTGGGAGTTGCACAAGAGGGAGGGGAGGGGACACAGCTGGGACAGCTGACCCCAACTGACCAAAGGGATCTTCCATGCCATATGACATCATGCTCAACAATAAAAGCCAGAGGGAAGGAGGAGGAAGGGGGCACATTCATAGTTATGGAGCTTGTCTTCGCAAGTAACCACTACGCATGATGGAGCCCTGCTTTCCTGGATGTGGGTGAACACCTGCCTGCTGATCCAAAGTAGTGAATTAATTCCTTATTTTGCTTTGCTTGTGCACACAGCTTTTGCTCTACCAGTTAAACGGTCTTCACCTCAGCCCACGAATTTTTGCACTTTTACCTCTCCAACTGTCTCCCCCATCCCACTGTGTGTGGAGTGACCAAACAGCTGTGTGAGGCTTCACTGCCTACTGGGGTTAAACCACAACACCCTTCCATACAATCTGTAAAGTAATTTCCAAGAGTTCAACAAACTCAGTTCAAAAACCATTACCTCATACAATTATGCTTCGGAACACAAGTCAAGGAAAAGTAAGTGAAGAAAATAACGAATGGCACTGATCTAACTACAGGGCTTTAGTTTTATGTGGGGACAAGGAAGCTGAATTTTTGTTTCTTTTCTAAGGTGTACAACTGGCATAGATTTAGATTTATTAAATTAGTAACAAAAGAAAAAAATCCTCACAGTATTCTCAGGCCAAAGTAGTTATAGATACACTAAATGCAAAGAAAGAATCATCATTCAGTTATAACAATAAAACTAATTAAGTCCATCAACACATTCATCAGTCTGAAGGGAGATAGTGAGCTATAACATGCTATTTACTACAAAATACTTGCTACTACAAAAAAGCATATTAAGCATATTAATATGCCTCATAACATATGAAACATTAAATTTAAATGTACAGAAGCCATACACCTTAACGTAGCCACTTACAGCACACTCTCCTGTGCCAGTTTCTAGTATTCATCTTCTGGGGGTGCACAGTGGTAGGAAGTGGCTGCAGAAGACCACTGGGAAAGACTAGCTGCGAAAGAGTATATGGACTATATAAAAACTTTAGTTACTTATAAGACTACTATTCCAACCGGCACCTCAGTGTGAAGCCCTGTTGACAGCAAGCAAGGTAAGAAAGAAAAAGACAAAAACACAACCACATATTTAAGAGATGCTGCAAGGGATCAAGTTTCCAAAGTAAACTAAGGATGTGGAAAACAGTCTGTATGAAGTACTTCAGTACTAAGGACTGTATTACTGATATGTCATATGTGCTTTCTACAAAGACATAAACAGTCTTGAAATTCTATGTTTGGTGAAACATACCTAGTTATATGTCAGCAGAAGAATTTACTAAATGAACATCTTCAGAATACTTTGGCCAGGAGGAAGATCATAACATGGGAGGCAAAATAAAACGACATGCCCACAACTGATGGTTAACATAGCAAAAGCACATATTCAACATCAAGTTTGTAAGTACACAGGAAGCACATTTACTACATTTAACACAGCTAGTAGCGAGGAATGGTAACTTCTTAAACTGCTCCAGCCTAACTTTTAACTGCTTATATGTGCCACCTAAGAGACCATCAGCATGCCAGAGCAGGTAGCCTAACTGAAATGCAACTTTAACTGGCATTTCCTCTCAGTTTAGAAATAAAATAGTACACCCAAAAAACACACCACAAATCAACAACATAAAAGGAAAAAAGAACAGAACATACACACAGATAGTTTCAAATCAGTAGGTATAAGAATCCCAGGGACATACAGATTAGAAAGTCTGAAGATTACCGAGGACAGGCAACCAGACTTCATATGAGAATTGCCAACAGAACTCATATGCCTTTAAAAAAAATGGAAGCAGAGTCCAATTTCAGCTAAGCTAAAACTACTCTGATTATTTCTTGAATTGCCAGCTGTAGCCATTTTGAAATAAATTGGAAAAAATATTACACAGAATAAACCACAATTGTTACAAATCTCATATGCTGGTTCCTCTTCTGCTTGGGAGTTTTATTTACTTATGTTTGCTTATTGAAATTCCAAATTCTTGTGAACTTCAGCAGAATACTCAAACAATGTTTGCTGGTTTAAAGTGGAAGAGACATCATTACCACCAGGAAAAAAATCCCCACAAAATTCATGCAATGATCTCATACGGATTTCATCACTAGAAGTATAATGCTAATACCCGAGCCAGACGTGTTGCCACTGTTAAGAACTTTACCACTGTATAGATACCAACACCTACAATCATATTCCCACAAATATTCTCATCAGTAATCCCCAACCTAACATTCAGAAAGGATAAATTATTTCAGAAGTTTAAAACACATTAGATATAGTATTTTGGAACATGGGTCAGACACCATGATCCTCAAAGGGAGCAAGAATATCAAGAGATCACCAAACATCAAGGATTAATCTAACAATAAAGGAAAATGACATAAGGCCTTACCTATGCTTGAAAAGTGTCTACAAGACTGCAGAAACCCAAGAGCGGGTAACGGGAATTGAAAAAGAGGCAGTAATCTGCTCTCACTATTATTTACCTTACTAAAAAGACTCTTCCTGAGGCAATTATCATATGAACACTAGGAAGGCTTAACCAATAATGACTGAAATATTACAGCTAAATAGTCAGGTACCCAACACAGATGATTCATGGAGAGTGGAGAGGGGAGAATAATATTGGTTGGACGGGACCTCTGAAGCAAACCTTTTCACAGGAAAAAGTAGGAACATGTAATACATAATACTTCACAAGAAACACCGCTATCATTTTGTTAGTCTTTATGTATATAACCTTTTTTCCAATCAAATTAATGCTTCTGTAATTATTAATTTTAAAAACACATCAAATCCCAAACAAAAAACAGCTTACAGCTTTTGTAAAGGCTTTAGACGTGAAGAAATTATGGCTTTCTGGTGTACCAACAACCAAATTAACACAAATTTCACATATGTAAATTTACTAAACATGGTTTCCAGAAATCCTTTAACAACTTGGCAGTGCAAAGGTGAAGTGTTTCAGTAGCATTTCTACAATAAATTTTGCAAAATACATACTTAAAACATCCCAGGGCCAAATAAGCATTGCATTACTCAGCATAAGAAGGGGCATAAGGGAAGACTTCATGTGAACTTTGATAAGCCTAAATATTAACCTAATGATCAATTTTCTCCAGAGGACGTATAATTTACAACTGTGAGTGTGCATGAGCTGGCCTACTTCCAGAAATCTCTTTTATCATCCAGTAGAAAGAATCACTATAAAATGAAAGAAAACTGGCTGCCTCTTCTTCAGACAAAATGGCTGGAAAAAAAGCCATCTGATTTGTGGTTAATACCAGAAATCTTACATTCCAGTCATCACTCAAACCTTCCTTGATCTCAGTCAAGCCACTTCACAACATTAGATTTGTTTGGGGTTCTTGTCCCCAGAATACAAATAGAAGCTTTTCTCCTCTGAAGAATCTAAGTTAGAAAAGGCAACTTCAGCAAGGAAATAACAAAGAGAATTAACCCAAAGAACACATTTATATTTTCAAACAGTTAATGTTTTTGAACTAATTGATAGAATGTCTCTAGTGAGCTTTATGTAGTGAACAAAGTAAGCACCTGACAAGCTCAGTAGGTTGTCTCCCTGTAGTAAGAAGCATAAGAAATTTTCAGTCTTGAATACTATTCAATAAATACTACTGCTACTCTGATACTTAATGTTACTACAGAAATCCAGACGCAGTCCTCACAAGTAATTTCAAATGCAAATGGAACAAAAAGAACCCCCAGTCAGAAATGATTCTTGGATTATGTTACTTTTACAGTTGCTGAGTTGACGTCCTTCAGACAAAAAAAAAATAAGATAATCTTATTTTTTTGGTAAAGATCACTTGATAAGCAGTAAAACAGATAAAACCACTTTGACATGGTATGAAATTACTGCCATTTTAGAGTATATTGTCATTGTAATATTAAAATTTCATGTTAGTCAAAATTACGTAGTAAACATTTTCATTACAACACAGGGTACACTAACGCCGTTATAAATTTGTGTATCTATCCATATTTGACAAAAAATCTCAAAGAACACACTGAGTCTAACTGATACTTCTGGTAGTATACATAGGTAAAAAGAGTAGAGGCACTGACAGTTTGGGAAGAACTGAGATGCACAAGAGATAACAGCAGCAATTCAGCTGGATAGGGATGTTTGTTAGGATTAAGTTACTCAACAGGAAAACTGTCTTTTTGAAAACAGCAAAAACATGGAAATCAGAAATATGTTTGAAGTACCTTACTTTGCAAACACAAAGCTTCAGGAGTGAAAGCAGTTAACTTAGACTCCTTCAGTAACAGAGCAGACTTCCAGTTTCATTCACTCAGAATCCTAGCGTATGAGACAACACTCCCACAACATGAAGTTTTTACTTGCCCTCTAGAGGCTCATGCTTCCTACTGGCGTTTTACAGACCTTCATGGCTACACGAGCCACTATGCCATCACTAGTAATTTTCATGTAATTCAGTAGCCACAGAGACTATGAACAAAGCACAGAGAGTAGATTTATCTTCCAAACCCATCTTGACAAGTAAGTTTCCCACTGCTTAGTAACACTGTAACAGATTCTTAACATCGTTACCTGACCAAAGACGTTTTATGTTAAATTGCAGTATTAGACACTTCTGTTTCCTTTCATTAAACTATTAGGCCAGCACTGGTGACAAAAGCAGCAGCTTCTCTGCTCCTGCCTCTCTGTACATAGAACTTTGCACAGCCCTTCCCCTCATGCTATCACAAGCACAATCACAAGGTGAGCCAGATCAGGGAATTAGTGTGGATTACAACAAACCATTTTTGCCAAGTTAATTTTAACCCAGAGCAAGTCTCTAGTCTGTTACTGCAAGAGACTACATAATTAATTATGTCAACGTGGCAGGGGGAACAAGCACACTGACCAAACCGTCTCCTTTGAAGACCAAGTGTTCATGACACCACAGCCAGTACCACATGAAGAAATGCAAAGCACTGCTAGTTCTGCTTCAAAGACAGTTACTGCATCATCCTACTCAAACACGTGATACTCATCACTTTCAGATGACAGCCAGCACAAACACCTTGTAAACATGACATTAATCTTGCTTGTGACTTTCAGATAGTCTCCAGAGTGTTTAATTTCCTTGTCTACACACAAGCATTTTCATACTGCTTTTTAGTTCTTCATTAAAGTCAGGTTTGGAATAAAAGCACTCACTGAGGCAGGCACTGGTCACACCTTGTCAAGTGCAGAGTACAATTTCGCAGACTTGAAGCAAAAATTCTACTTCGATATATTTCAAGTAGGTTGCACTATCATCCTTCAAACTGGTCTTCCTGGAGCACAGGAAGAATTTCATTAATGTTCATAAGCAAATTTTTCCAGTCACAAGCACTCTTATTGACAAACTAAGATGCTTCAGAATTCCACATAAATAAAAATCAGGTTAAGACTCCTGTTACAAACTACATTATCTGAACTTCTAGTTGATTTGTCTGGCACTGTTACCTACTGTAGCAACTAGATGCAGTCACAAACGACTTTAAAGCATCTCTCCAGCAAATGTTTGATATTTTCACCATTTGTGTAGAAAAGCATTTTCGGCCATTTCTGTTTAAGACTAGCAGGTGACTGAAGTTCTCATACCTTAAATTGGAGTATTTTGACACCAGTATGGAGAAAGGGCAGAGATCATGAGCAGTACCTTGGCTGCCATCAGTCTGACACATGAGTTCTTGGGGGTGAGTACAGAGTGCAAGCAACTAGCTGATGAACAAATATTCCTCCTCTCAGAAGTCCTACAATACACATTGGCTGTATTTACCAGTATTAACTAGCTGCCACTCACTTGCCAAAAGCTTAATATACTCTTGTTTCCTCTGTGGGAGGAGTCTGGCGGCTTTGATTTGCTCTAAGATGACATGATGCAGCCAAGATAAATTACTAAATCTAGCCTTCAAGAATAAAGACATACAGCAACTGCAAATGTCACCGTTTCTTTTAACCAGCATTCTCATAAGAATCTGCTAATAAGAAACAGAACCCAAACGAATGCAATCTATGGTATCTTGGAGTTAAAAGTAATTGTTTTAAAAACATTAATTAAAATCTACAATAAAAAGTACAAGAGATACCAGTTGCAATATCATGAAAGCAAAAGACACTGGAAGACACAACAAATTCAGAACTACAGCTGTAAAAAAACACAGACACGCTAAGGCAAAATTCAGACAAATATCTGAACACCACGGAGCAATCGCACAGCTGATCTCCTTACATTTAGTAGTTTCCTTACACTTGGCACTTGCAGTCCCAGGACTAAATGATACAAAGCTCAGAAGCAGGAAGAGAAGATTAAAAGCAAAAAGCATGAGCACTGAACTAAAGAACGCATGGGGTAAGAAAACTCTCACAGGTCTATACAGGGAAAAAAAGAACTGTAGTTTCCTTGCCATGAAAAGAACTCAGGTGCTGCAAAGATGTCAAATGCAAATCTTAACAGTCCACATTTTCAGCGTGTGTCATAAGCATTTGGGGAAAGTTATGGTACTCTTTTAGTGTCTTCTCTTAACACCGCTCTTAGATGCGGCCTTTCTGTGAGGGGAAATAAGCCCAGCTCTTCCAGTCAGACTGAAAAAAAAACCCCACCCCAAACCGAAGCAGCCAACCACCTAGACAGAGCTTTACAACCGTTTACAAACATAAACCTAGGGTGACTCCAAGCTCTCCTTACGACCAGGCCACCCAAACCGCAGCTTAAGGCCAGCGGAGGCTGAGAACACAGGAAGGTGCCGGTTTCGTGTCATCCGCATCCCCAGCGACCTCCCGAGAGAAACAATGGGGAAGAAAACCAAGCCCCGAGGGGCACCATCCGCCGGTGGGGGCGGGGGCTGGGAACCGGGCTCGGGCGGCAGCTGGGTAGAGCCCGCGGGGTTGACGCCACGGCACGGCAGGCCCCGGCCGGGGCGAGGTGTCGACACGGGCACCGCGAAGAAACGCTCCGTTCCCCGCAGGCGGGAGGCCGGGCGGAGCGGGGCCCCGCACCGCTGCCCTCCGCCGCAAGGGCGTGACGGAGCCCCACCCCCCCCGGCCCCCCGCGCTGAGGGAGGGGAGCGGGCG
>Ga0065711_1045795_pt1 | contig 13258 bp, 5 predicted proteins | sample Hoacrofraction12_FD_59098 | JGI IMG/M metagenome (GOLD analysis project Ga0065711, IMG submission 59098) | Hoatzin crop microbial communities from Cojedes, Venezuela - Epithelial fraction 12 v2 (version 2) | ecosystem: Host-associated > Birds > Digestive system > Esophagus > Crop | place...
CCAGATGAGGCCTCACCAGGGCAGAGTAGAGGGGAAGGAGAACCTCCCTCGACCTGCTGGCCACACTCCTCTTAATGCACCCCAGGATCCCATTGGCCTTCTTGGCAGCCAGGGCACACTGCTGGCTCATGGTCAATCTGTTGTCCACCAGCACACCCAGGTCCCTCTCCACAGAGCTGCTCTCCAGCAGGTCCACCTCGAGCCTGTACTGGTGCATGGGGTTGGTCCTCCCCAGGTGCAGGACCCTGCATTTGCCCTTGTTGAACCTCATCAGGTTCCTCTCTGCCCAACTTTCCAGCCTGTCCAGGTCTCGCTGAATGGCAGCACAGCCATCTGGTGTATCCACCACTCCTCACAGTTTGGTGTCATCAGCAAACTTGCTGAGGGTACATTCTAACTCTTCATCCAGGTCATTGATGAAGAAGTTGAACAAGGCTGAGCCCAGTACGGACCACTGGGGAACACCACTAGTTACCAGCCTCCAACTGGACTCAGCGCTGCTGATGACAACCCTCTGAGTTCTGCCATTCAGCCAGTTCTCAATCCATCTCACTGAGCGCTCATCCAGCCCATACTTCCTGAGCTTCCCTAGGAGGATGTTATAGGAGCAGCGGCAGGAGCGCCTGGCTGGCAGCTGGCGTTGGTCAGGTCTCCACTTGGATGGATTTAAGCCAGTTCCAAGGCTTGTTTGTCTTTTAAAAAGCAAGGTTTTTAACTACAAACCTCATGCAGGGTTTTTCTGCGTCCTGGGCTAACACTCCCGTTGGAAGGCCAAGCAGAGCCACAATTTGCTGATCAGTTCCGTGGTGATGGTCTCCCGCGCACAGCTGCAAATTTTTATCTGTTCTTACGTTAAAGAAATAGGGGGGTTGGACTAGATGACCCACAGAGGTCCCTTCCAACCCCTAACATTCTGTGATTCTGTGATTCTGTACTGCTGCATTTGCTGACAGTGTGGAGGTGCTTAATTACCTTTTTCGAGCACGGAGAGCAGCAGGGAGATGGACAAAGAGGAGCTGACCTGAGTTTCCAGACGCTGCTCAACAGACAACAAGGGGCAGCGGGAGCGGCTGGGAGTGCCCGGGTCCGATGCCTGCTCGGAGGCAGAAGGTCCTTCGATCCAGCTCGAAACCCAGCTCACTGCAGGGTCCGCTCAGATCCTCCGAAGCGGGCACACCCCAAAGCACTGAGCACTTTGGAAAGCCCTGCCTGCCCTGCCGTGCTCCTCTCCCTGCCCGCGGGCTGCCGGCTGGGTTCGTACAGCACCAGGCACGCAGGCACCTTGGCTCATCTAGTTCGCGTTACCCTCAAATTAATCACTGGGCTTCATTTATTACATTAGCTTTGTGCGTCTTGGAGCGTTTGCCGGAGATGACGACGCTCGCCTGCCCCTGTGTAACACACAGCTGCAGTCTGAGGAGGAACAGGGCGACCGAAAGCGGTGAGCGCATGCCTGCTCTCCCCACCAGGATGGATTCATGCACCCAAGCCCAGCAAAACCCAGTGAAACCAGCAGCACGGGGATTCACGGCCGCAGCGAAACCGCCATCCTCCCCACCTGCGCCTGCCCCTCCCTCTCCAACGCCCGCCGTCCACTCGCTTCTGCAGCAGTTTAGATGAAACTAAAGAAAAATACTGGGAAACACTCACTAATTACTGTTTTCCTGCCGACCTGTCGCAGGTATCAGCCGCCAGCGCAGAGAAAGCAGATTCCAGTCACGCAAACCACGCGGCGTTTCCAAGCACCCTCTTCTGCTTTCCTTTTCTTAAAGCCTTCGCTTGCTGAGTACCAGTCCTGCTTATGCAAGGCTCTAACGCAGCTACAACTTCTTACGAGGGGCTTACACCCCCGCAGCTGATTTATTTCATATCTAATACTCTGTGATTCTGAAGAATTTATTATTATTTTGGCTAAAACCCCCTGGTCATCATTTGATTTCCCAGAGCAGCATGGTCTGCAGTCACAATTTAAAGAGCTCTTGCCAATGTGCGAAAGACTCAGCCAGGACGGCGATTTCCAGCTCGCCGGGACGCGGCGGTGGCCGAAACAGAAACCGAGCCCTGCAGGAGCCACTCCTGGGAGCCAGGCGCAGGGAGAGGTCGCAGCCGAGAGCCATGCCTGCCCCAGGGCTCCTCAAAGCTGCACCAGGCTGCCTCCACCAGCCCAGGGCATCATCTCTCTCCAGTCAGCCACGTCCAGCTTGGTGCTGGAGTTCACGTTTTCTAACCTGTCTTTAACTGAGTGTTTTAAACCCAAGGAAAAGCTCGGAGGAGGATGCTTCCCCACCCTCTGAAGCAGAGATTTCTAGCCCAGGGATGGAAATCCCTTCGATGGCAGTAGCAGAGCCCTCTCCAAGGCCTGAGGACATCTGAGCAGGCTGAGATGGAATGACGTGGAAGGAGACAAGATCTTGCCTCCCTGCTTTTCAGGGGGATGAGAGCTTGAAACGCAAGTAGTCATCTCTTGGAAGGTGTCTCCACCCAGGACAGGGGGGTTGGAACGAGATGATCTAGAAGGTCCCTTCCAACCCAACCCATTCTAAGCAGGCGTGAGGCCTCGTCACTGATCTGGGTCGGACAGGGCGTAGCGCTCCCCGACACCGAGATGCCATCCCCACCTCCGGCTGCAGCAGGACACTCTGTCAGCACGTGGCTTTGAGTTTCTCCTGTGCCCGGGGAAGTCAGCAGGCGCCTGGCTCTTCCCCCTGCTTAGTGCAGCCTCTGATTTCAGTCCTTGCTGCCAGAAGACCTTTAATGAAAAAGCGACCCTGCCAGCACTCCTACTCGCCACGCTGCTCCTTCCCTCAGCCAAGCAAACCAACCGTGCCAAGCACGAGGAAGAACTGGAACAGGATTTTTCCACTCCCTCTCTGTTCTCCTGCATGCAAACGCTCCCACTTCTGCAGAAACAGGTATTAAACACCTGCAGCCAAAAGCACGGAAGCATCTCTGCAGGCAGCAGCTTGAAGCACTGCGCGATGGTGAAAGCAGGACCGACACCTCGGTCAGCCCTTGGTAACCACCAGGCCAAGCAACCAGTGCCCTCTTGCACGAGAGTCCAAGGTGATCTGAACCCCAATGGAAGCGTGTAGGGTCCCTGCCTTCTCGAGGGGCTGCAGTAAACCTGGAACACGCACGGCCATAAGCAGGAGGGGAGAAAAAAAAAAAAAAAGACATTTCTGAAGAAAGCACAAGGCTGCACGACCAGAGAGAAGCAGGCATATATAACGGCGTTTTTATTCGTAACACCTTTAACTTGGACTGCAATTATTTCAGTTATTAAAGTTAAATTTGGGCAGTAATTGAGGAAAAAAAACAAATAGTCCCTGTGTGCACAAACAATGCGGCTTTGAATAATACATGATAAGTTTATTTCATATTAACATCGACAGTAAAAAGTGGACATTTGACAGGATTTTACTTCAGGTCCTTTATTCCTCTATTGTGTCCCTTTTGCCAGTCTCTTGTCCCTCAAATTGTGGATACTTGGCCTCAAGGTCAGCCCAAGTTAGGTAACCGTTCGCCAGGTCACGGACGATGGCAGGAAGTTCAGAGATCTGCAGGCAAAGCCACAAAGACATGTGAAACACAAAGTCACCAGAATCCAGTTGCTCTGTCGGATACTTGGGGAACATCAGTAATTTTTACATCAGCAACAGAGCAGATGCAAGACAACTTCCTGCAGGATCATTTTTGGGGGAGGAAAACCAATTAACTAGGACATCTTAAATCACAGCCTGGCATCTCAGCAAAGACTGCTCAGTTATTCAGGGCGAGCCATGAAGGAAATGCAGCTATCACCGTGGTGGACCACAGCATCCCTGGTAGTGTTATGTTTCAGTTTTGGAAAGGAAATAAAATAATACACACATCCAAAAGACGCTGTAAGCCCAGATTTAGCCAGGCCCTACTTACTGCAGGACCAGCACAAAAGAAGCTGCCAGTTGCCTCTTCTCTACTCCTCACAGCACACTGTCACGCTGGGAAGGTCTGGCTAGAGCAACTAGAAAATTTGCAGAAAGCGAGGGATAACAATGTCTCATCTCTGCTACTCGGCAGCGAGAGGTCAGCCGGGCAATAGTCGGGTGCCTGGCAGAGCTGGCAGTGCCTGCTCCACGGCAGCAGCACAGAGCGGAGCTACAACAACTCAGCCTCGCAGGCCGGCACCAGCTCCTGCTCCTACAGGAGCTGGACTGTGGTGGGGGCCAGGGAGGGGAGGGCACGACAGAGACGCCGAGACTGCACATGCACGGCCCCGAGCTGTTTTTGCTCGCAGGCGGCGAGACCACCGCGGGGAGGTTGGCTATTCCAGTCTCTCCGTTACGGCCGTACCAGCAGAGCGTGCTTAGGACAGGCACGGCTTTGGGGCGACGGTTCACCAGCTTCTCCGGTGCTGCGCAGGCAACGCCGGCGAGAAGCACGCTTTGAGGAGCTGTGTCTGCGCCGTGCTCTGCCAGCCAGCCTGTGTAGCAGGCAAAAATCTCCTGCCTTTTGGTGCCTGAGGATTCAGAGGAGCCCTACCTTTGAAAGCCAGACACAACCCAGCAAATCCATTTCCTCAGCAGCCTTCACTTGGAGAGAGAGGCACTCTGCAGGGCAGTGCAATCAGCACAAGGCACGGCTTTCAAAGAAGATCAACACCTCTGCATCCCAGGAAAACAAAAACCTCTCCTCCCTTCAGCAGCAGGGCCAGCATCTTCTGTTCGACCGGTATCTCTTCCCTGGGTATTTCTAAGCATAGCTACATTGCCTCTGAGAGCTGGAGGCAGCTCCCGCACAGACCAGAGTCACTGCTGGGTGAAACAGCAGCAAATGCTCTCCCCGAGCCCGTAAGGAACGGCCGTGGCTCTGTCAGCAGCCAAACCCCTCTGCCTGCCCTTTACCTCGGCTCGGATCTGGCGCATCGAGTCGCGGTCCCTCAGGGTGGCGGTGTGAGGCGTCCGGTTAACGGTGTCGAAGTCGATGGTGATGCCGAAGGCCACGCCAATCTCGTCAGTCCTGGCGTAGCGCCGGCCGATGGATCCAGAGGAATCATCCACCTTGTGAGAGATGCCGTTCCTGGTGAGTGCTTCAGCTGCAAGAAGCGGCGAAGACGGGGTCACCAGGACTCGCGACACACTCAGCAGGCAACAAGATGCTAGCAGTGACCTCCCACACCCTCATGGCACTGCCTGAAGGGAGGCACCACGCGTCCTGGTTTCCAGCAGCACCACACATCCTCACTTTTATTTTGACAGAAGATCCAAGGTTCCAGTCCCTGCCAAGACTACAAGCTCAAACCCACCCCAGAGGTGCACCACTGCTCACGTTGCATCACTCGACTCTCACCCAAAGAGTGAAGCACCTGACTCCTTCAACCTGTCGCCACAGCCCCACAGCTCTGCTTTAACACAAACCCACGCCGGCCTTCTATCTGTGCAGGGGCGTCTCCAGCACGGGGAGGCGAGGTCCTGAGCAGAACTGCTGCCGACAGCAAGAGGCACCGTCTTACACTTAGCCTATGCTCCTGTCCTTTCAGTACTCCCTTTTAGATGGTACCAGCGGGCTTTCTGACAGAATGCTTGGAGGCTCAGCAGCTCTGGGACCGACTCAATAAATCAGCTGGCCAACAAGAGCAAAGAAAAGAAAAAAAAAAACAACCCACCGCTCCTGACCGCTTCTCCTAAGCAGTGGGAAACACTTCTTTTTGACACAGAAGGAAATGTCTTTTACACTGCAAATCAGCACAGGGAGGGGCAGGGAGTTGGATTTTTTGAGGCTAAACTGGAGAGTTTGATAGATACCCAAAGCTGATCGATGCCAACCAACTCAGCTGTTTTAGTTTGATGGCTCTCCCTTCGCACGTGCAAGAGCCACATGATCCCAATGCTATCTTCTCCCTGTAGCACTGAGGAAGAAACCTCTCTTCCCCATGCACACCCCCAGTGGACCCAGAGCGCTTAATACACTTACATAATTCCTTGACAAAAGGCATGAATTCCTGATTCTGGCTCAGAGGAAGAACGGAGCACTTGAACGGTGCTACAACAGCTGGGAAGCTGAAGAACTACAGGGAAAAAGAAAAAGCACAGATAAATACAAGTTTAATAGATTCTTCAGAGGTGAGAACAAGCTCTGACTGAGGTTGGAGGCAGGATGAGTGTTCCAGGGGAGTAGCTGGCCTTCTGTAAGACATAAGCAATCAGGGCTCCAGCAGTAACACCTCACACCCCTGGAGCAAGGCTGATTTTCTCCAGCTGTCCTCCACTCCCACTTCCCTCCCGACAGCCAAACATTACCTCCCACCAAAAGAGGTCTACCAGAGCCCTCCCTGAAGAAAGGAACCTCGTTCGAACTACAGAAAAATGAAGGGTAGAGGGTTCTTTGCCGGAGATTTAGCCTTATGTGCAGTCTAAAGGGAAGAGTTCTCAGAATCATCTCACGCTCTGTCTGATTCTGACATGGAGTATATGCATGTTTTCAGAATCCGCCACAGACATCCTCAGAAAAGAAAAATGTGCCCAAAGGGGGAGGGAGGGGGGGGATCTTTCCTGGCAACCAGCAAGGCCTGTAAGGGTACAGAAGCAATGCAATTGAGGCATAACACAATACAGAGCAGCCCAGGCAACACAGAAAGTAAATGGGCACTAGAAGGATGGTAAGTCCAGTATGTCCGTCTTCATGAGCAGTTTGTGATTGGAAGTCAGCTGTGTCCTGACTCTGGGCTCCTGAATCCTGTTCCCCCCACTCATAACTGTACCATATCCCGTGGCAACCAGAGACACTAAGGAGCGCTGTTTTCTTTTCTATAAACACAGTCTAGCAGCCAGAAACAACAAACAGGAACCAGCATCAAGTTGACAGCCAGCTTCCCATAGGCCACCAGCAAAGCTGCAGAGCATCACAGCTTGGGCACTGGCTGGAACAGGCTGGTGGTCTGTAGGTAACACACACTTCCCTCCTGCCCCCTGCTACAGCTAAGTTTCGGGCCAAGATTTTAGGGATGCCCATAATCAGAGAAGGTTAAATTTCATGGGGACTGAGAAAACAGTTAATCTATTGTCCATCTTGCCGCGCAGAACTATGATTCCAGGAAAAGCAGCAAAGAGACAGGAAATAAAACACTGAGAGATGCCTTTCTCTGAGTGATGGGACACAGCCAAGTGTGAATCCAGGAGAAGGAAATTCTCACCCTCTTGCCAGGAATACAGCGAGAGCCTCATGCACACAGAGCCCCAGAACGCTCTCAGCGCGCATGTGTAAGTGACATTTACGCTGGCAAAACCAGCAATCCAGCAGCGCACCTGGGTTTTCCTATCTCTGCTGTGTATTGTGCAGTCTTATTTTAGCCCTTCCCCTGGGCGTCAGGAAAAGGCAGATGCTTGCAGCTTGGTTTAAGCTGAGGCCCGGCCACAGGAAAGCTCACCGTTCTCTGCTCGTCTCCTTCCCGGATGTGGAACGTGTGTTCAAACACTGTGTACATAATCCTCCCAATACCAAATGAGGGTTCAATTACATTGGGGATGATTTCTTCCACTGGAACACAAAAGAACTCACGTCATCATTAAAAAAGAATTTATACACAAAAAGAGATGTGTTTACTGAAGCTGCCTTTCTGCCCAAAAATGTTCACTACATGTAGCTGAGCACATGGAAATAAAAGGTTAAACATTTCTGGCAAATACAAATACCTGAAGTAGAGAATTGGACTCAGTCAATGTACAGAATGGATACAGGCTGTAAATAAGGAATCAGGGCCCCTCCTCTGGCTCTGAGAGCAAACAGCACAGCACAACTTGCACCCACGCAAATAAACCCTCTTCCACTTCACAACAGCGAAGCCTCATCCAAACTGCTTGCTGGAAACACTGCCTGCTCCACACCAAGCCACAAACTATGAACAGGCATTGTCTGGGAGAGTGCTGTTTGGCACAGACCAAAACTCTTCCAGGGAATACACTAACAATTAAACAGCCTGGATGATGGCAGGGTAATGCTCAATCCCCGCCCACCTCGATTCAAAGTACAGACACAGCCTCAGTATCCACCGGTCTGAGCAGAGAAGCGCGGAGCTTCAGATCAAACTCCAATTCCAGCAAAGGCTCCCTCTGTATTTTTGAGTCGTTCAGCTGCCTGCTTCCATGCTGCCGCCCTCCCTATTCTCCATCCCCCCGCAATGTATCACAAAAATGAGAAAAAACAAGGATCAACTAGTTAGTGTTTGCAAAAATTCTCAGATGTGATGTGCTATGTTACTGTAGACTCATCATTCTCTCCAATCCTTGCCACACATCTGTTAAAGAGGCTTCTTCCTCCTCCTCCCCTCCGTGCACGGAAGCTCCTCAGTGGACAGCTGCCCTGCTCAGACAGTGCAGCTTGTCAGAAAAAGCCCAAAGTGCAACTGGAGAAGAAACAACAATTACAGGCATCAGCTGCTTTTGAAAAATCCCACTGCTGTGTGAAAGCCTTCCAATTCTTGTAAATTGTCAAATTTCAAGAAAATAAGATTTGGCATTTTTCCTATGCCATGATACAACACTAACAGGAGAACGCAACTGGTAAAGTTCACATTCAGAGTGTATCCTGATCTGCCTCTTATTTTTGATGACCAAATAACAAAGATAAAGATTTACCATGTAATGTTTTCTGAAATCTCTTCACAGTAACCATGTCCTCTGTTAATTTAAAAGTTTTCCCTTCAGTTTCAACAGTGAATTCCCTGCAAACGAAAAATAAGTCACTTAAAAGGCACTGCAATAAATATACAAGTTCTATTTCCTTAGTTGTGTCGGTTGGTTGACTTTAAGAGCGGGACGACAGAAGCCAGGGCAAACCCCAGAGATCAAAGAAACGTGGCATACCCATTAAAAGAAATTTACGTTAATAATAAAATTACTACATGTACATTAAAAGAAACCATTTTCATAATCACAGTGAACCTAGTTGTGGTTAACAGCCTGAAGCAAACTGACTTAGGAAATGGAAGAATCTCAGGACGAAGCATATACACCAAAAGAAAAAAAGGGAGGCACACAAAACGGGCGCTTGCTGCAGACTGCACCACCTGCCAAATGCACGGACACCTCATGAAAACCGAGTTGTGTCAGAAGGTACCCTGCACTTTCACAGACACCGGACAAAGGGGAGGACACGGCACAGTTATTTTATTGCTTACTTCTAAAGCTTTTGATACTATGGTCTTCTAATGGCTTTCTCTCGCTCCTTGCCAGCTCACAACTAGCACACACTCCTTGCTGAGGAGAATTTAGGCTGTACTGACCTATCCCACTTGCAGGAAGCACATGTCTTTATTATTACTCATCCTAACAGAAAATTCTTGTAAACCCGAGTGTTTCACATCATAGATTTATAAAAACATGGCTGTACGAAAGGCAGGTCTAACATACTGACACTGTCAACCTGCACTCAGCAACGGTACCCTCCTGGCTGAAGCATTCAGACTGGCGTAACACAAAAACATGACTAAGCAAAGCATGTGCTAATCAGCTGCACTCAGACCTGGTATCAAATGGGCTGAAGTTTAAAAAGGCTTTACTCTGAACGCAGCTACAACTGAATGCTGAATTTAAACACAGTCATGACTTGCAGTCCATTATCAGTTCAAACCCTGGGTACTGATTAAAATTCATCTACTGAATCACTTCTGTGGAATTTGGGATGAATTAAGTTCACTTTCTTCTGGTTTTGATGTGTGTACACATCACCATATCCTGTGATAGTTTTTCTCCCCATTTTGAATGCTACTGTTTTTTCTACACTTTCACACTCATAGAAATGTAAAAAAAATAAATCTCATTTCAGTGGGGGAAATAAAAAAAAGCTGTAAATGTTACCACTCTAGAATGTATTCATTGAGCCTACACCTTATACCATTCCAAGCAGGAAATGAAGTGGGTTTTTTTATTTTTGCACTGTTAGCCTTCTCGTAACATATACAGCTGTGGCTCTGCTTCAGCCAAATTTGACGACTGTGGAGATCTCATACATTCTCAATTCCTGCATTGCTAGGCAGACAGGTCGAGGAAAAACATACAAATTGCTGCCCCAATAAGTCAACGGCTGTTAACAGGACCCTGAGTATATCACTAAATACTGGAGGATACTCCTGCAAGTTTTGGTTCTCATTTATAAATAACTATTTTGTTCCATCACTCACAGAATTATTTGATCCATTTTAAAGTTAAGTCAAAACCATCAGCCAGCCCTGGTTAACGGTCAAACCAGAGCAGGGAAGCTGGTAAACACTTCCCATTTCGCTGAGGTGTCTTCTCTTATGGGATGATCCTACCAAAGCCAGAAGCTCATTCCCACTCAGATAAACGAGTATTTGAGTACCATGGTTACACATTTCTGTGCATACATCAAGAGATACGTTGATGGATGACCAGCAATGACTTGGTGGAAGGGGCAGCACTAAGACATTTGAGGTGATCCACTCAGCCTGCTCTCAGGAGGAAGCTGGTTTCAGGTGGCTCGAATGAACCCAGCAGCATTTTGGGAACCCTCATCAGAGGTGTCAGAGCAGGGTACCACGCACACGCAGCCAGCTCACCCTTTCTCATTGAGCATCTGCTCCATCTCAGTGATGTAACACTCATCACACACAGAAAGGTATTCCATCACAACCTTTGCGTCCTTCTTATAAGCTTTGCCAATGGCTCCCTTATTTGCCTCAAACTGAACAACGTTGACTGTCCTGTACAAGGCAGTTAAGGAGTTTGAGATGACAGAAAGCAGGGGCTGCGTCTTTTGTTACGTCAAAGCTAACTGATACACAACACAAAGAAATCTCATCTACTACTATGTTAAGGAACTTCCCCCCAAGAGAGGAAAGGAACAATAAAAAGTACTGAAGGGCAGAAGGTCACAAATTTTGAAAGAACACAAATTTTTTTTACAAGTACTGCTAGCAGCAGAACCTTGGAATGTCGTGGAGTAACCTGGGATAGTAACCCCACATTGGCATTTAAACCATGCTTCACAGTCAGAACAGTGTCTAGCATTAAGCTAGAAAAAACCAAGCACAATAGTGAATCGCCTTTGCCCCCCAGAGTAAAGTCATCCACACACTCAGTTCTTTGCAGGTTACTTCCCAAAGTCATGCTGGTCTGTAGGTCTAGGTTTCCCTGTTAAATTTACAGATGTAACTTACATCAGAGCTGCACAGCTATCCAAGACATCTCACTGTCAAATCACTTTTCACTTCAAGAGAATCTGGTTTATTCTGAAAGGATATAGGTTCTTTGAGAGGCTTCTCAGCTACAAGAGGAACTTTGGTGGCGCGGGCATGGCAGGAGAGGTCATAGCAGGAACGATCAGCACAACCAACAATCTCAATCCAGCCCTGAAAAAACAGAAGAGGAAGCTTTCACCAACTCACTTTTTTGTCCACTTAACCATCAAATATGTTTATCCACCCTAAGCTCTCCCTGCTCCCATGACTGCTTTTTTCTACATAATTAGCTCTGTTACAACAAGCAGCCCTCACTCACCAGTTGCTCCTTCATTTGAATGATTCCATTTATTTCCAGAGGAAACGATCAGTTATCTCACCAGTGCCTGTGCTGAGGGCCCAGTTTTCCACATGGCTTGGCAGAACACAGCACTATGCCAACAGCTTGGGGCTGGGACCAGAGCACGCAGTCCTATCACTCACATGCTACACGCACACGAGGCATCATGCCTTTGTGGCTTTACAGCTCCCCAAATACAGAGCAGAGAGCAAGCAACCAGTCACATTAGAATGGCCAAAAGCCCGGCTTACGAGCTAGCAAGACACAGATCACACACACGGGCAGCTCTTCTTTCAACACTTCAGCATGTATGGCAAAGAGGAATCTCAAAACACCGTTCATGCACACGGAACTGATGAAACCTTCTAACACTTAAAACAAATACAACCACCATCTGGATTTTCTAAAAGACAATCCCATATAAGAAAAGGCACATCAGCTGCTTTCCATTCCCTCTGTCGCATCAGCATGGACATACAGGCAGCCAGATGCTGTGTGGTTTTCCAGACTGCATTGATACAGCTGGGTGTCAGGAAAGGTATGCGAATACCTTGAGGAAGAACTTCACTCTGAGGGTGACAGAGCACTGGAGCAGACTGCCCAGGGAGGCTGCGGATTCTCCTTCTCTGGAGATATTCAAGACCCGCATGGACAAGGTCCTGTGCAGCCTGCTCTAGGTGGCCCCGCTTCGGCAGGGGGGTTGGACCAGATGATCCACAGAGGTCCCTTCCAACCCCTACTGTTCTGTGATTCTGTGAATAAAAGCAATTCCTGTGCTTGAAAAATCATGGTGTTCCAGAACATCCTGCGGAATTTTTTTTACACAAATCAAACCATTAGGGGACTACAGCTACTTCTCAGAAAACACAAAAGATAGGTTAATGTAATAACTTAGTAGAACAGATTTTAAGCCATTCAGAGCAGTTAACTTCTTACTACTGAGTCTTGGTATAAACATTCTTGGTCAGAGTTAAGTGACAAACCAAAGTGTGAGTCTGGCTCAAAAGATGGTTTTGTCACACACCTGGGATTGCTGTCTTTACCTCTGGGTTAGGCTGTTGGACAACACTGCTCTGCAAGTTTTGCACTGATCCATGACAAGGCTTGCAAAGTTTATTAATCTCATCTACAGGGTGTGACCCACACACATTCAGCCTGTTTTGGGCTGTCTGGGAAGAGAAGCAATGAACATATAGAATTCAGCTACCCATATGGAGAGGAAGCCATTCCTTCAGTCATTTCTACAGGGCTTTCCTCTATGAGGACAACTCACTCAACCAAGCTGCAGGAATTTTTTTTTCTTCTCTTAAGTTTAGTGGAATTTTACTGGCTGCTATTCACACAGAATCACAGAATTGTAGGGGTTGGAAGGGACCTCTGTGGATCATCTAGTCCAACTCCCCTGCCGAAGCAGGGTCACCTACAGCAGGCTGCACAGGACCTTGTCCAGGCGGGTTTTGAGTATCTCTAGAGAAGGAGACTCCACAACCTCCCTGGGCAGTCTGCTCCAGTGCTCTGTCACCCTCAGAGGGAAGAAGTTCTTCCTCATGTTCAGATGGAACTGCCTCTGCTTCAGTTTGTGCCCGTTGCCCCTTGTCCTGTCGCTGGGCACCACTGAAAAGAGTCTGGCCCCATTCTCCTGACACCCACCCTTAAGATATTTATAAGCATTTCTAAGGTCCCCTCTCAGCCTTCTCTTCTTCAGGCTGAACAAGCCCAGCTCCCTCAGCCTCTCCTCGCAGGAG
>Ga0065711_1045800_pt1 | contig 13258 bp, 3 predicted proteins | sample Hoacrofraction12_FD_59098 | JGI IMG/M metagenome (GOLD analysis project Ga0065711, IMG submission 59098) | Hoatzin crop microbial communities from Cojedes, Venezuela - Epithelial fraction 12 v2 (version 2) | ecosystem: Host-associated > Birds > Digestive system > Esophagus > Crop | place...
CGGCGCCGGGGGCCGCCCCAACCCGCCGCCACGCCGCCCGGCCGCCGCCGCCATGTTGCTGTCAGCTGCTCGGCCCCCCGCTTCCGGGAGCGGCCGCCAATCGTCAGCGCCGTGCTGAATATTCAGCGGGGGCGTGGCCAGCGCCCGGCAGCGGCCCCGGCTCTGCGCCCCGGACGGCCTGGGGAGAGCAAGCGAGGGGACGGGGCTGACTGGGAACGGGGTCGAGGAGGCCGGGGACGGGTTCAGGATCGTAACACTGCACCAAGTATTGTCAGACCAACACTGAAAGCGCACAGGTGGAAGCCCCCAAAACACACCACGGGCAGGCAGTCCTGAACCAACTGCTTGTCACGGCCGAGTTACACAGAGGGGCTGAAGAAGGACATACGCTGAGCTTTGGTTTGGTTTAAGTCACGTTTAAGTCTTCTCGTAGAAGTTAGTAATTCACACATTTATTTACAGTTTGAAAACCAAAAACATCCCCATACAGCCTCTGCAAGTATTCACGCTGTGCCGTGAAGTTAACAAAGAGTGTCCCCGCACACTGACACGCCCGACATGAGCTGGAAATTCCATATACACAAAGTACATGCACAAAGTTGCTAGCTAACAGGATTAAAAAAGAAACACTCGTACACTGTAACTGAATCTTAAGATCAAATCCACCTCAAATTAAAAATGATGCAGCAAGTTACATAAAAATATCCATATAATTACCAGTCACAATTTACCAACTCTGAAGTCCAGTGCAAAGCTGCTGTTTGCATTAGTGCACATTGCCACCTAGGTTCTGCAATCATCTTTACGTTCCCAGGCACAGACGTGGTCATGTGCCAGGACCGCAGAAGGATCAAATCTTAACTGAAATATTCTAAAACACGGACTTCCTCAAAAGAGAATTACTGCCTGTTTCATTGTCTTCCTCTAAGGTAGAATTTCATAAGACACTAATACCAATAGGCAGATTTTTCTTTTTCTTTCCCTTTTTTTTTTTTTTTTTTAAAGTATTTGTTATTTGCTGTTGCCCTTGGCAAGTAAAAACTCTGGATCTGAATGAATATCCACTAAAGCTGGATGGAGACTTTTTACTGACATCTGTATTCCAAGAGTCCTTTCTTCCCCATCCCCTGTTATGGTCTCTGAATATAATCATTGACTATGATAAAAACATGCCTGACCCGCAGACGGGCAGTGCCACTTACTCGAAGCGGACTATTCACACGTTCCAAACAGGGCACGTATTCTGTTACGCAGCCGAGCTGGAGCTGAAATGAGGCGGCCACCTGGAATATCTTAGCCACCTACAGCTATGACAGTAAACTCAATAGCTAAAGCCGTCATGTTGAATCTTTTTTAAGCTTTAGCTTCACAAATACTATTAAAAATACAGTTAAGAACATTAATCACATTTAAATTTAAAATAACCACGATCCCTGTTTAAACTTCAAAACTAATGTTTTTTTATTACTTAACAGAAGAGTTAGCCCTTTCCTTAAAGACAGATGTGGAAAAATAATTCAAAGCAGCCATAATTTGGAAAAAAACTAAGTGATTATAAAAGAATAAGTTCTTTTTTTACAAATATGTTTTAAAGTTTATTATGATTTGGATTAATAGCAGTAATAAATGAGTTGTATATTTCTCTATGAATCAGTTTTAAATTAAGGGCTTACAAAACTTCCTGGAAGGAAACCTTTTTTCTCTCTAATTTTAAAATAATTCCTAGCTTTGTGCGGTATACATGTAAGTAGTGGTGAAAGCGGTGCATCGGCCATACCTGGAGAGAGAGACAGATAATTATAACTTAACTCCACCAATATTTAATTTTCATAACTGTTATAAAACTAAAAACACAGCTTGAGTATCTATGTACAAACTAGTAACTCTAAGAACAAACTGGTATATATTTAGACCTCAGTTTTTATAGCGTTAATGTTTTTTTATTCTACTAATTTTCTATGTATTTTTAAACAAACTATGAAGGTTCTCCCTTATGCAAGATACAAGCAGAATGTAAGATGACAAAAATATTTAACTGTGGATTTTTCCTCCATTGTACAGAGTTGGAACACTTACCCACTGGTGCCAAGGATTTCAGTGATTCTAAAAGATGTGGACTAGAAAACTTCACCAGACATCTGAATGGTTCTTTTTTATACATAACATCCATTTTAGGATCACTTTTAAACATCGTCTCAAGCTGTTAACACAAAATTTAACCAGGGAATATAAATAAAATGTATTAATTGCTTATCTGTTATTATTTAAACCTTACATTAAAAATGTAATTAAGACTATATCTTATTTGTCTATTATTTCTAGTATTAACATGATTCCAGCTGGATGAATATTTTAATAAAATCAGAGGGTGCCACCATGTGGTACAGTTTTCTGCTGAAAGAGGCAGCTTGTTCAGTAATATTGTAAAACATTAAATATCTCTTAGAATTTCTAACCTATCTGTTCATCAGATAAAAACCATACATCATCCAAGAAGTTAAATTATGGTGCTATATGTAGCATGAGCTTTGCATGTACTTCAAATAGCCCTAATTTCTCATGCTTCACTACAGTGCTGGTTAAGTCTACTTCTATTTAAAAAAAACAAAACCAACCACCAAGTCAACATATGTAGCTCACAAGGCTGAAAGACTAAAACGTGATTGTGCATATCTGTTTCTGAAAGACACTTAACTAATTTAGATTAAAATGTTCTCCCTAAAGTTTTTAAAAAAATCTCTAGCATTTCTTCGATTTGCAATTTTATGTATCTACAACTACATTAAAATTATAAGAAAAAATTTGTTGCTTTTACTACCTTATATTGTGCAAATTCAAGTTTTGGTTGGGGACCATCACCAAAAACTTCCCGATTCACTCTCTGTATTCTTTCTTTCTCATTTCTGTTTTCTTGAATTATCCTTACATCTGCTGCAGGGAATAGATAAGAGGAAAAAAACAGAAAGACAACTTTGTCAGCTGATACAATACTGTTTTTCTGATCAGCCGATTACTCTAGTGAAAATCTGAAAATAATAGTTTGAAACAATTCATCACAATCTTTTTTTCATAAGCTCACTGTTGCCATCATTTATATTTTCAGTTCTTATCAGGAGAAAAACCCAAGCTAATATGGAAGGAGATAGCGCGCATTGGTTATTTTTGTTTTCATAAACGTGTCCAGTGGCAGCCATGGGGAAATACTTACCTCTCCTAGTGATAGCCAGTATTATCGCACCTCACCAGGGAAGGATAATACAATGCAAATGTAAAATATGTACATTTCCTATTATGAATCTCATTTCATAAGCCAGCAGTAATGACATTCAGACTGCTGTTTAATTTAAAATATACATACCACTTTCTGGTGCTACCTTCCTTTCTGACAGAGGTCTTGGACAGTAAGTTTGAAAGTTCTAAATGGAGAGAGAGAGAAAAAAAATATTTTAGTTCATTTCCACTTCTAGAGGCTACGGCCAAAAATAACTTTCTAGATTTCTTTTTACTTCTCATGCTGAAAGCGAGCATTCTTCCAATTTTTTATAGTTACTAGAAGTCATAAAGCCTAGTTTTATTTTGAGAAAAGAATGTCTATCCTATGATATTTGTGAACATTCACCCATTTCCATGTTTCACCTGGACAAGCAAAGTAAGTGTCCATTCTAATAGCCTTCAACTCATCGCTTTAGGAAACCTAGTGAAATGATGCGAGAAATCCTAGGACTGAATTGTTTGTACAATTTTTAGACTGAGTTTAACCATCAGGAATAACAATAATAAAGAGCAGGTGGGATACCAAGTAATTACATCCCCATTGTGATGTTACCTTAATGAAAGGCTGTCCACCTCAGTAGTTCAATATTATTTTAACTTGATGGTCTCTTGGAAGAGGTGAATTTTCCCCCCTGCTAGGGGGTGAGAACTAGGCCTGAAACAAAAAGTAAGACTTATCTTAGGACGTACTTGTGAAGTAGCTCACCTGGCTATATCTCTTAAACACAATATCTTTAAGGGAGTTTAAAGAATGACTTCGAAGCTCCACTTCACGGATGTCATGATAATTGGAAGCAACAACCAGGGCCTTTAAATAAAAATTGAAATGGTTTTAACATCAGTCTTAATCATCACTTTGTTTATAACATGGAAAATATATAGTATTTCTAGATATTGCCATGTTTTTGTTTCAAAGTAAGCAACTGCCCTTTAACTAGCAGGATTCTTATGTCTGAAAAAATGTTGAATAGACTGTTACCAAGCTTAGGTTAATATTTAAAAGCATTCACAGGATTAACCAGATAAGCCCTATAACCTCATCAGCTGAAAAAGAAATAAATAAAACAAACAGATTAATAACATAATTAAATTACTAGTACGGAAGTCTGCTAAATAGATAAAAAAATGAAAGACTACCAACACTGGTCACCATGAGTTGATGGAAAATGTCTTTTAAAACTAATTGGTATCATTCCCTGATAAGTTCATACATTTAGTTCTTGAAGTTAACTCTGTTGATGTAATATCCTTCAACTTCTATGAGAAAATTTAACTGAAGACTGACTAACACTTGGTTAAGAAAGTAGAGCAATTCAAGGTCAGCAAAAATCCCAATAAACTGAATTTATTCATGATGCACTATTCAAGAGGTCACAAAGATTGGTTTTTGCCCCATTTTTATCACAAGCTAAGGGAAAAAATAACTATGTAAATTACTAAATTACATTGAGTGACAAATCTTTATCCATCCTCTTAAAACCTAACACAGTTATAGCTCTACACGACTGTGGTGAAGTCAGGGTCTACACAGTTTTATTCTGTACCTGACATAGCAGAGGCAAGTTGCTCCTAAGCACAGAGGCAGAAAGGAAGACATAGGGAGTCTGTGAATGGTACACAACATAGCTGGTTTTGTACTGGTTTGGTTTTGTATATGGTGTTCCCCAAGCAATTCTAATCCAGATTGCATTATCCTCATATTCTCTAAAGTTGATGGTGACCTAACAGAAAGAGAAAAGTTTTCATTTACCAGCACATTCAGGCATCCAGAAAGATTTTGTCATCTCTTAACTCTGTGTTCACAAAACCCAAACATAAGTTAGTACACCACTGCTTGAATTAGAAACAGATCCCACTAGCGTGGTCAGGACTGTATTTAAATCAAATTTCCACAAAAACCCAATAACCTCACAAGCAGGACGGAAAAAAACAAAGAAAGAATCACCTTTCAAACTCTTAATATTAGACTTTGTTCCTGTTGATGTACATTTTCATCTGAAGGGTGAAAAAAAAAAAAATAGCTTATTACAAAAGCCTCGATTCTCTCTTTTGGGAAAATAACAAAACAACAAAGAGTTGCCTATTTAGATGGAAGGCTAGTGGCAGTCTTTCCAATATGTCCAAATTTGAGAAATTAAACTTTTCATCAACTTGTGATTTTAGATCTGCATATACTATTTATCACTGCTCAAGAATACACAATCAGAAATTGAAGGCGATTCCCTTTCCTTTACTTGTAGACTTGCTCCTTGGTTACTTCTTTTTACCCTGAATCAATCTGGGTGACTTCAGAATGGGAAAACTGCCTTTAAAAGACAAAACCCCTCCCTTGGCCTGAGGCACATGTAGTCAAGCTTTTAGCCCAACTAGGCCATAAACTGTTTAATTTGCTGGACCAACATACCTTCTCAAAGTTTTTGTGATTTTTTTTTTTTTAAACTAAAACATTGCAAAACTTTATTATAACAATTATATGAACTGCAGCTGATCATGTGTTAATCTGCCTTGTGTTTGTTGCCCTTTGCCCTCTACTATTGTCAGCAGGAATCCTTTGTGTGTCAAGAAGTGACACAGCTAACTAGCCAGAGGCATTTTCCATTACCTTGCTTAAATGAAGTCGGTGAGCTAAAGCAAGAAAAGGTTTCTATAAATTGCTTAGAAAAAAAGTGAGACAATAGTCTAGAAACTGCTTCTTGGTATTGACAGTGGTCTTTCTGCCATTATAGTGTCATGAAATATGAGAGGCAAGTTCTCACAGCCATCACAAAACGTCATTTCAAAACCAAAGGGAAATGGATACAATTTTTCTACCAATCTAAATCATAATAACTGAACTTCCTTGTCCTGCTTACTGGCTGCCTCAAATTCCCCCTGTACTCTGTTTGATCCGATTTTTGTTGTTTGTGTATTGTTACTGGGTAACAGGACAAAACAATATCAACTTACCTAGGCAACATGTGCACTCAAATAGGGCAAAGATTTGATAGAAAACATAAACATACTGCCTTTCTTGAAGCCTGTCATATATTAAGGCAAACTTACATTTTATTTTACTCCACCATAACAGTAAAGTTGCTAGAACAGACATGCAATACATTTTTCTTATTTCACATGCAGTTCCTACCATTCCCAAATGAATAATTCCATCTAATTTTTGATGCAGACTATAAGAAAAAAAAATACCTCGCTAAAGTTACAAAAACAATCTACTGACACCAGAGCTGTGTAACAAATTTAGAATGGATTTATTCTTACGTTTTTCAAGGCTGACCGAAGTCGTCTTTTAAACTTTTTTTTGAAATCTGTGAAGTCAAAAAATTCTATTTCTTCCCCTGTTACACAAGAAAAAAAACCACAAGAACTGTGTTTACAAAAACTAGTTCAGAGATGTTTTTTGTTTTGCTGAAACAAAATTAAGCAGAAAAAGCTGAAATTGCATAGCCTTACATGAAAAGCTGTATAATAAATTTGAACATCATTATTGCTATATAGAGAAAAAGGTTAATTCGTAGCTTCTAATTTCTAATAATTGCTTGAGAAGTTAATGGCAAGTATTCTAAAAATGTTAAAGATATCTCTATTGAAAAAGCCATACTAGTCTATAGTTAAATATTAAAGACATCTCTACTGAAAAAGTCCATACTAGACGATACTTCTATTTAAAATGTATGATATGAGGCAGCACTGCAGTAAGTTGCTGACAACTGTGAGATTACAGCAAGGAAAGGCATTTTACCTGTTTTGTTCATCTGGTAAACACTCCACATTCTTTTGTTTGGGTAGATGTGGTTGTCTAAGAAAAATAGGAGTTGCTCAATAACACAGTGTAATAAAAGTATAATTTTACAATACTTTTATGACCAGGTTATTCCAAAAAGATTACTTGTGATAATGCAATATAATTTATTCAGCATTCTTAAACTACCACTCATAGTAAACCTAGAAGCAAAACATTTTTATTAAAATAGATTGGAAGATCTTTTGTAATTCAGTTAAGCAACTAATAAAGAGGATCTCTGAGGTTCAGTGTTTAACGAAGGTTTTTACCTCAAATGACTGAAACTCAGTCTAAACTCAAACTAAGCCATGTAGACCACTCAAAGAAACATTGAGATTCAAACTATTATATAATCAAGTTGTGAATTAATATTGGAGTTAGAGTTCCACCTGGAGTATTGGCTGATAGTTTTGCCCATGTCACTCCCTATTGGAGCACGATGTTACTGATCTTAGGGTTCGGTGCATACTGGAGACAAACATACCTCTCTATATTTATAACTGTGAGCTGGATGTGGCTCACCACAGTTTAGATCTGTTTAGCCCTCGAAGAGGCAAGCATGCTTTTGTTGATTTTGAGCTCCTGAAATTGCTTTTTATGAAGGTCAAATCCAATAAGTTGTATCATCTACAATGTAATCTGTTTACATTAAATGCATCTGTACCTCACTAGGGCAACTGCTATGTAATTAAGAGTGTTATCAAGTTAACTCAGAAAAAATATAAAGATGTTATTTTAATTCATTTTTTACTTACAAATTATGTCTAGAACAGCTGCTTGCTTTATGTCAGCAGAATTTTCCTGGAAAGAACAACAACAGTTCATGGTGAACTGCAAGTCTAGAATGCTCTATCATACTGCTTAATAAATGAAAAAATCTCAGTATTGGTAGTTTAAATTACACTGCACTAAAGTCCACAGTGTGTATGCTCTCCTCAAAGACACCACACCTGGTCCCAATGTGCACACAACACAGTTTTAAGGAACCAATAATAAAGCTGTTTCAGCAAGGTTTAAGGGTTTTTGTAGAGGTAGCAAGAAGAACGTTGTCCTTATAGTATGATGTACAAGCAATTAGAAAGTAAAATTAATGGGTATTCATGATACTATGCAACAGTGACTAGTATTTCACTGTCAGGAATTTTAACATGCGTAGTTCCTCTTAACATTTACAACACAAAATGATTTTTAAGAAATTTTATGACACTACTTGTTACAGATAAGAACATTTCAGAAACAAACGCTATTTTAAAATGACATTTGCTATCTTACAAGAATAACTTAACAGTTTCTTGCCTGCAGTTTCATCTACACCCCATGTAATTAATCTTTGAGTATGAAATTCAAAGAGAATGATACAAAAAGCTACATAATTTAAGAGATATGAATTATAACCGTATCTGTCTGGGTTATAGTACTATCTATAAAGACCTATGGTGCGCCAAAATCAGAGTACATAAGTAGGAGATCATAAAACTTTTTTGCTTACAGTACACGGAATGCATGTAGTTTTGGCCAGGGAATTTTTTTTTTTTAAATCTTAAGTCTAAAACATATAAACTAGTGCTATCATTACCCATACTTAAACAGATTTAAATTAGCACTATATAATAAGTAGACATCTCAATCAATGCCTTTATTTTACAATTTAGAAATACACCCTTTAAGAATAAAGGTTTAACACACTGAGCTTTTTTATCTGCCTCGTGCAACTTACAGCTCAAAACATGCACTGCCTTACTCGGTAAGGATCAATCCTGCAGTCTTATCAACGAGACAAAGCTGATAGTGTTACCAGCTCAGCTTTACATTTTCCAGACTACACGCTGCTATTGGATGCTGTGTTATGGTGAAAGAAAAATCATTTTCTCACGGTTTTTTGATGGTGCTTTAACATGCATGCTGTATGCCAGTGACAGGCAGTTCCCGAAGGAAAGGATTACCTCACAGAGTTGAACAACATCTTGAGAAATGTTCTCCTTTAGCTGGTGGAAGTTTACGGTTTGCAGTTGCATCTCAGAGAGAAAGCCCCATTTCTGTAGCATTGTCTTGATTTCATCTCGTGGGATTTTTAGTACAGTTCTTCGGATATACTCAGCAACAGTTTCATCCATGACGAAGCCACCTGAAAAGCTGAAACGCTAAAGAAGTTAAAGCCAGGGTACCGGCAGGCTCAGGAGATTTGCTCCCTTCGTAAGGTGTACCAAGCTGCACCCAGGCCCGGTTAGCAGAACGCTGGCATCAGTCCTAAGCGCGGCACTACCCCAGATTTCGGCGGACACCAACGACAGAGTTAAAACGCTTTTTACAGTCATTCTTCCCCAATCCCTCCGAAGTTTCCCTCACTGACCGAGGCCTGCTGCGAGCTTCTGGCGAGGAAGGGAGCGCCGGCCTTCCCCCAGGGCCGCTACCGCTTCTCCGGTCCGACGAGCGTCCAGGGGGGACCTCAGGCAGCGGGCACGGGGACGAAGAGAACCGCGTAGCCCAGCGGAGCGCCACGGCCCTACCCGCCCGCCCGCCACACGACGTGGTAGCAGACCCCTCCTGCCAGCCCTTCCTTCCTTCTTTCCTTCCCGCCCGCCCCGCCAACCGCCTACCTTTCGAAGCGTCCAATCAGACTTCGCACGGTCCCCGAGCCACCCAATCACAAGGCGCCCCGCCTCCCGCCCCGCCGCCCTCTGGCGCCGGCGCCGTGTGGGCTCTTCCCGCGGCTGCCGGGTGCGCTGAGGCGGCTTCCGGTGGGGTCTGCTTGGGTCGCCCTCCTGCGCCTCCTCTGGGCCCTGCACGGCTGCTGGGCTGCTCCCGGTGCCGGCCTCGTCCTCTGGGACTGGAGTAAGTGCGAGGATGGCTGAGAGGGGAGGCTTTGCCCGAACCCGAGCGGGCGGCGTTGCTCCTTTCTGTCCCCACAGGAATGCCCTCCCCGCCGCTTTCCCGCCCGGCCCCGCCGCCTGGCTTTGGGCGAGCCGTGCCGTGCCGTGCTCTGCCTGAGGTCGGGGCCGGCGGCTGGGGCCCGCTGCTCACCTCGTATCCTCCTTCGGGGCTTAAGGAGGGCTTTTAAAAGGGAGTTCTGTTCTGAGTGGGAACACGGGGCTCTCCATTGTGACTGTGCTGAGCTCGCTGCCCCTTGTGTCCGGGTGTCCTGTTGCTGTCTTACGGGCTCCTGGGAGCGCTGAGAAGCTACAGACTGAAAATAGTGGGCCCCCTCTCCTGCCGTGAGCGTTGGTAATGGTGTAGGTGCAGCAGCCCCTTTCACCCGAGAGCAGAGCTGTGCTACGCTAACAGGTTGGCTGCCCCGTGCCCCGTGCTGTGTGCCTTTCCTCAGGGGGTCCTGCTGCTCCAGGGATGAGGCCCTGTCGTTTCCATCAGGGGAGCATCATCCTCGTGATCCCTTTCTCACAGAAGGGGAAAAGCAGTTCTGCAGTAAGCAAGGAAGTTCTGCCAGCGGTACTAGTTTTATAGTGTTCTTTGCTTCATTGGGCAGTGAATGAAATAGCGATGAAATGAAGCCTGGTCTGGTGGATGCAGCTGAAGTACAAGAGCAGCTTTCAAAACAGGAATTTGGTGACAGCGCCTCATCTTCAGCGTGCTGTACTGTTATACTGCCTGGGTCTTGCCATTCTTGACTCTGTAGTCTCGTCTTCATAGACACAGCAGGAAGAGAAAGAGATTGCTTCAGGAATCTTTTGTGATATAATGCGATATTGTGCAGTGCGATTTGCTGCATATTATAATAAAAGCATTCCACTAATTGTCCCGTAACAATGCTGATGTTTGTTGTATGACTATGACTTGAAATAATTGCCAGGAGGTGAAATGTCTGTATTGTGCTTTACCTGATCATTTATTTTAGCCAGAAATAAAACTATAGAAATTACTTGACATTCTAGTTGGCGTTCAACTTGCTTTATTCATTAGGACTAACACCTTCTTAACTTGCTTTACCAAGTTTGTAATCAGGTATGAGATAGTTTTACTGAATACTACTGAAAGTAGCAGGTGAGCTCTCAGTCTGCTGATGTGAGGGATGTTGGATTGTTGGCAGAATGTGGTCATGTAAAAAGTTAAAATCGGTGTGAATCATATTTATCAAATTTTTTTTATTATTATTATTTCTTAGGTTCAGAGAAAGTAAGTGCAATCTATATAATATAAAGCTATTTTAGAACTAGACATAATTTCTCCCCTCTTTTGCATTTCCTTACTATTCATAGGTACATATATAAATTATTTCCCCTGCATTCTAATATATAATATTGGAAAACTAGTGTGTAGTTTTGAAGACTGAAATTCAAGAGGTGGTGACTAATTTTTACAAGATTCAGCTAAACTTGGTTTATTAAAGTGAAGGTGTCTGGCTAAATTTCTCGGAAACATTGGAAAGTTAGGGGTCATTCTCAGTGTGCCTAATCACAACCTTAAGAATAGCAGCATAGAATGATACTTTAATATCCTGATCTAGAAGACGTTAACCATATTATTAAAAGCTAGAAACAGAGTCCTTAGTTCAGAGTTCCCTAGGCTTTTTGAAGTGGTGGTCATCAGCTGTGATTTCTCATTTCACTGTGTGACTGATCTTCTGAGTATTCTAAGCTGTTATAATGAAAATTATTTATAAAATCTGTATGAAAGATAATACTAGAAATGTAGAAGTTCTGCTGAAGTGACATGAATGATTATCTTCAGGTAACACCAACCAGTTAGGTGTGGAGCTGAATCCTTTTTTATGCTAAAATTTTGTGTAATTTGACAGAAAACACCCATGATTTGAGTAAACAGAGCTGTTTGTAAGTATTTTTCTCCGAAGCCGAACAGAACAATACTATGTAATTGAGAACTTAAAACCAAAATGTCTCATCTTACTCAAATTAGACAGTGACATGAAGTGCAAAAGTAAACGTTACACATGGTGATTGATGCAGTGGCTTTACAGGAATTTTCAGATCTGTTCGCCCTTCCCTCTGTTAGTACATGTTCTTGTTTGCACGGTCATGCTGCCGCCTTGTGGGTATTATTTGAGTGTTTGCAGCAAATGTGTGTGTTCTGTCGTACTGTAGAAAGCTCTGTGTTTCTGGTTAAGGAGATTACTGATTAGCAATGTAGGCGCTCACGTGCAATTTTTCATCTTCAGGGTTGGTAAATGAGGATTTGTATTTTGCTTTAAGAGGTCATTTTTCTGAGCAATATGTGAATGTATTTTTATTTTTTTACCTTTGACTTTAGAAACTTGAAAAAAATAAATGAATTGTGTGTGCAGCTTTTTAAATGGAAAAATTTATCAAAATTTGGTTTACAAAATAGTTTTCTAAGATGCTTTAATGAAATATGGAAAAAGCATCTTAGGAAAATGATTATCTAGATTTAAACCTTTCTTTCCTTGTTGTCCCCAAATCATGGAAATACTAAGCATTAAGCTAATCAGCAAGACTAAAGCAACCTAATTTTTTTTTTTTTTTTTCATCGGGGAACTGTTTAGCTCATATTTATGGGAGATTCTAGAAAAAAGGGAAGGAACTTCCCTGGACTTCTCATGTGCTGATCTCCTGCTTCATTTGGGAAGGAAGTGGGAAGGTACCAAACCCCTTCCTTCTCCACACGGCTAGGTCCTCTTGCTGATATTTACCATAAGGAGGTCAGGAGGAGAAATCGGCAAGTGGAGAGAAACAGGCACTTTGTCCTGGATTCTGGTGTCCGACAGGAGTGCGAATGAAATGCATACAGTGTTCTTGCCTGCTCTTTTGGGACACCCTTTTAGTTTGTGCCTGCTTTGATAGGTAACTGCTCTGCAGTTTTATTGTGAATTCCATAATACATGTAGCTTCCTTTTACACTTTAATATTAAATATTTAATGTATTGAACATGTGTATAGACCAGCTTTTAGATTAGGGATGAGTACCACTTCTTGATAACTTACATGTTGATTCTTGTTAGGAAGTCTTTGGCAATTTGAAATGCTTAGTGTCCAGGATTGCTTATGCAAGGAATTATAAGTATTATTTTTCTGAACAAAAATATTAGCATTGGAAATTCAGTATCATTGTCAGAGAATTTCTACATTTACCATTTTTTTTTTTTTTAAGAAATCTGGTTTATGTTGGAAACCATAAAGCTAGTACATCCCTTATTTTCCCCACTTTGAGATAAACTACACAGAACGTGATACTGGAACCTGACAATTTCTTCTTTTTTTTTTTTTTTTTTTTTTTTTT
>Ga0065711_1045801_pt1 | contig 13258 bp, 7 predicted proteins | sample Hoacrofraction12_FD_59098 | JGI IMG/M metagenome (GOLD analysis project Ga0065711, IMG submission 59098) | Hoatzin crop microbial communities from Cojedes, Venezuela - Epithelial fraction 12 v2 (version 2) | ecosystem: Host-associated > Birds > Digestive system > Esophagus > Crop | place...
TTCAAGACCCGCCTGGACAAGGTCCTGTGCAGCCTGCTGTAGGTGACCCTGCTTGGGCAGGGGGGTTGGACTAGATGACCCACAGAGGTCCCTTCCAACCCCTGCTATTCTGTGATTCTGTGATTCTTGTGCTGGGGGCTCTGAACGCAGGACTCCAGGTGGGCTCTCACCAGAGCAGAGGGGCAGAATCACCTCCTTCACCCTGCTGGCCATGCTTCTTTTGATGAAGCCCAGGATACAGTTGGCCTTCTGGGCTGCAAGTGCAGTGTTGGCTCATGTCCAGCCCTTCATCCACCAGTACCTCCAAGTCCTTGGCAGGGCTGCTCTCAGTCCCTTCATTCCCCAGCTTGTGTTGATAAGGGGGGGTTGCCCTGACCCAGGTGCAGGACGCTGCACTTGGCCTTGTTGTGTCTTGTTCACACAGACCCACCTCTCAAGCCTTCCAGGTCCCTCTGGATGGCATCCTGTCCTTCTGGTGTGTCAGCTGCACCTCTCGGTTTGGTGTCGTCTGCAAACTTGCTGAGGATGCACTCGATTCCACTATGTCACTGATGACGATATTAAACAGCACCGGTCCCAGTATGAACCCCTGAGGGACACACTTGTCACTGGTGTCCATTTGGACATTGAGCTGTTGACCACTACCCTTTGGCTGCGACCTTCCAACCAATTCCTCATCCACTGAACAGTCCACCCATCAAATCCATATTTCTCCAGTTTAGACAGAAGGATGTTGTGAGCGACTGTGTCAAGGGCTTTACAAAAGTCCAGGTAGATCATGTCCGTAGCTCTTGCATGGTCCACTGATCTAGTCACTTCATCATGGAAGGCCACTATGTTGGTCAGGCAGGACTTGCCTTTGGTGAAGCCATGCTGGCTGTCTCAAATCACCTGCCTGTCCTCTGTGTGCATTAGCATAGCTTGTAGAGGATCTGCTCCATGACCTTCCCAGGCGCAGAGGTGAGGCTGATAGGTCAGTAGTTCCCAGGATCCTCCTTTCTACCCTTTTTAAAAATGGGTGCAGTGTTTCCCTTCTTCCAGTCACCAGGGACTTTGCTTGGCTGCCATGACCTTTCAAATATCATGGAGGGTGGCTTGGCGATGACTTCTGCCAATTCCTTCAGGACTCTGGGGTGCATCTCATCAGGTCCCATAGGCTTATGTATGTTCAGGTTCCTCAGGTGGTTACGAACCTGATCTTCCCTTACAGTGGGAGAGACTTTGCTCCCCCAGTCCTCCGTGATGCACAGTTAAAATTAACTTTGTGTACAGTTGGGGAGGATTGAAGATAAACCTGTGCCCCACATCAACTTTGAGGAAGCTGGCTGCTCTGAGACCTGTCAGCATACCTGCAGACGTTCAGAGCACTGAAGACACATGGGCCTGTTGGATGGTTTGGTAATAGTAGGATTTGCTTCATGTCTGGCCCAGCACGTGTGACAGATTGACATGCTGCAGAGTGGACTGCACAGCATTGGCACTAGTCACGGACAAGAGCAGACAGTTTGTTTTTACTCGTTAGGGGTTTTTGGATTCATAAAAGTCTGGTTAAAAACCAAAATAGAATCAGCATTTTTTCCTTGTGTTTTCTAGGAAACATTTGATAATATTGTCACTCATAAGCAACCATATTAATAACCACGAATAATTATTAATTCTTTTAAGTTGTAAATGTGTTCAACTTTTCATTTCTATTGAGCCCTTCTTTTAATGGATACCTTTTAGTCATAAGGAAAACGGAGAAGTTAGAGTGATAACATGATAAAAGTTATTAAGTAAAATAAGCAGATAACCAAACTTGAGCCTGATTTTTTGCTGTATCCACAAATACTGGCTTTAGTTATATCTTCCTTTAAAAAAGAAAAAATCTAAAAAGCAGCAATTTTCATCATACTCTGAAAATCTGCTGTTACGTTATGAATTGTCAAAGTTGGTAGGTCCTCAAGAACGCTAGGGTGATGGCACTTTTAATTTGCTTCCTCAGGAGCTGTGGTTTTAGCATTTGACCTCACAGAACTGTGGCAAGATGGTACCACTGTCTGGAGAATGTTTTAATGTCAACATCAAAGTCATTTTCTTAAACTCCATCTGAAAAACATCAACCATTCATTACCGAAATTATTTATTACCAAGAATTTTGGGGTTAAAAACCCCCCAAACAAACCCAAAAAAACCCCACAAACTTTAACTGTGATAAAGGAGTGTCTTAGTTGGTTCTAAAATAAGTTATAAAGTTAGCTATTTGGAAGAGGATAAATCTTGTTTCATGGAGGACTTGTACACCAAACTGCATTTTCAGGAATTAAATTTAACATATAACAATACACAGAAATTATAGTGGATGCATCCAGAATGTCTTTGAGCAAATCAAGGACTATGCATTTTTTTTGTTTAGTAAAATGATGTTCTGTATCTTTGAATTATAGTTATATGTGTTGCACACGATACAAAGTTTTATGTTTTATTTAATTTTCATGTTACATCCTAGCTGTATTTCCAGAAGAACTGGGAACTAGTGTTCCTTTAACAGATGATGAACGTAGAACGCTGCTCTACAAACCTCTGGATGGAGAGTGGGGTTCCAGGACCCGAGATGAGGAGTGCGACAGAATTATTGCAGGGATAAACCAGCTCATGACTCTAGGTAAGTCCTGAATAACGTGTGAAACGTTTTTGTATTATATTTTTCAGACCATGCTCATGTGTACTTCTGAAATTACCAAAATTAGTGTGATAAAATACACCATTTTATATCTTCATTAGCTGATACAAAACTTTCTTACTGCATATTTTTAATTTTTTCACATCTAGAACCTAAATTTTCTTCTGTTTTTTAAGGTAACTATCACTTTTTGGTATATAACTTGACATATGCTAGGGGTTTGGGTTTTACTTGCTAGAAACAAGTACTTGATTTTTTTTTTTTTACTTTAGCTACCAGAATCTCTTGTTGGGGTTAAAGTTGCAAACTTTATGATGAATGGAATATTAACTATATTACAGGCAGGTAAAAAAATTTCTCCCCCACATTGTCTTAGTTGTGCAAAATGTTAAGGGTGAAGTAACTCATTAACTTAGGAAAAAGCCGCTTGGTATTTGGTTGTAGAGCAGTTACTGTTCCCATCCGAAAATGTAATTGTTAAAACATTTAACACATCACTGTAACATTTACGTGGTCGAAGATGGGTGTCTGAGATGAAGATCGATCAGTGAAATACAGGCTGAATCAAGTCTTCTGTGTGTTTCGTGATGAGCAAAGTGTGTTAAGTCAGCAGTCTTAGCCTTTTGCATAACAGTGGTCATAAATTAAATATATAAATTGTCACAGATTATTTAACTGATTTTTTTTTTTTAAGTACGTGAAGCAAGAGAAGTCACTTGTGTTTCAAAAAACCCAGGAAACTCTTAACCCTTGAAATACTTCCGATACCTGAATGGCCCACATTATGGCTTCTTTGGTGACATCCTGCATAAGAAGCTTTCCTTTGCTTCCAAAAGAAAGGAAATATCCATACAGTGTAGTAATCCAAATTATAGAATTACATTTTAAAAAAACTCATGAGGAAGTGAAATTTTAGTTGTTTTCATTGTGTCATCTAAGAGTAATGGATTTACGTTTTGCATTACATTATGTGGCATACTGCTTGGTTCGGGATTTAACGATAGCATATGTGATGCATATTGGTACGACGCAGCAGTTGCTAGAACATTCATAAGAATAAGTAAACAGCTTTTAGAAGAAGAGCAGTCTGTTTAGCAACAACATATTTTCTGTTTTTAAAGACTTTTGAGAGAGACTATAAAGGTATTTTTATGTTTTTGTGTTACTGTATTTTCCCTTGAGGTATAAAGTGTTAACACGATGTGTATAAGCGCTCGTGATGCTTCTAAGCATAGGAAGGAAAAGACAAGTTTGTGTAGGTGCACAGACTTAAATTGCTCATCAGTCTTCTGACATTATGGTGCATTGGTTTTAGAAGGCTCCTTTGCTGTTAGGTAGGGAGAGAAGGTTGTGCTCCTGTTTTATTTCGAGTGTGGATTTTCCCCATATCTTAATGAGACTCAAATAGTGCCGTAACTTTTATGGTAAAACTTTATTGAATTGCTTTGTTTGAAGATGGAACACTGGCAATATAAAACCAAATGAAATGAGCCTGTGTTGTAAATAACAATACTGAATTGCATGTCTTCATATATGTATAATTTATACAATTAAATCTGCTTTTCAAATGTGTATATTTTGCATGCACTTGTCATGTCTCTGAGGAGTGTGGTGCTTCATGCACAATGGAATGCGTAGTCACTGCAGTGATTGTGCTTGCAGTGTGCACCTCAGCAAGCGCTTTTATGTGTAAAACACCACAAATTGTTCAGAATATCTAGAGTAGTTACTGTTATTTTTGAGAAAGTGCTATGGATTTCAAACATGAAAAAATAGCATATGTTGCAGGGGGGTGGAGATCTTGAAACTGCTAAAGGACTTCTGTGGTATATAACTGATTTAATTTTTTTTTTTTTTTTCCCTCTCCTATTCTATCTAGATATTGCTTCTGCGTTTGTGGCACCTGTGGATCTTCAAGCCTACCCAATGTATTGCACTGTTGTGGCATATCCCACAGACCTCAGTACCATTAAACAAAGACTGGAAAGCAGATTTTACAGGTTAGATCCAAGTCTCAGTTCCTGCTGTGAAATACTGCCAACCATATTTTTGGTAGCTATTTTGTCTTGTACTACCCAGCTAGGAGATGCATACAGGTGTATGCTTTCCATTTCTCCCATCTTCTGTTCTTGATCTAGGTTTCCATTTTATAAAACTTAAAAAAGTATTGAACATCTCCAAAATGTATTTTGGAATTAATGTGGCATTCAGATTCCTGCTTATGGAAATTACTTGCTTCAGGTGAGATTCAAACTACAGGACCAGAGACTAGGGCAGTAAAACGACCTTTAGTCAAAAGGGTTAAGTTTACACTTACTCATCGGAAAAAAAAATAAAAAAAAAAAAATCTTTTTTTTCATAACAAAAACCTTAGAAATATGTCAAGTGCTTTTGTCCTAATGCACTTAAAAAAACCAACTTGCATTATCATGTAAGAAGCTACACAGATAATAGCTTCTTGAATTACTGGCCTTGAAATCCTAATTGTTGGACAGCAACAAAAAGAAGTTTTAACTTTTTGACACCATTCTGACATTTTCCTCAATTATGATTGCAGTTGCTGTATTTCTTTGGAGTAAATATTATCTATGTAGCAATATGCTCCTGTAAGTCACTTCTGTTTCCTTTGTTTCTTGAGATATTTCTGGTTTGAAAATCAGTATCCCTTTAATACTTGTTTTGAATAAACATGGATAGTATTTTGATTTGAACCAAATTTCAAAGTTAATTTGTAATACAGTATGCATACTAACTGAAGATTGAATTCTAACTTAAAATAACTTTTTCATTTAAATAAAATCACCCTGTTTATTATACATTATAATACAATAATGCACATTTATTGTTCCTTGTTTGTGTGATACAAGGTAATCCAGCTTTGACTTCTATAATGCACTGCTTTGCAGTCAGAGGTGACGAGGACTTCTGACTGGAGTTTGTTTCTCTTGTCGAAAGAGTCAGCAGTTATTTTTAGTTATCAGCACACCTTCTTCAGTACATGTGGTTTTATTAGTTGTAGTATTGCCAAGGCTTGGTTAGGTAATAAGCAATTGCCTTCTGTTGTGCTTTCCAGTGAAAATTTTTTCTTTACCTTCTGCAGGAAGGACTGTTCAGGTTGCTTGTGATTTTGGTAGCTTTTCGTGAGGCTTGCCTTAGAACATATTTTTTTGGCTTCTGAACCAGGAGTCTTAACTTGCCTGTATGTTTTTAGAAAATACAGACCAGAAAAAACATGATGTTTCCTGGTCACTGCTGGCATTGTATAGCATTAAATGCTGGACCCATAAACGTGATTACATTGCATCTAAACACTTATGCTATGCTAAACATGTTAAATGATCCCCTGCTTCACTCTACAAAACACTTGTGCATTTTTCCTCGTGTTTTGCTAGAAAATAGACAACTGTATATATTTGTAACTTCCATTCTGTCGGACTTTTTATTTGAAATAGTATGTATTTTCTTTTATTGTATCTTTTTTTTATTTGGATCTGATTTCAGTTATTTTTGCTTTGTGCATCCTTTTTCATAATGTGGCTATTCTGTAGTTAGGTCATTAAATCAGAGCTATGCTAGGAATTCTGATCGTAGTCCATCTGTCAGAAAAACGTATACTTCTAATAATTTTTTTGTTACTATTTTGTTAATCCTCAGCTGTGACTTCAGAGGTGATAGTGGATAGGTTATGTATATCATAAAGGAAAAATGAGAGCTGAAGTGTCACAGATGAATTTTGCCGAGGAGTCTCAGCTGTGTATTCTTAAAGCTGTTTGTATAAATTAGGGCAGTACATAACACGAGCGCATGGAGCCTGAGGAAGCTGCCTTCTGCTGGCCACATAGGGCAACACATCGAAGTGTGCATGCCTTCTGGTTTAATGTAAAGAAATGATGAATGGGATAATGCATTGGAAGAAGGATGTAAGGCTTTTTGACCTGTTCCATATAGATTGCTAGAAATGAAGTCTGTTGTCTTCTCCCCTCCACTCCCCTTCCCCCCGTTTCATATACAGGCGCCTTTCGTCATTAATGTGGGAAGTCCGGTACATAGAACATAATACTCGCACATTTAATGAACCTGGAAGTCCTATTGTCAAATCTGCCAAATTTGTCACAGATCTTCTCCTACACTTCATAAAGTGAGTTGCTTCGTAGGTCTGTTGTTGTTCGTGTCTCGTACCAAGGTATTCAGCCTTTTCAGATCTGAATTTTAAAGTGAGATAGTTCCGCAGCTTGAGTAAGATTTTGTCTGCTGTTGGGGCAGAAAAAAATACAGCTTGTTTTGACGAAGAATATGTGAGTTTGCAAAACAAGATGAAGTTTTGCAGTATATCGATTTGCATAGATTGGCGTGGCATTTTATTTCAAGAGACTTTTTCTGCTACATGATAAAAATGGGTCTGAGTATCTTCACAGAAGGAGAGATGTATTTATAGGTAAGTTAGGAGTTCTAATTTTGAGTTTGAATAATGCCTATGTTAATATAATTGTGGGCATTTAATTCTAAAATCTTTACAATATATAATGTGATTGAAAATGGTGTTTGATATGCAAATTTAAAATTGGAGGCTTTTTAGACAACAGAAATAGTAGTTGTCTTCCAGATGTTCTTTTTTTTAATTGTTGTCTACAGAGGAACTCAGTGAGAAATGTTTCAGATTTCTCACAGTCAGTTGACAGGTCTGCAGTCCTAAAGTTTGTAAGAGCTGACTGCGTGTGTCCACGGCCTTGATTTGGTTGTACACAGTGAATGCTGCCTGTCCCGCCTTGTAGAAATAGCAAGATACTTCATTAGTTTAACAAAAATCATGACTTTTTAGTGAATTAGTTTCTCATTGTTAAATTGAGTCTTGTTCTTTATTTCGTGTGTTCTTAAGAACATTAGAATTGCATTGTGTATTTGGAAATGTAGGACTTTGACTCCATACTTAGATCTTTGATCAATCTTTAGTGCTTGTGATTTCTGATATTGGCTGGAGAGTGAAAAATACTTAACTGCTTCAGGTGTTAAAGGTTTTAGTGGAATACACATTAAGGAACACATATGTATCTAAAGGGCTTCTCTAGTACTAATTTTGTTCTTTAACATCTTTGTTCTATGTGGCTTTTTCTTCTGATTAATTAAGCAGCTCAGGCTTTTTGAAGTGTGTGTATTTAATTGGCTTAGCTAAATTAGTGCAATCAATGGATATTCTTATTTAATAATGGCCTATAGCTTGTGTCTATTAATAGACTCATTTAAGTGAACTAGCAATGCATATAAAGCCAAGACTTTTGGGGTTTTTAGGGTTCTAGCTGTAGGCTAGAAGGCTTAGACCATGGAAGGCAAACCCTGAGGTTCTAATGAGAGTGAAATATCTAGATGCCTCCGAGAGTCTAAAGGCTTAGTTGTTAAGTTACGTAAGTTTTTTAAAAAGCAGAAAATTGGGGAGGAAGGGGGGGGTTGCTCGGTTTGGTGGGGTTTTTTTGGGGTTGTTTTTTTTTTTTTCTTCTCCTCACCTTCTCCCCCAGCTGTTCTAGTGATGATCGCAGTAGCCTGTATTATGGATTACAATTCCAGTGTAGAGGTGCTGAGTGTTTACTCCTCCTTTTTTCTGGTGATTTCTGTTGCTACATAGTAGAGCACCTTTGGGTTTTCTTTTGTGTAGGAGTTTGGTACGTGTGAAAATCAGTATTTGTTTTCCTGAGTTACTTATGCAGGTTTATGCAGTAACAGTGTTAGTCCTTTAAGACATAAATACCACATTTTAAATGTCTTACATTGTGGGTGCTAATGTATTTAATTGCACTTATGTACGCTAAATCCACTGTAGTGTTTCTTACAAAGCGAGATGGGTCCCAAAGCACTTTATGCAGTATAGTATTTGATTTTTCCAGTGCTAATAAATTCCTGGGAAAGGATTATGATTTTTAGTTTTAAAACATTGACACTGTCAAGTGGTCTATATTTTACAGAGTGCTGATAATACTTCACAGCTTTTTTGAGCAGAAGATTAGCTTTTCTTATTCCTGTGCTCCTCTTAGTGTTCATATAGCACTAAACACTTTATCATTTTATTTGGGAATGGCTTCATAAACATTTTGCTTATGGTAGGCAAAATACATTTGATTCCATAGGTGAAGATGGAAAATAAATGTTAGTGTGTATTTCTTTTTACACAGAGACCAGAGTTGCTATGACATAATTCCATTATACAATGCAATGAAGAAGAAAGTGTTGTCTGACTCTGATGAGGTAAGTGGTTGTGCCTTAGACGTTGGCGTTGATAGACTGGAGAGACAGGGCCACTCTCTTCTGTCCTGCTGGATGTGAAAGCACTGCTTTCAGTCACTGTAAGGGGGTACTTTTCTGTCAATTAAATTTCTTTTTGTCAGCTGGGAAACTGGGTAAAAACGCAGCCTCCTCTCCTCCTTTAGTTCAAAGAGCTTTAATCGTTTACTGGAGAAGTTAGATGCTTCTTCAGACTTCTGAGAGGCTCTCAAAAGTGATGGTCACATGAAATGCTTCCCAGAGGGACACGGATAGAACTGTGAAGACTCAAATTATAAGTGAAGTATAAGAGAACTACCTACTCATATATGCTTATATTTTTTTAACCTTTTTATGCGACTCATTATCTTGCTCAAAGGAAGAAGAGAAAGATACAAATGTACCAGGAACTTCCACTAGAAAAAGAAAGGTAAATTTTTTTTAATGGTTTGTAGTGCTATAAATAATTAGAAATGCATTTGTAAACAAAGGAATGTAAAACTGAAAATGCTTTTATTGTTGCGTAATCTCAACTTTCAGAACCTCTTGAACTTAGTGACTGAAATGTTGTTCTTCTGAGCTGTTCAACGTAAAAGCATTTTTGTGTGTGCTGCTGCATGTTGTGATTTCTTTAATTAGAATTTTTATCCTCCAGGGTACCTTTTCCGTTAGATTTTGTAAAAACAGCTAGTTTATTTAATATATACTAGACAATACTGTCATTTCAGGATCATCAGCCGAAACGGCGGCTGCGTAATAGAGCCCAGTCGTATGACATTCAGTCATGGAAGAAGCAATGCCAGGAGCTGCTGAATCTCATTTTTCAGTGCGAAGACTCTGAACCATTTCGACAACCAGTGGATCTCCTTGAGTATCCAGTGAGTATTTTAGAACAGGAAGGCTGGTTATAATCCAGTAGTTAGGTGGTGGTTTGGTTTGGAGTTTTTGTGTTGTGAGGTGGTTGTTTTTGTGGTGTTTTTTTGGTTTTGGTGGGTTTTTTTTGGTTTTTTTTGGTTTTTTTGTGGTTTTTGTTTGTTCCCCCCCACCACCTCTTTTAATTGAAACTTCAGGCAGCTGTGTTGGCAGAAATTCTTTTCAGTACTTGGTTGTCACCTGATAATAATGTTTATTGTCTTTCTAAAGTAATTTTAAAAAAATTTTTACTTCTCTCTGAAATACTTCAGTTGCAAAACGTCTTGTATTCAGAGATGCTTTTGCAGTTAAGATCCATCTTTTGTTTTCTGGGTGAAAAATGGTCATTTGTGTAGTGCATATGTTTGGTTGTTGCATGTGTCAGATTTTTTCATGGATCATTTTTTGTTTTCATTTCAAAAGTATAAAAACTAAAAGTAATTTTTACATCACAGTCATTTGGGCTTGATGCGGAAAAAGTACCCACTGAAGAACTGTAGTGAACCATTAACTGTAGTAACAATGACTTACCCAGATTTTGCTTTCTGCCTGGGTTTGTGTAGCCGTGAACAGCCATTTGTAACTACAGAATATTTGTAACGCAGAAGTCTTGTTGCTCTGGATCTTTTTTTAACCTTTTATGCTAGTTTAAATAACAAAGCAAAGGTTTTGCGTGCTTTCCGTCTAGTGTCTCTTAAGATTTTCCTTAAAAAATATCACTCTAAGGTGATGAACTTGGGGGAAATTAATTGTTCCAATTAGAGAAAAGAAATGCATCTCTTTTGGAAGTCACCAGTAGGTCTGTCTTGACACTTCTGCAAGCCATTGGGCACCATAATGTTTGAAGTAACCTAAACTTTATGCCACGGCAACTTGCAAGTGGCCCTTTGTGTCTGAGATGCTCAGATGAGCTGATGGAGAGCACCTTACTAGGTTTGGGCATGAAACACTCTGCTCTCTGATGTCACAAACCTGTTTAATGTTCAGAGGCACTCGCACATGTTCGATTTGCTCTGATGGATTAAGTTAACTATTTGGTTAATTTTGATATTTAAGCTTTTTGATGTATGGCTGTTCCTCTGTTTCTTCCATAGCCTAGAAAAAAGTTCTGTCTTTGGCTTAAATAGGACCCTGCTCAAGCCTGTGCAGTTTTCATTATTTTAATACTACTTTCCTAAATTGTTAGGTCTCTATTTGGGAAACTGCTCAGGTTCAGCAGGGATGTGCTAAGCTACTGTGATCACATTCAAATATTTAAACTTTGTATTTTAAAGCTAATAGGTAAAAACAGTATTAGGCTTAGAACCAAGTTTGAGCTGTTAAGCCGCCCAGAGAGCTTGTGGTGACATTGTCGTATCACAGTTATTGTTGTGACAATGTGTCAGTAACATAACCCTTAAGGCACAAAATTTTGAGCTCTGTATTTCAGTAAATCTGTTTACAAAATTAATTAAATCTTGTATCGGTTAACTTCTAACCGTGATCTTGCTGAGTAGTCTGTGAGGAGGTACATTGTGTATGAACAGAAAGAAGCAAAATGTCTTTAGCAGTCTTCCATACCTATTTAAAGGGGACAGTTGATTTAAACAGGTTTATCAAATGCATCCTAATAAAAATGGTGCATTAGGACTTGGGAAAAAATTTGTAATACATTACGTTGCTATTTCTTAACAGGATTATAGAGATATTATTGACACTCCGATGGATTTCGCTACTGTTAGAGAAACGCTGGAAGCTGGCAACTATGAGTCACCGATGGAGTTATGTAAAGACGTGAGACTTATTTTCAGCAATTCCAAGGCCTATACACCAAGTAAAAGGTCAAGGGTAAGAGTTTCTTTTTTTTTGTTGTTGGAAAGATATCTGAAAAATACAGGACAGAAAAGGAGACAATGTAATTGACTACTTAAAAACAAGTTTAATTATTTCTTAATTATTACATCTTCAAACGTGAGTATTTCTGAGAAAGTAGTATAGCTTTGTATTTTAAAGGAAATGAATGTATGCTGTTTAAATGCCTACAGTTCTTAGGTGTTGCAGGTTGTTTCAAATGTAAATATTTGAAAGTGGATCTAAAGGGAGAGTCACATGGAAGGAAAGATCTGTAGAAACATGATTGTGGGTACAATAGTGGAATTTAACTGATATTTTGGGGAAGAAACTATATTTTCAAAAAACACACAGAGCCTCGAACTCCTCCGCTTTGGTGGTTGCCCCGAACAAATACCCGGGTATAGAGAGTAGAGGATAATGAAATTCTGTGCTGTTCACTGGTATGCAGTCAGACTGTAATGAAGCACTTTAGATTTCTGGGAAACAGAACTGTTTAGATTAAACATGAGCCTACAGAGCCATTCTTACCCAGCTGACACTGACATGCCCTGCCAGTGGTAGAGTTGATGTTTTCTCTCAAATTGACCTATAGGTGCAGTGTCAGGTAGCAGTGAAAGTTACAAACATACACTTACGCATGTTCAAGCCTTCTGTGTAGCTCTCCCTCTACTGATACGCATTAGGTGTTTGACTAGAATTATTAATAGCTTTTATGTTTGGCTGTTCTAAATAGCAAATTAATCATCAGGACTTTATTATCTTAAAATGTAGGGACAAATACCATAGTAGGTGACTAGCAAGGAGGACTGATGAGTGGCTGGTCTCTCTTCGGTCAGTAATAGACGCTCCCCCTCACTGTTCAGGCTGCCGGAGAATCAGTCTTTCAGTTGCAGCGAAGGGCAGGGCTTTTGGGGCGGGTCTGGATTGTTTTGTGGTTTTTGTTTCTCTTTGTGATCTCCTCAAACCAAGACAGGAGAATGCTTGGCTCGCTGTGGTTTCACAGATTCTTCTGACATTTGTGCTTTTTCCTGTTCCTTCCAAACAGACTAGTATAGTAGCAAACTTGTAGCTTTTTTTTTCTTTTACGTAGAAGTGGAAGGTTCTGATATCAAGAATTTTAATATTCCAGAACCTACGTACTTTTGGTTCATGCAGTGCATAGTTGTTGAATGGTTGATGTTTTTATTCTGACTTGTCTCATTCCGTGATATTTTTAGCATCTTACTTTACATCACCGATGCTTACTTGAAGAGTAAACCTAAACCTGTCAGCTTTTTTTTCTTCCTTAGCACATTAGATATACATTTTAATATAGGTTTTTACATATTTTCTTACGTGATGTCTTTGGATGTCCTCTCCAGTGATGCATGCAGAATCTCTCACGTTTGTAGCACTCAGTTTGTCTGGTGTGTCGTTACGTACGCAACTGTTTAATATTGTCTTAGTGTTTCATAACCTAAGAGGGTGCTGTGTCTCCTCTCAAAGCATCTGGACAGCTCACTTTCATGGTTCAGAATTAATAGCAACTGTGCTCAAATCATTAGTTGTGATCTAAACTGAGTTTGACTGGGTTTCTCTGTAAATCATCCAAGGCGGGGGGGG
>Ga0065711_1045802_pt1 | contig 13258 bp, 6 predicted proteins | sample Hoacrofraction12_FD_59098 | JGI IMG/M metagenome (GOLD analysis project Ga0065711, IMG submission 59098) | Hoatzin crop microbial communities from Cojedes, Venezuela - Epithelial fraction 12 v2 (version 2) | ecosystem: Host-associated > Birds > Digestive system > Esophagus > Crop | place...
GGGGTTGTTCCTCCCCAGGTGCAGGACCCTGCATTTGCCTTTGTTGAACCTCATCAGGTTCCTCTCTGCCCAGCTCTCCAGCCTATCCAGGTCACGCTGAATGGCAGCACAGCCTTCTGGTGTATCTACCGCACCTCCCAGTTTGGTGTCATCAGCAAACTTGCTGAGGGTACATTTTTCTAGCATTTAGGCATAGTTACTCTGACATAGGAGAAAAATCCCCACGTGGCAACAGAGGTTACCATGTTGACAGCATTGTGGGCAGGAAGAATCATGTTTCACTGGATTTTTTATCCTTCAGTTCATCATCTGCACAGAGAAGCTTGTCTGGCATAGGATTACTTTTTGGGATTTTGTTGTTATATTTTGTATTTCCAGATATGAGGAAAAATAGACTGGGTTTAGTCATTTTATGAAACACAAATGTGTTTGCCAGCAAAAATGATGGCAGATTTCTCTGATGAGAAATCTGAAGCATGGTCAAATAAGAATCTTAGTGCTCTATAAATTACTTCAGTGCCATATGGACAATATGATTACTATGGCAAGCAATCTCAAAGGGAGATTAATCATGATAGAACCATTGAAAAAAAACTCAGCCCAGAAAAAACAACAGATTACCCTACCTAGAGCATGCATCATGCATCAGGGTGGTGGCTTAGATTTTTCTTGAAGCATTTTTTGTTTATAATTTGCTTCCTTACCATCTTTAAAACATTCTGGGTAGAGGAACTATGCCTACAGGGAAGATCCCAATGCAATTTGAAGACTTTTATCTTTTTTTTGTTTTTAATTTTGATTTATTTCTGTTGACTGTAAAAATAAAGATATAACTGGCTTGTTTCACACCTGGTTTTTTTTTTTCCCTTTAAATAAAAATTCTTGGTGAACTTGAAAAGTGCAAATCTTTAATGCAATGCAGTGGGTTCAGCAATATACATGCCCTCCATTCTTGAATTAGCATGTGCATTCAAACGCATAATCTAATACTTTCAGATATGTAGCACTCCGCTGAAGACTATACTCAACAGTGCAGCACATAGTAATGGATATTAAAGATTGTCATTTTTATAAACAACTTTCTTTTTTTTTCTTTAGAGAAAGTGATAAAAGCTAAAGTACATAAATTCATTATCTGTTCCTATGAAATTTTCTTTTCTGTGGCCTATATTTAGTTACATTGAGCTATTAAATATAATTATCTATCATCTTTGAAAGTCAGTTTGCCATGAAAAAGTAGGGTTTCTATTAGAATGACAGTTTTTTGGGTACAGATTTAAATGCCCTGTCTAAGACTTTAGAAGAAAGCAAGACCTGTACAATGATTCCCTTAACATACATGAAACATGGGCAACCTGCTATGTATTTTACATGAGATACTATTGGTACCTAAAAAGGCAGAAGAATATTTATGTCAAGGTTTTGTTTCATTTCTGTGTGATTTGTTTTTGGAGGAGTTATAGTTGTTTTCTAACATCCACAGTGTTCTTCTGCCTACCTAAAGCATAGATGGTCAGATCATACTCTAAATTTGTATGTAACTATAAAACTGAGAAGATTTATAGAAGTCAGGGTCAGCAAGATGAATGTGCAGAACCTTCTCTGAGAGTTCAAAGGTTCTTGCTTTCTTATTTACTGCTACTGGAGTGTCTAAGAAAAAGGAAATTGCTTTTTCCAAGTTTGGTAGTATCTGACTTTGCTAAAATAACTACTGCTTGAGATGTCACCTTCAAGTATAAATCAAACCTTTCATTTAATACAGACCTTCTGGTGAATGATTCAGACTGCAAAACAGTATACCATTGTCCTGGGTTCGGCCAGGACAGGGTTTATTTTCATCGGAATGCAGGAGGTGACACAGCCGGCGGGCTGACCCCACCTGGCCAAACAGAGCAGGGTGTTCCATACCATGTGCCGTCATGCTGGGTTCCGGTGCGGGGCAGCGGGAACTCACTCCAGGCTCAGGAGCATGCAGCAGCGGTGGTCGGTGAGAGAGACTCTCTGGGTTCTACTGTCTTGTTTTGTGTATTCCCCTTATGTATATCGTTGTTGTTCCTGTTCCCTTTGTTTGCTGTTCTGTTAAACTGCCCTTATCCCGACCCACCAGTTTTTGCCTGTTTCTTTCCATTCTCCTCCGCACCCCGGCAGGGGGAGGGGAGGCCGCGTGGCGCTTTTGTTGCCGGCCGCAGCCAAATTGTAACAACCATCCAGATACAATTCTTCTAAAAGCAGTGTTTTTTGAGTATTTAGAGAAAAAGTACCTGTAAAATATTTTAAAAGGAACTGAGGTGTTTTTTGGTAAATATTTTTCTAAACGTCTTTAACTGATAATCGAGAAAAAATATTGATAACTTAGGTGGCAATTTTCTGCCTGGGTTATCATGGGTTTGATGTTCTGGCTCTAATGAAGCACAGTAGTATTGCAAGAACGGTTCTCAAGATAACAAACAAAAACAATTTTTCACGAAATCAGAAAAAATAAATGCCAAACCCTATAACTCTTATCAGAAAACTAGATTTTTTTCACTGATTAGTTAGAGACAAATTCTAGAGGGCGTAATTGTATCTGACTAAATTGCCTTCCTAAATTTAGGTTCTTTCTGCCCAGCACGGCATGTGGTTTACATGTCCCACCACATGCAAGCATGTCATTTGTATATGCGGTGAACGACTGAAGTCAACAACCCAGTCATCTTCTGGGGTTATTCTCAGTGACAAAATATACACTGCTAGCAACTGTCACTGCTGTTGGAGGAATGCTGTATTGAAATGCTTTAAAAGGTTCGTTTTAATGTAGATTCACATACTAATCCTAATTCCCTGTTAAGAATACATGTAGTATACATGTAACCCAACCTTGGCGAGAAGGAAGCAAGTATTTGTGTTGTTTAGTACCGTGATTCCGCTGGTCAGTGATGTTACTTTATGTTAATTACTTGTCAGATTTCTTTTACAGTCTGAGATAAAGCAAATTTTCCTGTTGCGAGGGCTCCTGCCTCCTGCTTGAACTCCTGCATGTTTTCCTAGGGAGGTACTGAAAAGGAAGCCAAAGCATCGCACAGTGGGTGCCAGATTTCACTTGTGGATATAACAGTTTCTCTACATAAGGGGCAACTGCTGTCCAAAACTGAGGAAGAGAACAAGTCTATGAGCCAATTGCTATCCAGATGTCCTTAATGGGATGTAGCTGATGTTGAGAACATAGCTGGAGGAAGGTGAGAAGTTGAGGGATGCCTGCAGCATCCAGGCATCCAGCATTACCAGGACGGCAAGTCCTTGCTGGGGCAGGGAAGTAGCTGTGACTCTAGACAAGAGCCTTTGCAGAGACTTCAGCTAGGAATCATCACACAGCCTGAGCTATGGATAGAGAAGTCTTCAGAAAAGGAGGGGATAAGAGACGCAACTGATCTGGAAATAAGACTTAAGGTATTCACAATATGTGAAAACTTTATACCTACTTATTTTCTAAGAGCCCATTTACTGACAGATGAATAAATACATTTATAAAAACTTTGGCTGAAAAACACTACCACTTCAAGTCACCTCCTATTCAACCACATGCCATCAAATCAAGTGGAGAGCTGACAGCATCTGACATATGCAGAAGGCTGTGGTTAGCAACACATAATACTAAATGTCAGGAAAAAGTCACAATAAATCTGAAATCTGTTGTATCACGAAGAAAGGCAGTATTAACACTCAAGGACACCCAGTTAGCTATTCCAAAATCTTCGGGAAATATATTATGTGAACATAAATGTTATCACTCACTGAAGCTTACTTTTACAGGTTAATTTTTACCCATGTTTTTTTAGTTGCTTGAGGTGATCTAACAGAATATAATCATTACTAATACCTTCCTTTTAATTTGAATCCATGTTTCCTATATCCAAGCCAAATTAGTGGTGTCTGCTGTTCTTGAAAGACAGGAGCAGCCATTGCTGTGTTGTAGAGCAGGCAGTCAGTTAAAATATTTTTTTGCCACAATAAAAACTTTTGAAGTTGGTGGTGGAGATCACATGAAACATGGTGATCTACAGTGCAAAATCTGTAAGTTTCACTGTTGCCTTATTATATTACTAAGAGTGCAATTCTTGCTCCTCAGTCAATGGACTTACTCGCTCAAGTCGTCAGGGATATAAAGTTTTGTGATTAATTTCAGAAATAACTTCACACAGGAAATTGTGTGTAGAAATCTCAGTACAAATATGAAAAGCAAATGTTGAACACAAATATTGGAGATACTTGTTGGTATCTGTAAGATCTTTTCACTGATGAGAAGGGATATGATTAGTACCTTTAGTTCTTACTGTGAATTTTCAAAAATTTTTTCACTTTATCTAAGCCCTTAGAAAAATGCTAGCAGGACTTTTCAAGTATCACGGAAAAAGTTCAGTTTATTTTCTCAAGATGGATTACACTGGTTTGTGGCTTTTCTGCTAACATCTTGATGATGTTTCCCATTAACTGGAAACTTTAAAAGAAAAATCAAATTAACAGTGTGAAGAAACACAAAAAGAACATTTCTTTTAGACAGTACTTGCAAAACAGTCATTTTACAATGAATAAATTTATATATAATCAAGGTAATTAGAATGAATAAGGACATCCCAGAGTTTAATTGCTGCAGTAAAATCAGACATGTTTGTGTTGAAAAATCTGAAAAAAAGCCAACTCCTTTAAAGTTCACTTAGGTGTACAGCATTCCTGTATGCTGAACAGATCAGACTGAAAGTTTTAATCCTTAAACAAGAGCAATAGTTCAGTAAAACACAAATTTGATTTCCGTTTTCACAAAGATACTAAATAATTCATGTGGTCTTCTTAATGGCATCAGTGTAGATGACACGTAAGAATGTAATAGCAAAATTAATTTCCATACCCAGTTGGCCTGTTGGATAATCCGACATAGGTATAATCCCAGATTATTGATGATTGCAGACTGCAAGGTTTTATGTAAAATGATGAAAAAAATGAGAACTCTTTTTTTAATAATACTATTCTGTATGTGCCGATAAATATGTTTAAAAGTTGTTAGGACAGAAAAACTGAAAAGTTTTTTTACAGTCTTCACTTTTACCACTGCTTCAAGGCCAGCCTAATAAACGCCTCTTACACTTGAAACGGGTGACTTACTGCCTTACTTCACAGATTGCTTTTATAAACATACTGTAAAACCCACTGTGACAAATCACATGATAATCAGCTTAGTATAGATTTTTCACATATTTCAGAATGACTTCTTTTGATATGCTTAGTATAGATGATAAGTTTTAAATTTTGAAAACAAATAAGTCAGCTGCATCTTTAGTAAAAAACATTTCTTTTTATATATTTCAGATTAATTGTTTCCTCTTACAGGTGTTTGGGATTAAAATATGTTAACATAAGTGACAGTACAATTTGTTCATACTGTTGACTGTTCAGGGGCAGCCTTGAAATTACAGTAATGTAAGTAAGGCTTTTGACACATAATTTGAAGTGTGTAATGTATATTGCCAGTAGATGTCTAGTGTTGAATCACTGCAAGACCATAAGGTTTGTGCTAGAGTTATCAACTGAAAAAAAAATCCAAGCATTCTAACAAGATATGAAAACACTTCAGAAACACAATGCTTTTCAGATAAAAACTACTCTTTTATAGGGCAGTTTCTGCGGGGCTGGTGGGGAAGTGTTAAATCTTTTTCCCAACTTTCTTTTTATTTTTTCATGTTGCATATCATTTTTATGTTTAAATGTCTAAAACAGAGATGAGAGAATTAATCTGTAGTGAAAATTTCAGGCTTCTGATTCAATTCTGAGAAAAGAAAATAAAGACTGTAGAAGAGAACTTGGCATAGTTCTTAAAAAAACAGTTTAGTAAGCACCTTTTAGTAAAAAAGTAAGTGCTTATATACGAAAGACATATACATTGAATGTTACTACAGCATGCCTCTCATATTTAGCACTGCTTACTGCGTGTAAACAGGGTAGAGAGGTCCTATTGTCCTTCTGCACAGTTATGAAGGGCAGAGGACCAGATAAGACAGCAAAGTGTATGTGAAGTGTTTATAAGCAACAGAATATTTAAATTTTTTTTGTAGTGCATCTGCCTAACACATACTTTTCCACCGCTGTAAACGTGAGTGCTTTATTTAGCTAGAGATGTTCCAGATGAGAGGTGCCATTTAGATACTCGCTGGTAGGAAAAGGACAAGCCTAGAAAAGGTCTTTAAGTCCTATTCTGGGCTAACTTCAAGCGATCTAATTCATACTGTCCCTCTCACAAGCTAGAGATATTCCAGTTAACAGCAGTAATTTAAGAACTGCCCCCAGAGATCTTCTATGAGGCAGCACCAGAATCCTTGGGTTCTAAGAGCTTGAAATCATCTTTCAGCTTCGTGACTAAATATTATTTACAGTATTTTTAACTTGTCTTGCCCTTCTTCTGTTCTGAAATCTTCTTTCTAAAATACGGGTTGTCAGAACTGTACATCAAACCAAAAGGAGTCTCATCAGCATTTAATGCAACAGCTTTAATTTCTTTTCATCTACCAGAACCCAATGATTTGCAAACACTAAGATCTATATTTTCCCCCGATTCTCTCACAATTGATTGACTGTTACAGCCAGAATTTTTCTTACTCCATGATTTCCAACAGATGAGCTCTTACCTGACAGAAGTACTTGTTACTAGTCTCTAAGAACTTGCACTTTGTGTAACTGAATGTTAAAAGCCTAAAACAGATGTACACAAATCTCACGTATTTAGGCCAACAATAGTGTGTAAAGGGAAATGGGAACATCTCAGCTAATCCTGTGACTCCAGTCATGTACAAATCTTGGTATCCAGTGACTACATACTCTTAATGTATGCATTAAATTTTAACTATTCTTAAACTCTTTTTGGAAATTATAGCCATCATAAAACACTGACTCAAAAAAAACCCCAGCCAACCACCCAATTAAGTTCTGGGACTCATGAAAACATATCCTCTACTAAACAGCTGTATGTAAACATTTAGCATTTTGTTAAGGTCCCTATCAACAGCCATGAAAATTATGTATCAATGTTCACATTAACATAGTGTTATCTACATTTACCAACAAAATTTTTACGCCCAGCAAGATAATACTGATTTTACTGAGGCAGAAATGTTAGAGGGAGCGTAGTACCTCAATGAACATAAATGAGTTGTCCAAACCAGCAAACTCTGAAGTCGGAGCAGGTTGAAAAAGAAAAAGGAAAGGTATGTAGCCTAAAACAACAATCAATCTTCTGCCAAATTATTGTTGCAGTCCTCTGCCAATAAGCAAAGAAATACAGCTTTTAAAGATTTAACTTTTTTCATGAGACTGTGTACTGAAACGCAGAGATATTTCTGTTCCATGGGGGAAACAGCATAAAGAAGTGTGAGACAAGCGCTGTAAATATCCATTAAAGTAAACCAAAGTAATAATGAATAGGTGAATATAAGATTGCAGGATATTAGAACAGTATGATACAATATAATTTCTAAATAGTGTTTAAGTATTCTTATTTCTACCTTTTACAATAACTTGTTTTTATAGAAGTCAAAAGTTTTCAATAGGAAGTAAAAACCTGCTCAAAGTAGTTCAAGAGCACAGTATCAATTCCCAGTGGATTTTGACCAGCCCCTTAGATTTAACAGCATCTTATCTAGAAGAAGGAGGAGGAAGTCATAAATTTATTGTTATTCATCCAATCCAGAGCAGGGGGAAGAATCAGACAAGCTTACAGTCATGCAAACCAAACAACCTGTTTTCGGGTCAGACTTCAAACTGAAGAAATTTTTAGTGAGCCTGAAATCTTAGAAGATTTCAAAAAACTCTGTCCCTCCAAAGAAAATAAAAGAGAGAACTTCTTGGGGCAAACCTTTCCATTCACTATCTGCAAGCAAACCTGTCTATATAATACTTTTGTGGTATTAAAGAAGCTAATTTAAAATTGCAATGTCAGCATCAATCTGTAGCCCTAGTGAACCCTGTTTCATGCAAGCTATGAGACAAGCAACAGAAAAATTATTCTGACTGTATTGTGGAAGTTTCCCACATATTCTCACCCAGGTATATTAACGAACTCAGGTGAACTTCAGGCTTATGAACACAAAGCTTGTGAATAACAGCTGGAATAAACAGGACAATCACTTTGACACATGTCATGTCATTACACTTGTTCAAGGTAGCATGGCCTCAGCTCCTCAGCACTTTCTTTTTTTTAATATGACTGAAAACCTGCCCTGTACTTTTCTGTCCACCACTGCTCATTCTGTCATGCTTTTCTGAAATACCACGGAGATATTCCTCCTGAGGCAGGCAGCATAAAAGCTCTACTTTTGACAGCAGAGCTGCTGGTGTAACCCTACAGTGTGTCATCAGGAAGTTATTCAATTTAAACTTGAAAAAAGCAAATAGCTCCAGCTAAGCTTGTGTGGTAACATAATATAGTCCTGCTTCACCATCTAGAGAGAACTTTACTATCCTGACCTGCAAATAAATGCCACTTTGTACACTTGCTGTGCTGATTCTGTTAGGAACACTGAATATCTTGCTGCCATAAAAACAAAAAAGTCCTTAAAGGGATAAAAAGTTAATATATTATGGAGTGGAACAATAAACAAACTCTATTAACAAAACAGCTCAACTATGTTTAAACCTAGCAGAATCAAATACTCTGTATGATTTTATCCCATATGAAATTCTTTAATTTCAGGTTTACTTTTGTTTGCTGTCATTTTTACATCCTTTTTCAAGGTAAATGTTGCCTTCAGGTTTGGTAGGAAAGAGAACACTTTCATTTTGCATGCGTTAGAAATCTGTCAGAGGGCTCCATTTTAGCTGGAAGGAGTAACATCCTTTTACACCTACTAGGCTATATTTCTTCATCAAAAACCTTTCTCTGCACTGTCGTGGGGGGAAATGGTTGGTGAAACTGAACATATGATTTCCTTGCTGCTTTTTTTTTTTTTTTTGTAAGCGCTGCTTTATTCTTTGCTGTTCCATGGTATTGAGGTTGTGAAACAGAGATATTTTATGTAGTAGCTACTCTGCAGGGAACAGAATTTCTACTGTTATGCTTTGCACAGGATACAATACCAAGGAATGACATTTTAAGCAGTCCAAGTAATGAAATGACTGCTATCTTTAACTGCAGTGACTGGGAAATCTTGCAGCCATAGTCATACAAGATCACCAGCTAGTAAACTACTTCTCCTTCAATAAAAGCCAAAATACCTTTTTTTACTAATTCTTAGCCAGACTAAGTAATTACCTGAAAAAACTTTTTTTTGTTATATTTTTGATGCCTACCAAAAACAGTGTGCACTTGAGAAGATCTGTCTCATTTTTACTGCTTTGTTTGCTTCATAGTTCAGAATTAGGTTGCTGGTGTCCATCTGCTAAAAGAGTCATCCAGATTTCAGAAGTTTTATAAGGGTGCGTATTATAAAAAGGAAACACTGGGCTCAATGTTTTGGCATAATTTTCATTTGCAAAATTACAGCTTCTTCTGCTCTGTTCAATTACACCAGGTGACTCGCGGGTTTTTGCAGCTTAGCAACTGTTTAATAAAAAAGATTTCTATGTAGTGAGCTTTTACAAAGAACCAATGTAAGGAAACTCCATAATTCTGAAGTTAATGCATACCACTCAAATTAAAGTTTTGTACTAAGCTCTTTCTCCTCAGGCTGGGGCAGTGCACAGTGTCCTTTTTTGAGGAGATACCCCTTCTCACTGCAAGACTCTCACAGATCTTGGGGTAATGCCCCAGCTGGTGCCACCCGGAACTTAGCATGTCACTGGCAGAAAAATTACTGGGTGGGCTCTGCTGTAAGACCTCCTCCCAAACCCAGCTCCTGACCTGTTCTGTCACTACTTTTTTCCACTCTTTCTCTAATTTTTCCCTTCCCATTTTGCAGAGCATGCATGCCCCTTGGCCTGTGGCCCTAAGTTTAAAAAATGTCTATGTTCTTCCTTGCAGTACCTAAGGCCCTCGTGCTCTGGACTTCAGGAAATAAGGAAAGGATATTTGTCTTCCCAGAGTGCTATTTATTAATTAAATTGGAATATATTCAGTTTCTTCCTCAGCTGCAAGAAAAAAGAAAAAAAATTAAAGGCTAAATGTGTCAAGAAGAGATTGGAAGAGGAAAACTGGAAATATCAACCAATAGAATGAATTTTTGGAAATATTTTGGACAGAAAGTCACATAAACATATTGTGTGAAACCAATGAAAAGTACCTAAAATGAAATAAAAATTTAATATTTTCACTCCTGCTTTGCTCTGCTTTCAAACTCTACAATGTGTTGCTTCAGTGTGTCAATCATCACAATTAATTATCCTTTACAGACATGAGTGAACTCAGAATATGTAGCAAATCTGGACACTCTTCTATAAAAGAATAGTAAAAATTTCATGCTAGGAGATACAAACCTATGAAAATTCATTAAAAACAAATAAAATACCTCCTGAGCAGATGCAAAGCTTTTAGAGCAGAATTATGAAAAATAATCATCCAGCCTAATTAATTTCAGTCTTCTTTTTTTGTATTCACAAGCTAATAGATCATTCTAGCTGAAGCCTTCTAGCTATTTTCTTCCTTATACTGCAAGATTAAAATACTATGTAGATCTTAATGAGATTATTTTTTTGTTCTAGAAAGAACAGAAAGTGTAGACATATGGCATCCTCATAGAAATGCTAGCTTTGAAGTAGAGTACTTGTGGTTCTTTCATGCAACTTTTCCTCTTAATTTGAGTAGCACTGATGCTTTACAACTATAAGAAAAACACTCTAACTGCGATGGTTATAGCAGGATTCAATGCATACTGCGGACAAGTCTCTAGTTTAGAGATAATGAGGACAAGTACAGTTCTCCCATAAAATGGAATGTCTGTTGTGGTATTTTTGAGGCAGACACCTTCGCTAACTGTTGGTAGCAGTTTATATAGGTACAAAACTACCTTACGAAAATAAAGAAATACCATGATTAAAGCAGTATTTATTTATGAGCTACCAGATACAGTCAATTTATAGCTGCATACAGTTTAATTATATAGTATAGTAGTATAGCATTATAGTGTTGAAATGTACATTTTATTTCAATCTCTTTATGGCTTTAATAAAATGAAATTAAAAGTATTACTGCTGGTCCTGGGATACTTACTCTATTTGCATTTGGAGTGGGGGTAAGCTGAGACTGTTTTGCACCAAAGGGGAAAAAGAAGTAGAAAAAAAAATGTTCTCTCATAGTACATTTTTATTTCAAGCATGAATCATTTGATAACAAACTGTTCTGAGACAATTAATTATGAATCACCACTCACTAGTATACTTCAGCATACTCTTTTCAACGCTATGTCCATTTGTCATTGTAGAGTAAGCTCAGAAATGACATCCACATGTATCAGAAGATTTTATTTGTGAATATTATATTATATTTATTAATTACAGTTGTCTGAATGGGGAATGCTTTAGAAGTTGGGCTTCCCATCAATTCTGAATAGTCCTTGAAATACCTTGTTTCTAAGTAACAGAAACAATGAATGCTTCAAAGGAATTTGTGGGGATTTTTTTCTTTTGGCTTACTAAATACCTCTGACTGAGATGGCTAAGCATAAGGGAAATACAAGAATTTCCACAAAGTATAAACTGTAGTTTTATCTGGAAATACCATGCCCCTCACTTTTTAGACCTTTCCCTTCTGTCAAAGGAGTAATTTTATGTCTGTCTGAATGTTTAGGAAACGGATCATTCCATACAGTTGGGACTCCTGGCATAAAAAACCATCTGTCTATGCTCAGAGCAGTCTAACATCCTGCAAGGAGCTGACATGCCCAGCTCCAGAGGGCCAGAGAGGCTGGATCAGGGCTGAACCTCTTAACAGGGAAAGAGAGCAAACAACGTTTCCATCACACAAAATGCCTGTCAGGCCAGTCCCACAGCTCTGGTGGATCATGAGCAGAGGGTGCGTATCCGAACTGAACTGGACTGTCGCTGAACAGTTGGACTCGCAGCCCGAATACACACATTGGATTGAGTTTGATTGCAACCTCAACATTCTCTTCAGTTTGGCTTTCTGGGTATATTGTTTCTTTGCCTCACTTATGGTGAAATCTCAGAACCCTGAGGCTCTGGATTCCTCCCAGGAATTACAATTACTTAATTCATGCTTACCAGTCTAGGAAGCACTTTATGTGAACCTCTCATATCTGTGCCTTTGCCTCAGCTCTTCCATCACCCTAAGAACTCTTTTAGATTTGGTCACGTCGAGTCCTCTAGGGATCTCATGACCCCTCTTTTCTTCAAAACCTTCTGTTCTTCCAACAATTGCCTCTTAGAGACTCCAAGTAACCAAAATGCCTTCACAGGAAAGCTGCTGCCAGGGCTCCTGGCAGGGTCGTGCTTCTCAGCCTGGTGACTTCCCTTAAATGTATGCTCACAGAGCCCCTTTCAACTAACAGTCGTTGAGAGAACAACTCCAACACGAATGCAAGCACAGCATGCAAGCTGTAGACCCACCTGCTGTGCACAGTATCCACTTTCCTATTGTATACTGGAAATGCCTGTAATTGCTGAAGGCAAAATGAAATTTCGAAGTTGTAAGATTATTCATAAAGAGCGAGAGAAAAATAATATTGACTCATTGAGAGGATTCCCCTCGGCAATTAAGTAAGCTATTTTGCATATAGGCAACATCAATTTAAGTCATTGCCTATTGGACTAATTTAATAAAAGTATTTTAAAATGATAAATGGTTTGAAATGGCATGAAAATGCCAGACATCTTGAAGGCAAATCCTTTGCCTGTGAATAAATGAGCTTTTTGTCCAGTGCACAAAATAAATCAGGTTGAAGATGCTGCAAGATACTGTAAATATTCCTAGTTGTGCTTTGTATTTTTCATTAAGGTATTTTGGTGGATAGGATCAAAGAAACATTTCCTTAGTTTTCCTGCAAAGAAATAATGTAAAAAGCAAAAAAAGAAATGTGAACAGGCTTTTTTGTCTCCTCTTCCATTGCAAATCCTCCTCTCTTTTAGCATGGGAAGCAGTGTTCTGAAATCACACTGTTCCTCAAGCTTTTATATTTAGTGACAGTGTGTATACACTTGTGTCCTGGGTTTGGCCAGGACAGGGTTAATTTTCACCGGACTCCAGGAAGGGGCACAGCCGGGGGGTGGGGGCTGACCCCACCTGGCCAAACAGAGCCCGGTATTCCATACCATGTGACGTCATGCTGGGTTCCGGTGGGGGGGGCGG
>Ga0065711_1013541_pt1 | contig 13257 bp, 10 predicted proteins | sample Hoacrofraction12_FD_59098 | JGI IMG/M metagenome (GOLD analysis project Ga0065711, IMG submission 59098) | Hoatzin crop microbial communities from Cojedes, Venezuela - Epithelial fraction 12 v2 (version 2) | ecosystem: Host-associated > Birds > Digestive system > Esophagus > Crop | place...
GTCACCAGAAAAAGAAGAGCCTTCTCATCTCGCTTTTCTCCACTCACCCCTACACAAACACACATCGAATGCCAGGCACTCATTTATCCATTCTGCCATGCTCCAACTACAAAGTCAAATCTAGTCACAAATCACTGCAAACTATTCCTGTTCAGTAGGATCACAATGCTCAATAACTACAGCCATTACCGAAAGCAAGTCATGGAGTTCTGACAAAACAGCATTCAATTATTCAATAATAAAGAAATTAAGAAACAAGAACTGGTAACACTTGCAGCACAGGTTTTTTTTAGAAAAAAAAAATATCTAAATCTCAACAGAACCATCAAGGACTCACTACCATGGAACCTAAAAATCTCTCCCCATGGGAACAGTCCTCCAGTTTACAGTAAAGACACACTCACTTGCACCATCTCAGCCTACCTTCCCTTACCAACACCCATGCATGGATTATGACATCTGGTGTACTAAGGCAGCATTTCACATCAGCACAGGTCTTACATATTAAACAGCCTTGTAACTGTTGACAATCAGTTAGAGAAAGTGTGATGCTGGTTCAGAGAACACGCTCAGTCACCACACCACTCCCATTACCATCCTTCCAAATGGAAACATATATATGGTGAATTCTCTTACATTTAATAGCAAGGTTCAACACAGTAAACATTGTTCAGGATATGAATATCCTGAACAGTCAGGAAGCTACAAACACATTATAAAATTAACTCCTCATTTCACAGAATTGACCAAAGTGAACTGTTTTGCTTAAAACATAAGAAGTCTTGCCCCTGTTGGCAAATAACACCCCAGATGTCAAGTTCCACTTTCAACTGACTATTTTACAGACTTTCCTCCCCCCTTAAAGGAAGAGGTTTGCAACAACATCAGGAATACACACTGTGTGCTATTCAACCTTCATGCTTCCTTCTTTCAAAAGCCATTTCCTCATCATAAGCATCCTAGACAAGTTACAACAATTACAAGCACATCTGAAAACGTGACTTTATAAAGCCAGCAGTAAAAACAAAGTACATCCCTATCAAAAGACAATAATCCACACAGTTATGCTCAATACACACTAATAAGATTTATTTTTTAATACGAGAACAAGAACAAGTCAGGAAAATATGTTTCCCTTCTTTATCTAATTTGCTTAAATCAGTTACAGTAAATTTTCTTTCCATAAGGATGCTTGTTTATTGCTTACACAAATTTAAAATTACAAAATCCAGCCATTTACAGTATTTTAATGCCACCTTGTGGTAAATCTGGGGTGCATACTGTAACTCCGGATCTTCCCTGCTCTATTACAGAGTACAACAGAACACAGATGCCCAAGTCACATAACTGTAACTACCCAATGCAACTGATACTTTCCTACCAGAAAGAACACTAAAGAGGAAGAGGAAGGAACAAATACAGTATTTATCTGCTAATTACTTTCCTCATTCCTCCACAGCAAATTATTTCATACTCATGCCAGAGATACTACACTAATTACCAAGAGCGCCTCCGCAAACTCTTAAGCATCTGGATACACCAAACTCAGTTTTGTTGAGCTTCAGAAAATAAAGTTCCAAGATCTGCTTTACCCTGGCTTTGTAGAAGTTATTTAGTGATTCACACTCTACGCTCCATAATGGAACACTAGTCTGTCAGAGCATACATTGACACATTTCAGTAACTGGGTTTGAATTGTAGCCTAAAAACCTACACACCCACACATATAGAACATACAGGCAGGAGAAACTATGGCCTTCATCTTCCTGAAAGCTCTGAAGACAGACCTCCAGGCCCAAATCTTACCAGTTCCTGAAGACTATTGGCACAGCAAAACTACCAGCACTCTCAAAATTGAGGGACACAGTTGTACACCTCTAGGAACCTCCACACATTGGAGAAAAAAGATGTTCAATTTATCCAGGACCATTGGCTCTTCCAGAAGACTTTTACTTATCTTGTTCCTGACACTCTTAAATAGTGTGTACATGTACACACACACATATAGCTGTATTTTTAAACTAAACTCTAGTATGAGCATCTGGTAGATAAGTGCGAACTAAAACCAAACTGAAAGTAACTCCCTCATTCCACTTATCTCCCCTTCAGCCATATAACTCTGAACTTCAGTTGGTAATATCGATACTCATTTGTTATTCCTTATATTTAAATTGTAGCATTACATATTTAAAGCATTTAAACACGAAGGCAATCACACAGTCAGAAATACGAGGAAATAGAACTTAGCTCATGTATATTTCTGATTTTCAAAAGCAAGTGACCAGTACAGTAAACAGTTATGTTGGGGTTTGTTTTTTTTTAAATTCAGCTATAACAAGTTAATTAGTTTACTTCTGTTTCTAATATTACTCACTTGAAAAGACCTTTCCATTGTTATTGCAAAATAGTATTCTCTCCTGGGATATCTGCGCTCACAGATAAATACTTGATTGCATATTCTGCCCTTTTCTCCTGTCTGCTTGGTAAACAACTTCTTTCCGATCATTTTGGAGGAGATATCTTTTGCTTCTTCTGGACTAGAATAAAAGAAGTTCAGAATGTGACAAAGAAACTGCTGGAAAAAAAGAAGCAGCATAAAACAAAATCTTACCTAATTTTTGTTATTTTAAGATTAATAATTAAAACACTGATTTTAAACTAAGCAACAGGTTCATTTCATAATATGAAACTTTGAAGTTTTTCCACTTGGTCAGATAATTTAGAAACAACTTACGAAAAAACTATTTTCACTCCTCCTTTGAGGCCACCTTCAAATGTTCCTTTTCCTCTACCACCAGCTAAAACCTGTGCTTTTACCACAAGATCCTTTGAACCTAGAATGAAAGAAAACCCAAAATTTGTCATCTGTGACTACTAAAATTAATTGTCCCAGGTACAATAATATAGGCTGTTTTCATTTTTTCCCCCCTTCTCCACCCTCACCCTGCCCGATTCAAAACACATATATGTGAATCAAAGACTGCATTGTAACCTGCACACATTATTCCAAGAATCTCAAACCATCCACAGCTGCAGCTTTAGGCTGTTCTGTAAACGAACGTTGATGAGTTAGTATCCGAAAGTGTCGATACTTCGAGTGTTCTGATATATCTTTAACACGTGTTTGAATGACAAACAATTAAGCACCCAGTAAGAAATGGTTAGTATCTCACAGACTACTAACAAGATGAAACTGAATATCTGACACACTATAATCCAAAATTTTCCTCAAACAAGTACAATTACCCTCTATCTGTACCCACTATCTTCTTAGCAATGATACACGACTATGGCACTTACCCAAGTCAACTTGCAGGTCCACTATGGCTTCCATTCAGCAGAGCACTGATGCACAAGCTTGAGTGCTTTGCAGAAGTCAGAAGCCTAGGCAAATCCACTATTTTTCCCCAGAGTAGGCAGAGTAACCCCTTTAGTTGGCTTTAACTGTTTAAAAATCCTTTACAAAATATTTTTCTAGGTAGGGAAGACTATGAATTGGGGTTTAAAAAGCAAAGTATAAGAATATAATCAAAATCAACTGGGATATTCTCAAGTGTCGTTGAAAGACAGAAAGCAAAGAAAAACATTCACCAAGTCATTTAAGGAAGAAAAAAAACAAAGCCCTGAGTTGTTATTACCCAAGTTCAATTACACTGAATACACTGCAAAGAGCAGCTAGACTGCAAGATGTTAAGAGCTGCCCCATTCACGTTTGGACAGCACATCCCATCTTTTCTCATGCCACCACTAGCTGAGCCAGTCTGGTGTTTCCAAGCGAAGAATGAACTTGCTGTTCTCTTGGATATGGAAGAGGCAACCACGGAAAAGCCTATGAAAAGTTACAGTACTCAAGCAAAACTAGCCACTATGCATACTGAAAAAGATTATGGCAAACAAAAAAGTTGTGTTGATTCCTATTCTGACCTGCATCCTGCCTGGCCAGATAAAATTAAAATTCCATAATATTACAAACGAGGGTGTCTATAAGCAAAGGGAATGATCAAGTTACTGCTCCCAACCACCTAGTTGTAGATTTTACTTCTTGACTGTATACCTAACAACAGATCTCTGAATTTACAAATGATATGAAGTTCCTTGGCACAAGAAGCATGAAGGTTACAAACACGCAAGTATATGTTGATTTACTATAGTCTTTTATCTAGTATTTAATTCTGAAGATGACTATTTTCTATAGCTACGAAGTACTGGCAATGAAGTAAGTTAACACGCTTTATAGAAGCCACGCAACACAAGACTGAACTTCTATGCAATTACTTTAAGTACAAAGCTTGCTTTAGGAAACACTAAGTCTCATGTATAAATAAGATTACAAATAGTAGGTTCATGGATAAATGAAGCCACATACCTCAACACGCGAGCTTAAAAATAAAGCTCGATTCATTTGAAAACAATTTATCTTGTACGTACACACAAACATAAAACTTGGAAGAGCATGACTTCTTAGTGTTAGTATAGAAGAGAAAGGAAATACTTTCTTTTCTGTGAAGAGATTTAAAAAACAAAACAAAAAAACAAACAACCCCCACACTTGCTCCCTTGCTCACAGAAAATCCACCAGAGCTCCTTCACAAGGATCTGAAGTGACTCAAATATTTAAGATTTAAAATAGTCACATTTTTATTATGCATTATTTTATTATTTTGAGCTTTCTATGGAAGTTTTATATCTTACAAAGATTCATAACTGATATACTTCCTAGTCAAGATGAAGCTATTTAACTCACAGTCCACTAGGAAGTTCAGAAGAGAGGGTCCTGTTTCTCCACCCTAATTTTCATCTCCTACACTAAGTCCAGAAGGTAAAAGCTGCTTCTTACAGAAAAGTTTTCAGGAAGGCCATGAAGTTCACCCACAGGCACCTTCTTCGTAGCGATTACTCCTCCTAGCAATAAAGACCAGCATCTGAACAAGTCAGAAACAGATCCCAACTAAAGCTCTGGTAAGATCTCAACTGGAACATTATGTTTAGCTCCGGGCATGATCATAAAAGTAATTTCAATGGGAAAGACTGGTTACTAGGATGATCACTGAAATGAAAAGCTTCCCTTACAAGAAGGGACTAAAAGAGCCTGGCACTTCCTTAAATCTAGCAAAGGAGAACAAAGCAAGAACATGATTACAGTCTTTAGCCATACCTGCTGAGGAACAGAGCAAGAACACACAACTACACATACATCATACATTTTGTTTCCTTCTCGACACCAGCCAAAACCAAAAGCCACCTACCAAGGGAAGTCAGTTTTAAAATAGTGTAAGAAAAGACACTTCTTTACACAGAAAACAGTGAAGCCTGACAGGAGATATGAAGGAAGAATAGAAGATTCAAAAGGAACTGGGCAGAGATGTTCCCTCTGAGATTCCTAAGACAACAATTATGAATGCTGGAGCAAATGAGAGGTATGGACTGCAGAAAACAGCCAGGCTAACAATCTCCCCAAAATAACATGTTCTTTTGCCATGATGAGAGGCAGAGTATAGGGCTAGATGCACCACTGCCACGATCTCATAGGGCATTTCCTAAGAATTTAATTATTATACATGATTACACCTTGGCAACACATAAGGACATTTGAAAAAAAGTGAGCAACAAGTTGAAACTTTTCACAATGAGTTTTGGCCATAAAAAAGCTGTAATTGGACTATCCCTTACACAGGGTGCAACAATTGTGGCATTAAATAAGCAGGATATTACTGATTTGTAATTTGCTCTCCTACAGCACTCCAAGCAAACTAACTGCTTGAATGCATAAACACATAATACTTCAAGGGTTATTTGACCAGCTATGTTTACAAGCAATTATGCTGCATAGATTTACCTGAAAAAATTTAAGATAACATGTCCCAAGAAAACCTTAACTTAACCCATGCAGAAAGTTTATTATTCAATGAACATTTTTTCCTACGGCTCCTATTTAAAATGACCCTAAAACTAGAGGACAGAAATGTTTGGTCAACACACCTCATCTGCAGTGTTACAGCTGCAGCACTATCACACAATCTGATACAGCAGAGAACTGCTGATACACAGTAACCCAAGAAAAAATATGCAAACCAGGAGCTAACATAATTTTCTACTCAGTATCAACAGTTATGCCTTTCTGGTTTGCTTAGGCTGCTTTGAAATACTGCTAGACTTTTGTTTCAAGGAAAAACAGCAGTTTCTGCCCTAGAGCAGGTATCCACATACAAAGTTAGGACAGTTTATGCCAGCCAACATGACACCACCGCAGCAGTCCTATCCTGCCTCCTATCCTTAGCTTTTCACTCCAGTCTGCTTTCTCATGCCAGCATAAGCAGCTGCGCAATCATGTCTTGAAGCCTATCAGCAGAGCGACCCCGACGAAGGCAAAAGCCAGTCCAGCAGACAGTACTTTTACAAGCCTGTGCGCTCTGCGACAAGCCCATGCGCAGGGACACCAAGCAGGACACCTGCTCTCAGCAGCAGTAACAAGCTGTAAAGCCTTGACACAGGGCACCAGAACAAAACAGCAAACCTTCAGTACAGCTGAAGTCGCAGGCAAGCAACCTACAGACCAAAGCACAAAACTCAGAACAAGCATTTGTTATGAGCTGTATTTCCATATTAATGGCAGTTGGCACTAAAAGCATATTTAAGTAAAACAGCATGAAAAGAATCAGGAAATTAGAAAATTAAGAGTAGATACCAACGAGAACAGGTGCCTGACATCAGCAGAACACTGAGTTAGCACCCACCTGTTCAGGACAACAAAAATCTATACAGTACTACACGCTACAGGTTTCATCTTCAGTTTTATTAGCGAGAGAGTGGAAGAGTAACACAGCCAGGAAACAGCCCCGTCTTCATTTCTAGCAATATTGGTATTTATTGATTGGAAGGAGTAATTTCTGATTCCATAACCTAAGCTTTCAAACTGGGAGAAAAGTCTCTTTCTTCTTGCATGGATGCGTTGATCTAAGTAAAACCAATCTTACGGTAAGTTTACTACCGTAGGCAAGAAGGTTTGCTGTGCCCTTGTATCTCTGAAGTTTTCTGTGCCAGTAGAACGGCTGAGGATTAGGGCAGACAAACTTTGTTACAATGTTCTGCTTTACAAGTTTCCATCCTGACTTCTGTGAAACTGCTTTAATTGCCACTTCTCTGCCCAATATTGACTGTAGTACCAGTACTGCTCTCCACATATTATAAACACCTTCATGATAACTACGGAAGCCTAATGTGTTCTGACAAAACAGACAACAGTAGAAGGCAGTGACAGGTTAATAACACAAGTGCCAATCAAGTTCTTAAACTATCATTCTACTGCAAACTTACATGGGGAGAGACACAAAGACCCATCACTTTTGTCTCAGTTACTCTATTTAAAAGTTTTTAGTTCCAGGAAGAATGTACCTCAATTCATAACACAAACCAATTTTTTTCTTGTTGCACAGATATAATAAAAACTTTAACTTTAAACAATACAGTTTTATTTACTGGAATTAGGGAGGGAAAAGATGGGCGTGTAACTGACAATGTATTACCTACAGAAGTCTCAACATAAAGCATATCTCAATAGACTCTCTTCAGAGTACACTGTCTCTATTTTGTTAGTAAGTATAGTTATTTAGAATTTAACTTCAAAAATCACATTTTTTCAGCATTTGAAACTTTTGAGTTTTAGAAGAATCATTGCATGCAAATCAAAAGTATGATTACTGAAATAATTACGTGCCAGGAATCTTCATACTTCCACTAAAAGGACCATACCAGTTAGGAGGGTGAACAAGTTGTTTCACGCCTATTACAAAATATTATTTTCTACACAAATACTTCCTGACATTATCCAGCTGCATCCAGTTTTCCATCAACTCGCAAGACAGGTTTGAATGGAGACAGTGAACTACTGGAGGAACATTACGTGAGCAGTGATATTTATAGGAGGTCCAAACCTACTCCCAGTGACTGAACTACTCAGTAGTAGTTACTTTAATAAGAGTAATAGTTTCATGAACCACCATGTGATGACAATTTATTTGAAATGAGATGGCGGGCTCTTTATAGGGAAAAGCTGCTTGTGATAAGCAAGAAATTCCAATGACAACTCAGAACTGCCAGAAAAATATGAAAAGAAAACGCTATAGGCATAACACTGATGTAATAAATACAATGGCAAATCTTCTCACGACACAACAGAAAACATTTTTTAAAACAGTAGCAAAACAATAATAATTCGCAGAATCCAGCTGGAACAGAAATCCAAGTTGAAAACAGCACTTTAAGAAATCTGACAGCTGCAGCAGAAATCAAATTTTTAAAAAAAAGAAAAAAAAATTAAGTTTTTTTTTTCCTTAAGATTCAAACCATGGCTGATCTGCCATCAATGCCCCAAGGTTGTTCACAGCATCTAATTTCATCTCAGTTTCCTTTAAAAATATGAGAAAAATCTCATAGGGAAGAAAACAATGCAAGCTCAAAAACTGTATTTTACCTCACATACATTTCAAAATTACTTCACATATAGGTAAACAATTTTCTTTATTTAGGACACTTTGATCTTTAGCAGAAAAAATATTTAGTATAAGAAAGACTGGGGAGGTGGAGAAGAAGCAACCTTTCTGGCTTCCAGACTATTTCATCTAACTTCAGACCTCAAGACGAGCATAACTGACTGAAATTCTAACAAATTTCACTGGTTCTGTTACTTAAAGAATATTTACTGCACTCTTCTAATTAGGCTCTAAGACAAACTGCAACATTCACATGCCTCAGCTCGATTCTACCACACACTAGTTACCTCGCAGTGATAATAATCCTCAGTACGGTTAAGCTTCGGCTTCGTTCATACAACAGGGTTACACTGATTTAGCTAAACTATGATCATCTCTGTTGATGAGAAGGTTGTATTTGCTATACCCTAGGACAAAAAGTTATCCATGTCTAACTGAAGTATCCGCAAAAGGAAAGAAATCCAATGCCAGACTCACATTTACAGAGAGCAGGTTTCTGACTAAAGGTTATCAGCAGCATGTGGATCAGCATCAGGGAGACAGAGCAAGCAGTATTACCAACTATCTTTGTAATGCTTTAGACAAACAGTTGAAAAAACAGTCTAACACATAAAAAGAAGCAAAAGATAACCTCATTATCTACCAGCAACAAATCTTGCACAACAAAACCAAACAATGAGCAGGTGGACAAAAAAAAGCAAGATTTTTTTTTCATTCTGCTAGAGATTTGGTTTGGGTTTTTTAAGTACAAACTAAATGAAAACGAGTGGGGAAATGGCTATAATAACAAAGAAATTCAAAACACTGGAGCAAAGAATAATCTGTCACTGTTCAGAACAAGTTCTGAACTATGTTTGAGCAATGCCTCAAACACCAAAGCTCCTTCAGTGTGCTTTCCTTTTGGGAAGTCTTCCCTTCCTCATCTCAAGTACCAAAGAAAGCCATAGCATCAAATACCCACCAACCTGAAGTATACGGCTGACAACCAGAAGCCCTGAATTCCTTTATTGTAGCCTACTAAAGGATGCTAACTCATACTAAAGGATGCTAAGTCATACACTGCACACCTTCATTTTTCTGATCTCCAAGAAACTGCACAGGGTCATACACTCCAGGTAAGAGGCACACCTCTGGCGTCACATGGATGAGACAGAGCTATAAGCCAGCAGCCACACATACCTACTCTGCCATAGGTCTCCTCTCTGAACAAGGAACAAAACAAAGGAATCCTGATCTGCAAGTTTCCCTGCTGCCTCCTAAAGAGCCACAGGCAAAGATCATCTCATTTGCCACTAGCAGGAGATCTGTGCAGATATTAATGTAAGCACAGGGATATGCCAGATTTGTGAAGTTTAGATCATGCTACAAGATCACCCTTAACAGAAGGCGAGGGTCTGAATTTTAATCCATTCTCAGAACAGAAGTATTTTAACACCTTTCTTTCACACTAATGAAGTTGTAATTTTCTTTTAGTCTCTAATGGGAACATGACAAAGAAGGCAGGCAGACAACACGTGAATTTCTAGGACATCAGATCTGAAGGAAAAGCAGCTTTCCAGTTCCTTTCTACATTATACAGCAGAATAGCTTGCTCTAGAAAAAAAAATTATCTTCTTTTTCAGATCTCACGTCTTGCATTAAATCTACATATAAAACTGAAATGAATCTAACAAAACCCATAACGCCAGAAATCACTACAAATATATCCATTTGGAGGTGAAAAGAGATTTAGGTATTTGCATATGAGAGTGTAATATGACAAGCAATGTCCTCTATCAAAACTCTGTGACTGGCTTACAGGGAGGGGGGAAGCTCTAAACAAACAAACAAAAAAATATTAATGCCACAAATGACAGAAGCTGACTCCTATATTTTCTTCTATATTCTAATAAAACCAAAATTTTACTGGGACACATACAGGTAAAGCGGTAAATCAACAGGCAGCATCGAGACGCAAATTAAAGATCAACTCTAAGTAAGTATTTAAGCAACAGAAAAAGGAGATTGGATGCTTTTTCATCAGCAAGCCAGGAATTTACTGTATACCTACAAGCCATCAAAGTACTCCACTCTTGCGCGTAGTTGCATTCTGCCAGAACAACACGTTCACAAAGGAATAGGATTTTACTCTTCTTCTGCAGTCTAAAGGTAAGTATCCTTCCCACCTTCTGCTCTACAGAAGATCTTGGACTACTAAAGCCTTACCTGTCACCACCACTGAAACTCTTTACGCAAGACTTCCTCTAACCTTGCTTGTGAGCAAATTGTAATCCAGGATTTGCACAAAGCAGAGCGTATTACTCAACTCAAAGAAGATCAAGTAGTTGTATTAGTCTAAGCTCATACAGTTTATATCTGCCCCATTCCTTCTAAACAAGACTCACAAGTTACAGGAAAAGTATCTGCAGCATTTGGGCTATAACAGTGCCTGAAACATATGTTCACAGCCTTCAGTGGAAGTAGGATCAAGTCCTTCCCCACTGGAATTTTCAGCAACACAATTTAGCTTCATAAATCAGTCTCAATACACAACCAAGAGTGTTTTAAAACTAGGTCACTTGACTGATTTCACTACGCACTTGTGCACTGAGCAATCTGAAGCATTAGAAAACTTCATTTTAGAAAAATGTCAGCTCCAAAGTAATCACTCAAATCTGCAGGAAAGTTGCTTCACAGGAAAGGCTCTCTTAAAGAGAAGGTATATTCAGAACTCTAAGAAATGTCTTACCAGGAAAGACAGAAAAAGTAGTTACACCTTGTATCAAGCCCATGCCCATATTGTATATGTTCTCTTTAATATTATACCTATTTCTTTTGCTATTTTGTAAGCTTCATCTGGTGTGCTGGCAACTAGTCCATGTGGAACAGAAATGCCAGCCTCCTGCAACAGTCCCATGCTCAGGTATTCATGTAGTGACAGCCTTCTCTGTTGCTGCTGTTGCACCTGAAACCCATGATTATTCAGTATTCCTGGACTTCCACCAAGTACCTAAAGAAAAAAAAAAAAAGAAAAGAACAATTGTGTTGTGAAAAACTGCCCTCTTTGTTTAGGTCAAAAAAGTCTACACATTAAACAACTACAGTTTAGTGTACCAACGCAAACACCTGAACGCTTAATCCTACACTTCTTGTAGATTACCCTTTCATATTAGTCGTTCATGCCAGGTCTGGTTTGGGGACATTCTATCAGTGCAGTGGAAAAGAGCTGGGGAAGTTGCTAGCAGTGGCAAGGACTTGCAGGGTTAAAACACTCTTGAGTATTTAGTTAGCATTTAAGTACTTTAAGGAATGTATCTGTAGGGAAAAGAACCCTGAGGAAGTTTGGAAGCATAAGAAAACAGAGCAAAGCACACAAAATAGATTCATCCAACAGTTTTGGTAGATTGCTTCCTTCTGCCAGACTAAGAACTAAGCCCTGGAGAAGAGGAGCAGCAGAAACTAAGTTACACCACCTTCAGTGGTTGTACACAGTGAATTTAATTTGCTACAGACCAGACTATTCAGACTTCACAAGACTATCATGAACGCGAAAAAAACAGCCATGATCCATTTCAAACATCTACCCTGAATCACAGGGTTGCTAAAAGTGTGAGATAACTTTAACATTTCAAACGCTAAGTAAAATAAAACAAGCCTAATATTCAGTCCTGGAAATTCCAGTGTGGAATGAGTCTTAATTTCATCTGCAAAAGTGATGCACAGAACCCTAAGAATTTCTGACAAATATTTTGCATAAAGAAAAAAAGGGAGAAAACTGTTTTGATTATAAAACATCAGAAGTGGTACTACAAGAGCACTGCCCTTTAAAAAAGGACAGCTACCCCATGGACTTTTAAGAAGACATAGATTTTCAAAGGTTACCTTGTAAAGTAACTGTATGTCACAACAAGAAAATTATCAGCCATGAAAGCAAAAAACATGTGCTGCATTTTTCATATTTCAAGAACAAGACCTTAACTTTATACACACACACAAAAAAAGCAAACCTACTGAATTCAGCTAATCCATGTATGTAGATTAGCACTGAAAGATTCAAGGTAAAAAGACTACAAAACAAACTTAGATACAAGCAAAATTTCGCATTCGTCTTTTATTTTTTTAATGCATACCATCAGCACAAGTACCACTAAAGTCAGTCTGTATTAGGAAGTTTCTAATAGACTGGATTTTTAAGGCTTTGTTTTGTTTTAAATAAAGTAAACACGCAGGCAACGCAAAGAGCTTTTACTACGGCATTTCAAGCCAGCGAATCGACGGACCCTATTTAACCTCCAAAGGACTCCTTTGGCAACCAGGAGGCCCTCTCCTTGGCATGAAACCCAGTCAGAGGTGCTGACTGACGGCTGTCGCTGCCGCTTCTGGCTCCAAGTGACCGGGCGGCCCCGGGGAGGCTCGGCGTAACACGAGAGGGGAACTCCAAGCGACCTTCCTCCAGACGTGGAAGGAGAGGAAAGTCGGAGGGAGACTCACACGCCTCGGACTCCCTACCCTTCTCGTCTGCACCGCTTCCCAGGGGCTCTGCAGCCAAAAACAGGGCCGCGCCCCGAAAAGGCATTCGCAGGGAAGGAGAGCGGAGGCCGGGGAGATGCGAGCTGGAAGCAGAGCTCGCTGGCGCAGCCCGACCCCTCGTAGGAGTAAGGCGGCGGCCGAGATGGAAGCACCGGGTTTTCCAAGCAAGTTACGGGAGGGGCCGGTTTGGGAAGGAAGGAAGAGGGAACCGCGCCGGGAAGGCCGGCCACAAGCAAGGACAGCAGCCACAGGCGAGCAC
>Ga0065711_1045799_pt1 | contig 13257 bp, 9 predicted proteins | sample Hoacrofraction12_FD_59098 | JGI IMG/M metagenome (GOLD analysis project Ga0065711, IMG submission 59098) | Hoatzin crop microbial communities from Cojedes, Venezuela - Epithelial fraction 12 v2 (version 2) | ecosystem: Host-associated > Birds > Digestive system > Esophagus > Crop | place...
AAAAAAAAAAAAAAAAAAAAAAAAAAGCCTGTATCACAGAGCTCACAACCTCATTTTTAATAGCTGACCCTCAAGACTTGGAAAGAAAAGGGATCTTTTCCAAATCCTCAAACAATCGAATTCTCTCATCAAACAAAGGTACTTCAAAATGGGCTGGCTTCTCCTCCAAAAGGTAAAAATGAAAAAAAAAAAAGGACAATTGAACCCAACTTTTCGTTCTGAGGAAGAGGTCTTCTGGGAGGGAAACGCAGAGAGGGAGGGACAGGCTTGCAGAGGCACAACCTGAGTATTTAATTACTGGTCTGCTGTATGTGGATGATGTGCTGAGCGGCTGCCACCGACCTGCTCAGAAGCCCTGGGAAAATTGCTGCACCCCTGGGCTGCTCCTTCCCTGCCCGGCATGTCGGGTCCCTCCAGGGGCAAGATCTCTGGGGAAGGTTCTCGCTTTGAGGCACCACAGCTCCCTGGTTGTTCCCATGGGCTGGTCAAGCAGCATGGGACCCCAGCGCTGGCTGAGGGTTTGAGGCTGTCTCATCGTACAGCTACAAATGATGGAAGCTTCCCTGAAGACTAGCCTTGCTGCAGGACCTTGTCTCATCCCGCTCCCCAGATACCCGTAAGCCCCTGACTCGTGGTGATGTTGCAAAGAGCGGCGGGTTAGGGCCTCACGTACAGCAAACATTTTTTTGGCTGCATTTTGAAAACTACCTTGAACAAAGACAAGCTCTAACTAGTTCCACTGACTTAGATCACCAACACACTGAGCCAACTGCACCGCAAAATAATAAGGACGTCTGTTCATCTCTTGAGCGTATTTTCACCAATCAAACTTCCATTTTCCTAATATTAAATATTTGGTATGACATCACAAGAGAAACTTTTTGTATCCATCGAAGCCAGATGAGACTCACAAGCATTTATGGCTATATTTTTCCTGAGAGACTGTCTCGCAAACAATCAGAGAACATCTGCTAGAAAGCATTTTAAAATGAAATCTGACCTACAATTCAACTCTGTGGCAGTGGTTTGACTGTTTAAATAAATGCATGCCCTTTAAATCTTAAATTATGAGATAGTTTGTTGAAAGTGTAATGTATTTAGCTTTTATCTAATAACCTCCAGAAATGTAATCAACCCCTCCTTAAAACAGTTCTGAAAGAAATGGCAAAAATGAAAAAAGGCTCCATTTTCATTAGTCATAAATAAAATGACAGCATCAACCTCTAGGGGTTCCGGAGATGTTCCATTGAGAAATTTTCCAGGACTCAATGTATGTGCTTTGGGAAGGTTAGTTTAGAAACGTCTCTGGTGTAAACAGCGTCAGTAAACACAAATCCATCCTATAGAAAGAAATTCCCGGTTTGGCTGTTTTTGTGCCTGTTACTATTTTGCTGGTTTCTACAGAAAGTTATGTGGAAAAATCTAACCGCCTATCCAAACTTTATATTCTTGAGATTGCCAGGTGCTGAATGGATTTTCTGCAGCATTCAGATACAAACCCTAGTTTACAATCAATGCAATCTGATATTAAAGCCTTAAAGTGGGATATGGGTCTGTCATAAGGACTGACTTAATGCTGCTACCGTTATCTTCAGAGCTTTTTTGGGCCCCTATGCAGTAGTTTCATTTTATTCATAGCATTTAGAAAGTAATTACTTTTGCTTCGTATTAAGAAACACAGACTTCTTTAAGTAATCCAGCAGGTACACTGACTCTGTGATGCTGCCTGCTCGCATGTTTGGACAGTACTTAGATTTTTCTTAACTTGAGGGAGTTGGAGAGGGAAAGAGGTGTTTTTTCTGAAGTGGCATAGTCATTAAGCCCTTAAAGCACACTCTGAATGGCACTGAAGCCAACAACATATTTCTACTGACTTAAAATATTAAAGCCCTATCCACTGTCAAGCAGAGCCTCTGCTCTCCGATTGTTTATATACTTCCTAAAATTACTCATTAGCAATCCATTGTTATGATCTCCTCCATTTTGTATATATTATTCACTGGCATGCAAATTGAAATTCAGACATCTGGATGTAATCTGGGCAGCCTCTGAAAAGCATATCTCAGAGTGATTTCCCTTACATTTGAGCCTTACAGCTTAATTAGTCAATTTTTTAAGCCCATGAAATCATCATGTGCAAACCAGAATATCTCTCAGCTAATAGCTGATGGCATGAAAGATCACTGCAAATAAAAACAGTTCCTTAATGAGCTAGAATTAGAACAGGACTAAATGATAATATGAAAACAGCTTTGTATAGAGAGAAGGGAAGACAAATGAAAGCCTCTTTCATGACAGCTTTACTCTCATGAATAATCCTTACGGCCCTTTGAAGTTAGTAGTACTACCCGTATCCGTAGGAATTATTCCTGAATATGAATTAGGTTGGGCAAGGTCGCTACTGACGTTGGCATGGAAAGGTAGGTTATATCAGAAAGTTTCCTAGTTTAGATTGGAGGAAAGGGAGTTTTCAGCAGGGTGGGATTTAGTTAAATCCGTGGAAATTAGCAGCCGTACTCACCAATTGATTCTGGTAGGCGGTAACAGCTGTAAAAACTGTCTCTGGAAAGATAAATGTCCTGAACTCTTCTGATTTCAGATTTAGCAAAGAAGCCGTATGATCCTTCTTCTTAATAATGTGGACCCTTGGCTGGTACTTGTGCATGGAGTTCAGAATGATCTGCAAGAAAGAGTGAGAAGGCACTGTCCTGAGAGGAAGGTTAACAGGACCCTCGAAGGCTACAAAACCGCAGGGGAGAAAAAAAGAACCAATTAACACTGCAGGGGAGACATCTGAAATCTAAATAGATGGCAGTGGATGTTCAGAGCAAAGTCTCCAGCTCCTTTGGGCAGTTCCAGAAAATGAAGCCAGAAAAGCAGGCATCCCAGGAGCTGGTTTCCTCTCACTCCTACGCTGCTGGGGTTTTATTGAAGCATAAATACCTGTTCCTACAGGTGAGATGTTTTACATACAGAATTTGTTATTGCTAGCGTGTGCCCCAGTTTGCAGGTGTCAGCTGCAAATGTAAATATATGACTCTTGAAAGCTCATGACTGAGCATCCACACTTGCAAAAATGTGCAGGTGCAGAATGAAAACAGCAGGAACCCCTCAAAAAAAAAACCAAAAAACAGAAAAAAATGAAACCTAACCAAAAAACCACCACCAGCACAAACCAGCTGACCAAAAACAAAACTTCCCAGATCCTTTCACTGTGACAAACCTTGAAAGCAAACTGCTTCGTAGATGCTCTTCACCGCAGACCGCCAAAAATGAGAGCGAGGGGGGGAAGCCAGTGCAGAACCCCAAAATGACCAGGCTTTGCCATTTTATCCTCATCAACAATTGTTTACAAGCTCCTAAAATAATTCTAAACCTAACATGCCAGCTAACCCATTTCACCGTTCACTGGAGTCAAATCGAGAGTCCCACTTGCTTCGGTGACCACTGGCTGGAGGCCTGTTTGGCTGCCTCTAACCACAGTATTACAATATAAGAATTAAATACAGAGCTCGGCTCACACCAGTCCTTGTTTTGGATATAATCACAGTCACAAGACGAAATTGGCAATGGTGTGGGTGGTTCTATTTTGCAGGGGCCATCACGACGTTACAACCAGCTCTTGTACATCTGGAATAGCTAATGTGCATTCCTCAGGAAGCGTTAACTTCAGCTGAAACACAGGAGAAGTGGTGCAGTATTTCACGCTAACTCTGTCAATGAGAAAGGTTGCATGTTGCATTAGAGTGGAGATCTGAGACAGCTTTGTCACGGCTAAAATTTCCATCAGCATTTTCGTCGCTGCTCCTTCGGGGCCAAGTATCGCCAAGACTCGCACCGTGACTTTGCGGAGGGGCACACAGCGAGAGGACAGTCATTACAGCGACGGGCAACCATCGTCCTGCAGGTGTTTCGTGTCCACTTTTACCAGCTCAGGTCATTTCTCAAGTCGCTTCACCATTTTATAGATGCAAACACACAACGGCCATTGACCTTGCCGTTAATATCCTCAGCACTTCCCCCTCTCTTCATGAAACTTTGTCTTACCAGCCTAGTCACTTGGGCTGCTCCAAGCAGCTGGAAAAGACATTTTTTAAAGGGTGGTGCGTGCGTGGTAGTGAGCTTACTGAGGGGCTGGCCCACAGGGCTCGGCACTTCCCATTGCCTTTCATGGCCGCGTTATCCACGCCAAGGCAGTACATCTGAGCAGCAGCCGAGAGGAAGGAGGAAAAGGCTGTGACAGAGCAGCTCCTACACATGCCCTTTCCTCTCACTCCTCTCTGAATGCAGATTGTGATAAAGAAATTCCATTTCTCAGGCAAGACCACTTAATCCTTTATGAAAGTTCTTTATCTTTTATGAAACCGTAAGGGCACATGAAAAACATCCCCTGCCACAATGCTCTACCCCGTGCATTCCCACCGGAGGCAGGTATAAAACAAGTACCAAGAGCAGCCAGGAGGTCACAAAAGACCAAGGGTCAAGGTTAAGGTCACTGTTTCCTTTTCATAAGGGTCTGTGTATGTAGTGCTCCATCTGCATCCCCGCACAGGCTGCCAGTGTTGCAGCACTCACTGATATCGAAGTCAGAAGGGTACTGCACAGAGATACCCCTTCCTATCCGTGCAACTTCTGTTAGGGCCATCAAAATAGCCTAAAGGAGATAGGTACACAGGGTGCATCTTGCAGAGTAACCCCCAAGGGTGGTCTCCAAGCCTGGGCAGTCCCCTATCTGCGTGGTGTAGCTATCAGAAAACCCCTGACGCCACTTCTGCCCTACTGATGCTGGTGTGCCCCGAGAGAAACATCAGGTGCACATATACTTGTGGCAGCCCCCCAGCACACACTTACTGGCAGTACAGTGTGGTCACAGGCCCCCAGCCATCCCGTCTGCCTTCGCGCTGACCGCCTGTGACGAGGAAGATGACCAGGACCCGTCCTCACAGGATCCTGCTTGCTGCAAGGTCAGGCAGGTCTGTAGGCATCTGGCTCCCACTGGCTACAGACTGGTCACGACAGGCAATCTGCATGCCAGCTGCGAAATCCCCGAGGTGGCTTTGAATTCAGGAACTATGCTGTGAATGCGGCTTCCACATCCACCAAAGAAGAGTGTTACCAGGCAGAGACTGCTTTCTGAAAGCATGGAGGATCCTAACTTCTGCCAGATTGAGTTTAAAAAAAAAACAACACCTGGGCATAGCTCCCTGTGGCTGTTCTGAAACCCCACTTTCACAGTTACCCATTGGCCATCTTCACACCTTTGTGTTTGCTTTTGCAAACGTTCATGTGTTGGAGTTTTGCTCTCATAAATGCCAAAGCAGCAATTACGATAATGTATGTACTCATGGTTACCTCACCATAAACCAGAAATGATGCCACCCAACTAAAGGCAAACAAAAGTCCTAAAAGAAGCAGTCTGTGTGAAAAACATCACCAGTAATCTGGGGGGGGGGGAAATCACGTTCCTAAATGTTCCACAACCAGAAAAATGGGAATTACTCGCTCGGCTGTAAAAATCCAGAGACAGGAACCATTTCCTTCCTCTGGTAAGGATATCTGAAAGCGTTTCCATGGAGCGAGCTGTATGTCATGCACACAGAGATAACACTTCTGCCTGATGCTTGGGGAGAATATGTACATAGCTATGGGGTTATGCACGCTGCTGAAGATACACAAGCAGAGACGCTTGCCAACTCCAAAAGTCTCGGAATAAGAGAAAACAAACAAATGCTATAACAAACAAATGCCTCTCTTCTCTTCAGATTCCTTTTCAGGAAATGAACCACCCTACAACTAAAACACCACAGTTACCTTAACAACCAAAACTGTCTTCTGGAGGACAGAGAAAGCAAGGAACCAGAACAAACTGGAATCGGGTTGGATCCAGCTTCTCTACCTATAACTAGTATGTCAAGGTGTCTTTTAGGTCATTAAACTTCCTCAGGAACGAACATGCCTTATCAAACATAATTAAGATTTTAGCAGGTCAATTACAAAGATCTCTTCAGTAAAAAAGGGCTCTTTCAAATGGAAGGGAGAGGTTTGAGGAGGCGTTTCAGTCCTCCTCTTCCTCTTAGTACATGGGAGCTCAGAAATGCCATCGGCCATAGCACAGTGAGCCATCCTTAAAGGCTCCGGAGAATGAATTTCCTCCTTAATTCTGCTGAGCATCCAGTGATGGTATTTACATAGCTTTGATAAGGCAGCACATAAAACCTGACACTGTAATTTGGAACATAAAAAACCACAAAATATTAAAAAGGGAGTGCTCTGCGAAGACGTAATGCCTGTCACGCAAATCTCAACATGGGATCAAGCCTTCGGGGCTTATTCTGAACTCAACATGCAAAACTTTCCATTGGCTTTGGCTGCCCAAAGCCTTCACGTAAAGAATGGGATCCACCTCTGCCGCTTCTTGGAAAGTTAATCAGGAGGCCACATCTCAGATGGTACGGCTCTTTTTCTCCCATTGCCTGTATTTGAGACGATTACATCTTCTTGCTCTGTCACATGTCTCTGTTCCCGACAGCTTCTCAGACCTACTTCTTTTTTGTACTCATCTGGGCTTCTGGGAACTGCACCGCTCCTAACTAGTCTGCAATATACTGCTGCGAGCCCTTTATTAGAGGCACACATGGCCCCTGTTATGATGAAAAATGCTTCTTTTTAAATGCACACGTAGACTGCTCTATCATCACTCGGTGATAGAGCCCACAAATCTTCAGCTTTGCCCTTCTACAGATTATGAAATAGAAGAGAGGGGAAAAAAAAAAAAATACAGTCTCCGCTAGTCAGGAAGGGAGTAACAGTGGGAACCGGATTCAAGAAAAATATACCCACAGACAGAACCTTACAAAACAACAACACACAGGCATCTATCTGGGCTTTCTTTTGGGGTTTTTTTTTGTGGGTTTTTTTTTTTAAACTACTTCTGTAGTTGTTGTTTCAAGGATGTATTTTAAACGATCATGGCTGTGGTTCAATTCTTAGGTCTTGAAATGAGTAAAAATTCTCTTTTGGATGAGAAGCATTTGCACAGAACACAACTCGGACAAACGGCCACTGTCTCAGTCTGAAAAGGCAATAAATGCCTCACTGGGGGAGGGATTTCTGATACCCTGTGTGCCACAATTATTCAGCTTTACAGGTCAGTTACCCCTACACATGCTTCAGGGTTCAAAATCACTCCTCTCTTCCCGACACCTCATTTACTAACACTGCTTTTATGCTCCTGCTTCCGAACTGCCCCGTTCTCAGCCAACAACCCCTTCAAATTGGCCCCCTGCTCCTTCGGCCTTCCCCTGGGGAACCACCGAGCCCAGGGGCAACAATTTTAGTTCTTGATTTGCAGTTTGGAGGTGCTACCAAGCCATTCTTGCACTTCACAGGCACTTTTGGGGAGGGAACAAGATGGACAGCAGTTTTTCTTGCCACCTACCATTAGGCAGTCAGATAACTAGAGTTGTCCCCGCTGATGGCGCATAGTGGAAGCCCATGGCCAGCAACTCTGCATCCTATTTACCAGCTTCCACGGCTTGTGACAACAGACTGGTGCTGATCAGAGCTGGGACCTGCCTGCTTCAGAGGCTCAAGTGCACCTTGTGGCACCTTTACTTGCAAGTAGCATACAGTTATTTCAAGGGCAACTGAGGCACGCTTATTTTTATAATTCAATAGCCCTTGCTCTGGTGTCACGTCAGTATTTTCTTCTGACTCTGTGCCTATGCTGCATTGACTCTGGATGTACAAGAGCTCTTACTGATGGACCCAACCCTAATAGGTTGCCTGTAATGAGAGGGAGCTTCCAAGCACACGTGGAAAAGCGTGTGAGCTTGTTAGCCAGTGCATGTGGCAGAGCATACTGCCAAGTCACAGCAACACACAGGCAGAAGCATGACAAAAAGCTCTCCTGTCTCACTTGTCTCCTTCGCTTTGATGCTCAGCTCCACACCCAACTTATTCCTGATGGATGTTCTGCCTCTGACGGCAGTAGGAGCATGATTGGAACACTTGCGTTGACCTGGGCTCTGCCTTATGAAAGGTAAAGAACCTGGATTCTGAAGTCACCTGTTCCTCAACAACAGAGATTAAAACCCAACAGGTTTAAGCTTCACACGGCACCTTCCTCCACTGCATTATGAAGGACTGGCCAAGAGAGGTGTAAGGTGGGGGCCGCAGCAGCCTTTCCTCATCACAGTCCTTGTCCCACAAGCTTAGCCCAGTGGCACAGGCGAGCAATTCCCCTACGGCGGTTCCTTTGCCCTTTCCCACCAGGAAGGCTACTCACGTGGCCGTGTTGATCCAGCTCGTTGTTGGTGAGTTTGACTTTTTCGAAGGACACCATCTGCTTCAGCAGCTGCTCTCCAGTGAATGGGGAGTCAGGGTGCACGTACAACCTAAAAAAAACACAGGGAAAAGGCCTGTTCATTAAAAAAAAAAATCTCACCTCTTGGCCTGTGCGTGAGCACCACTTCCATATGAAATTAAAAAGCCTGTAATATCTTGCTTTGGGGATACGCAGTGGTTTCACAGAAGTGGATTTCCCGAGAGCTTAGGGTAATACAGAGCTGCTACTCAAACAAGACACACACAATCTCCCCCAAATTAATGAACACCTGAAATACGACCATTAATGAAAGACAGTAAAGCAAATTACTGGAGTTAATTCACTGGAACTTAATGAAGATTCCCATGTCCAAGTGCTGGATTGCTCTCTAGCTGTACCTATTACTTTATCTCGTTATCTAGAATGGAGACATTAACTAACATTTGCTGTTGTGTCTTTTCCCAAATGAAAAATTGATCATGTCTTTCCCCACAGCTGTACTAACAAGCACTTAAAATAACAACGACTACAGCTCAGAGAGACAAAACATGGTGTCATTAGAGAGATAATGGGGGAATGTAGATAAAAATGCATTTTTCTTTATATGTAACATTAAGCCGTGATAATGATTTTAACCTGCACTTGATCACACGTTAGCTGTGGTGACGTCTGTTTATAAGAGGTTGAAGGCTGCAGTCCAGCACAGTGGTCTGACATGAAAAAATTAATTGCAGCTCTGTAATTAATAATCCGCCACTTGGGAAATTAGTCAGAAGAAAAGGAAGCACAGAAGACATGTAGATACAATGATATATACCTTATGACTAGACTAATTACAAGTGCCAGGCTAATTAAACAATGATTTTTATAGGAATAACGTATTGCTGATAATTATTTAACTCAAACGTTCTTTTGTGACAGTGAAGGAAGAGCTGAACTAGACCTTCAGCTAGTGCAAACCGGCCCTGTCCTGCTTCAATCGGTGTTGGTTATCCCTCACTGAGGGCCTGGCTCTCATTTTGGGTGATGCCTTTGGCCACACGGATGGATTTCTTCCATTAGGCGGGTGGAGCCGTGCTGAGATGCTGGGTTAGAAAGATGAACATTTGTTGTCGCTATGATTTTGGTTAGGCAAGAGGAGAATGGAAAAACCACTAAACGATGGGGCGTAACTCTCTGATAGACTACGCTGATTCCTAATCAAGGAATGCCCATACTAAAGACTCCAGGGAGCGTAGCTCTTTTGCTGAAAGAGGAAGGAGATTTGATCCTGCGCTCTCTGTTTTTGCCAGCAGAATCCCCAAGATGCCGTGAAACTGAAGTTTTACCAGCACAGCTCACTTCAGATGTGGCGGATGTTTTCCTTACATTGATCTGAAGCACAGCTTGGCTGGTATAGCTGCGTTCACAGGAGGGATCCTGTCACAATAAAATATACCTAGCATACAAGCGTCATCACTGCCATCGACTCTGCTGATTGCACTGCAAGGCTAGTGAAAAATTATGGTTTATCTGAAAAATCAAGGTCTAGAATCCTGTTACATCAGAAGAATTTCACCTTTTGTGAAAATTAACTCTGCCTTCCTTTAAAACCTTTGCAAGTCTCAATCTTTAGAGCCCCAAATCACAGAAGGCAAAACAAAAAAAATCCTAAAAGTGTCCTCCAGTTTTTCAGCCAGTCTTGTGATATTTTTTTTTATTTATTTTTGGAGCCTGACTCCTAATTTTGAATGTCTGGGTAGCTAACAATGTCTACTGCAATCACAGAGTGTCAGGCTCAGCAAGGTTTGGCTAATTAGGACCAAAAAGCCAAACTATTTCAAATATGCACTGGGGAATGAGGAAAGATTTTCGTGTGCCTAAAAGCCGAGCGCAATTGTTTTACACCATAGGCGGCTGATGCCTGGCGCTGCTTTCAGATGACAAAGTGCCTGGATGTTAGCAGAGCACTAACGGGAGAGTCAGTGAATATCAGTTACGTAAATGTATTAATAGACCTTGTTATTCTTTACTGGTTTGCTACGCGCCGTCGATCCCACTGCAACGCATGATTCCAGCTGGGGAACTACACCTATCCACACACTTCTGCTACAGCCTGAGCTTGTATGCCCTGGCGAAGAGGGCTGAAAAACGAGACGTGTCACCCTCTGAAGCAGAAGTTGTTGACGAGAGGGCGAGCGCGCACGAGCAAACGGGTTGGAGAAATAAACATGTGCATTCCAGCGCGGCGCACGAGGCTCCCCAAGAAGTTCGCGTGGGCTCTGCTGCCTAAGGCCGGCCAGATGCGAGGGGCTGCTCTCTCCAATTCACAAAGGCTTGAAGAGCCATATTAGGATGTGAATTTGCTCTACGGTATATAATGTTTCATGATGTATGCAAGGTTTGGGTACTGCTTCCTTCTTGCATATTTTGGAATGTGACACTGCTCTCCCTCTGTTAACAGTCGGTCTAGTCCTACAAGCCCTGCGCGTGCTGCTTTTAATTGCCTTAATGTCTCAAATATTTAATTTGCAAAATATAATACTTTAGAAAGGTTTCCTACCTAGAGTTCTCTGTAAGTTTGTAAACACTATAACTTGAACAAATGATTGTAGCCAAATACAGTAAGAAGAAAAAAGAAAATAAAAAGACAGACTTTTGAGTGCAAGAAAGGAGGTGAAAAAGGAGGAAGAGTGAATAAAGGTACATGCTGAAACTTATTAAAGTGATGTTTCGCACAGTCTTAGCAATTTGGAAGTACAAACACAAAATATCACATAGGAATTCTATCCCCAGATAGCACTTTAGAAGATTTACAAAAGACTCTCTGAAAAGTATTTTTATTTAAGTGTTCATTGCAACACAGACTTGTCTTAAACACTGCCAGCAGGAAGACAGGGATAAAACTGTTTTTTGTAGAAAGTTCCCTGAAGTGCTAATCTTTCAAACAGAATCACAGAATACTTACTAATTGTGAAAGAAAAAAAAGCTGTCTTAGTGTTGAAAGTTATCTGTATGATGGAAAGAGCAAAACACTTAACGGGTTTGATCCTGCTGAGTCTTACACCCATGCGTAACGTGACTCCTGAATGATTCCCCTGATGCCGTTGTGCCCGTGCAGATGCAGGCAGGGGTGTGCGTGGGGAGATAGCGCCTCGGCACCGGCACCCGGGTGCTAAGCACACGTACGCCCCGCGATGACACTCCTTAAGTGAGGAGAGCTAAAACCCTGTGTCTGGAGGACAAGAAATCATGCCTTCATTAAGGGCTCCTGTTACTGGAGCAGGACCAAACCTGTTTCAGGATGGGAGGAGTACTGCTTTTAGTCTGTTGGGGCAAGACTGCAGCCTCCCACCTCAGAAGATGCATTAACACTCCTAAAAAAGCACTACTAACGCAAACATCGGCACGCTGAACATCTTGACATCCTTTTTCCTCACCAAACAGGAGCATAAGAAGGAGAAAGTCCGTAAATATAAGTGTAAGTACCATTCGTACAAAGAAAATGTCATCTGTGCCTGGGCTACGACTGATGGTCTTTTGGCTAAGCATCCTGAAAAGGAAACAGGAGAGGTACGTGTCTGCACATGGGGCAAAACGTCCCGAAAACATCCTGCAAATGAAACAGCCCAGGTACATGTTTGCACGCAGGGGCACTGACTCGATGAGGGCCTTAAAGAGCTACCACAGTATGACAATAAGAGAAATACTGAACTCCAAGAAGGCTTGACCCCAGCTCTCAAACAGTCAGTGGGGCAGTTGCTAAATGTTTCAAGGATCAATCTCTTGTCTTATGCTCTTCTGAGTATTTCTTCACTCAACTTGTCTATGCCAGGCAGTGTGAATTGGACATCTATTTAAAGGTATCCCAAAAGGCACTTAAACAGAAAAATAAGAAGGGAAGAACCCTGCCTTAAAACTATTTCTGTCCTTCCTTTATTTCTTCTCTTGATGCTGACTCTTCTGAGCAGGACCCATGTTTTTTCTTCGGGTTTTGATCAGTACCCATTATAATACGCCAAATGAAGCCCTCAGACGTTAACCACATTGCAAAAAGGAGCTTTTGGCCATGAAAACAAAGCCAACATAACTCCTAGGTTGCTGTCTTTAATCACAGCTTCTCTGCATGCGCTTTTTGTTTGTTTACTTCCCTGAGCCGCCTTCCAGAGATCAGCAGTCAGCAAGATTTCAGTCCAACTATTTATATGAGGAAAGCCTGCAGGATTTGGTCCCTATACTCACACACACACAAAAAATGTGCTTCCATTTCTTCCATTTCACTTCTAACTTCTGTCTCTGTAATAAGCAAGTTCTTAACCCTGGGCTAAGCCACCTGGAGCGGATCTGTGTGCCTGCACAGAGCCCTCCGTGAAAAGCTTCTTTGAAGCCAGAAAGGCATCCACTTTATTTCCATATCCCCGGCTCTGACTCAGCAAAGCCGTTCGACATGTGCTTCAGCCTTACTGGACCTGGGGGCTGAAGTACGGACTCAAGTGCTGGGCTGAGTAGGATGAAGTGTGGGTCTCCGCTGAAGTGCCCTCCTGCCATACAGCCCAGCGCTGCAGCCTCTGTTCCCGATGCTGAGAGGAGTCAGCCATTAATGTAATTAACAGAATGATTTTAGAAATCAGTTTTCTACAGCATTTTGTTTCTGTGTAGGAAAGAGGGGGAATTTACTTGGGTTTTTTTCCCCCCTAATGTCTCTTAACTTCTTGTTTCTTAACAAAAGAAACAAAATCTCTGCGCTGTAGGACTGATCCATACTTTGCCTGCTGTCTAAGAGACAACTAAAAGCAAGAATAAAATTAGCGGTTAGCAAATGCTGGATATGTTATCAAGAAATAATATCATTTCTAGTATAAGCAGCACTGTAGTGTAGTGTTTCTATTTGGCCGGTGGTGCCTGGATTGCTTTAAATTCCGAGGCCAAATACTTGGGGGGGGGGGGGGGGG
>Ga0065711_1045803_pt1 | contig 13257 bp, 13 predicted proteins | sample Hoacrofraction12_FD_59098 | JGI IMG/M metagenome (GOLD analysis project Ga0065711, IMG submission 59098) | Hoatzin crop microbial communities from Cojedes, Venezuela - Epithelial fraction 12 v2 (version 2) | ecosystem: Host-associated > Birds > Digestive system > Esophagus > Crop | place...
GGCCCCATCCTCCTGACACCCACCCTGCAGATATTTGTAAGTATATATTAGGTCCCCTCTCAGCCTTCTCTTCTCCAGGCTGAACAAGCCCAGCTCCCTCAGCCTTTCCTCGTAGGAGAGATGCTCCAGTCCCCTCCTCATCCAGGTCCTTTTCCGCAGAGCTGCTCTCCAGCAGGTCCACCCCCGCCTGTACTGGTGCCTGGGGTTGTTCTTACCCAGGTGCAGGACTCTGCCCTTGCCTTTGTTGAACCTCATCAGGTTCCTCTCTGCCCAACTCTCCAGCCTGTCCAGGTCACGCTGAATGGCAGCACAGCATGCCGGTGTATCCACCACTCCTCCCAGTTTAATGTCATTAGGAAACTTGCTGAGGGTGCACTCTAACTCTTCATCCAGGTCGTTGATGAAGAAGTTGAACAAGGCTGGGCCCAGTACTGACCCCTGAGGGACACCACTAGTTACCAGCCTTCAACTAGACTCAGAGCCGCTGATGACAACCCTCTGAGTTCTGCCATTCAGCCAGTTCTCAGTCCGCCTCACCGACCACTCATCCAGCCCACGCTCCCTGAGCTTCCCTAGGAGGATGTTTTGCACCCAAAGTATCAGTTTTGCACCCAAGCCAACACCCGTGCTTCCTGCTGCTGTCTCGTGGTGCCCAGCCCACATGGCAGAAGGCCGTAAAACACCAAAAATCCTCTGCTGATCGGGGCATCACCTTCACCAGTATTTTCTTTGGAGAAAGTTTCGGAGAGGTAGCGGGAGCAGATCCTGCGGCACGTGCCAAGGGGTGAACACAGCATGCACCGAGCGGGAAATCTCCGCCAGCTGCTAAAGCTACCGGCCTGAGCAATGGGGCTACAGCACTGAAATGGAGGGCAACACCTTCACAGGGCGGCAGGTCGTCAGCACAGTAACGAGGACAGCTTTGCAAAGGGCCTGCTGTCGCAATTAGAAGTCTCTTACGAACTCATTGATCCAAGTCTGCTGGCAAGAGAGGGGTCCTGCTGCAGCTCGTGGCTCCTGGCTGCTGTATGCTGGGCTGGAGAGCCGGGAGGGGTGGCCAGCATCCCTCCCTGGCTAGTGGCAAGCAGCTGGAGCAAGGTCCTTCCCGCAGACCCTGCTGTCCCACCCCGCTCCTTTTCCCTTTGCAGCCATCTCTCACACCCCTGGTCTACAGGGTCTCGCTTTCCAGTTTATCCCCTGTTCCATGCTGCTCCCTCCAGCATGCCCTGCCCCGGGCGCAGGAGCAGAGGGCAAGGCTCCGAGAGGGTCTGCAGGAGCCTGCGACGAAGGCACCTTGGTGGGGTTGGCGGTTTCGGGGAGTCACGCGCCCCGTGGGCCCACCGACGCCAGGTCCTGGTGGCCGTATGTCAGACGCGCTCCGCAGAGCAGAACCGAAAGCAGAACTGAGAAGAGGATCTGTCCTCTCCCCTGCGTGGGAGCATCTGCCGAGCAGCTCCGGGAAGGGGCTCGGGGGCTCCTCGGCGGCAGCGGCAGCTCCGGTCCAAGCAGAAGGTGAACGCCGGGCAGCTGAGGAGCAGTCCGTGCACACAACCCACCTGTCCCTGCCTGCGCTGGCCCGCCGTCCCCAAACGCAGCCAGAGCGAAGGAGCTGGACCGCAGCCGGCCGGCTGCAGAGCTGAGCATCCCCGAGCGTCCTCCCCTGCGGGGCTGGGGCAGCCGCGGGCACAGGCTCCTGGCTCCGGGCATGGGCTGCCCGGGTGGCTGCAGCTGGAGGCCCTGGGGCGTCAGGGAAGGCCACCAAGGAGCGCGATGGTGCTGGCAAGGGGACCACAGCATCCCGTCTCCTCTGCGGGCCCGTAGCTGCCGGGGAGGGAGGGCCGGGGCACTGCAAAGTCCCGAGCTGCTCAGCCCACAGCAGGGCAGGAGGGGACCTGGTACTCTGTCTGGGTAGGTGACGTGTCATTCTGGGAAGCGAGATGCTCCGTGACCTTCCCAGCTCGGAGGTGATGGTCAGCCTGGTTTCTGGATGAAGCCGCCTGTTTCTTAAGAATCATCTTCTGATGAGACAGGACATGTTCCCCCCCACGGCTTTGCTTGCAATGGAGCAGCAGATCCGTGCTCCCCCTGCCAAGCTCTCTGCTCTCCCCCAAGCTCAGAGCTCCCGGGGTTTCACCAGGAGGTCGCTCCCCCCATGCAGCTCCATGTGCTCAGAAACAGGAGCTGCAGAGAAACAGCTCGTCACGGGAGAGGGCTGCTGCTGCGGCAGCCGACGAGATGCAGACCAAGGCCCTTCTTCGGGGGCAGCTTCAACATCAAGATGGGCAGGATTTTAGAAAAGACATCAGCACATACTGTAGAAGAAAGCACAACACACAGAAGAGAAACCTGGAAGCCATCCATCGAGCTGCGACCGACCTCTCCTGCCCTGCTGCCTTTGGGGGCCGAGGACAGCAGCCCACTGCCCCAAGAGAAGGGCAGGGATCAGGCCCCTGTACAGGCACTGGTGAGGCCGCACCTCGAGTGCTGTGTTCAGTTCTGGGCCCCTCACTACAAGAAGGACATTGAGGGGCTGGAGCATGTCCAGAGAAGGGCAGTGAGGCTGGGGAGGGGCTGGAGAACAAGTCTGATGAGGAGCGGCTGAGGGAGCTGAGGCTGTTCAGTCTGGAGAAGAGGAGGCTGAGGGAGGACCTCATCGCTCTCTACAGCTACCTGAGAGGAGGGTGTAATGAGGCAGGGGTTGGTCTCTTCTCCCAAGTAACCAGCAACAGGACGAGAGGCAATGGCCTCAAGTTGCATCAGGGGAGGTTTAGATTGGAGATTAGGAAAAATGTCTTTACTGAAAGAGTGGTCGGGTGTTGGCACAGGTGGAGTCCCCATCCCTGGAGGGGTTCCAAAAACCGTGTAGATGTGGCACTTCGGGACATGGTTGAGCAGGCATGGTGGGGTTGGGGTGATGGTTGGACTCAATGATCTTAGAGGTCTTTCCGACCTCAATGATTCTGTGATTCTAAGACTGTACGAAACATGAACCGGGCGCTGCACTGTGGAGTTGGAATGACCAAGCCAACTGAAGAAGCCAGGAATGAGCCTTGGCAATTTATTCAATCCTTCTGGCCACCGAACGCCACTGAATGTCTGACTGCCCCAGAGGAACCGGGGCAGCAAGGTGCTTTCACGCAGGGATGCTGTCCCTGTCCATCAGCACTCGTCCAAGCAGCCGCTCAGCTGCCTGGTGGGAATGGGCTCCTGGGGCAAGCACCGCTGGTCTCCCGTAAGGCTTTATGATATGATATTTGATTACAAACAAGACCTAAATATAGCTCTGGGATGGGCTCTGTGCTGCCAGGGCAGGAAGAGGAGGACCAGGACTCGAGGTGGTGTCTTCAGCCGTGGGCAGCGGAGGCAGGCGGGCAGAGCGGGCTCAGGGGACAGGACACAGGGGGTCCAGACGCCGGCATCTTCGCTCATGCAGATGGCCATCCCTCCTGCTTCTCTCACCAAATCCGTAGACCAGCGCAAATCACTAATTGACACCCAGAACTGCTGCGCTAACAACGAGCCCTCAGCACTGCATGTCCCCTCTTCTGCTCAAGACTGAAGCCAAGAGCCGCAACCACTTTGGCCAGCCTAAAGCAAGGGCAAACACAGCTGTGCCCACTGGACTTGAAGGAAATGGTGGGTGCCAGGCATGCCTGCCCCGGGGGGGGCCCCTCTTCCCTCCCAGCAGCCCCCATCTTCTCTTCCGACCTGATGGGGTCACTCCATGAAGGCGAAGCCGTACTGCCCAGCCTCCGCGGTTAAACCCACCTTCGCATGGCTTCTTCCCTGAACCGGCTTGCTTCCACCGCACAGATCTCGGCTCTTCACGTCCGAGATCTCCCTGAGGAGGACGGCCCGAAGAGCCACGACTTGCATCGCTGCCGTGAAGGGCCGGAGCCCTGAAATACTCCCGGAATATCCCAGCAGCATCCACGCACTTCGGTGACACGCATCGGAGTAAGAACTCACCTAAGATATCACAGCCAAGCGCATCCACCAGCCAGTAAGTTGTAGTTGTCTTACACCGCTCGTTCTTTCTACCCCTACAGCTTGCTGGATTTTTGCATGGTATCAATGGCAAAAGCTGCAAGGCTCAGGGGATGCGAGCGGGCAAGGCTCACGGGGACAATATTTCAGCAACCCGGCGGAGAGGGGCTGGGAAGACAGGAGCTTTCAGGCGCAAGCTCTTCTCCAGCTCCAGAAGGTTTTTCTGTTTTCAGGCTAACTCCTCACCTGCTATGGGCAAAGGAAGGCATTTCGAAGGGCGTAAGGTGAGAAGGCCACCAGATCTCGTGAAAAACAGAAGACCACAGCCTGTGGAACGAGGGAAAGTGGAGCTCCGGGAAAACCTGGTTCCCCAGGACACCATCGTCAAGCCGAATAGGCTGGAAAACACCAAGTCACTCATCAGAAGAGCAGCAAAGACTTCGCCAAAGTCTCACCAGCTGTGACAGCTGCGGACCAGGATGGGCAACCATCGGGCTAACCAAGAACCATTCCCATTGGCTTCCCTCCCGGGGTGTCTTGGCGGTCACTGCAGGGTGACGGCAGCGGCCGGGGCAGCGCTCAGCTCCGTCGCGTTCCTTCCCCTCGCTCCTCAGCGCTAAGAACTGAGCCCGAGGCAATCCTGGAAATTCACTTATCTCAACCTGTAATTGAGAAAGCCATTTAATAAAGTTACTTAAAGCCTGAGCAGCTGGGAGCCGGGCAGCCGCTGATGCATATGCATGCAGCGGGATTTACATTTCGTGGCAGCGCGCAGACAGGATGTCAGGCAAATGAGTTATGAGAAGCGTTGCCTATGCAAATGCACGCGCTGCTGTAACTCCTCGCTGTAATTCTCATCCTTGAAGCCATTTCTGTCATTCTCTTATTTGCATTGGAAATGTAGTAACAAAATCAGCTTACGTTACAGAAATGGGCCCTACTTCTACGCGGACAGGATGGGTTCCCAAATACATCTGTAGCGAGTGGAGTCCTGACCTAACGGCAGACAAAAATAAGATGAATGGAAGTCCTGCCAAGATCCCGTCAGGGCAGGCAGTTTCGGAGTTCTCCAAACCCACCTCTCCTTCATGTGACTTCCCATCCCTGACCGAACAAGGCTCAGTATCAGACACACCACCGTCGATCTGCAGGAACAGAAAAGCCGCTGTTCTCGCCCCACGTTTCGTTTCCACAGTTCTCTGGTTTCAAAGCGGGACCGGGAGCCCAGACCAGGACAGCCGATAGTGGCCGTTTCCTTCCAGACTGGGAAACCCCTTCATTCAGGTTTTGAGAACATCAGTAAAATGGACTTAACTGGTTCATGCTCCGGATTTGCTCTGGTTAGAAAGAGGGTGTGGAACGGCAAGGGGTCGAAAAAGCAAGCCAAAAGCACCCATACCTCACCTGCTCACGTTGGGCCCCAGGTCACCGACACCCTCATCTGCTCCAGCAAAGTCCGGCGTTTCCAGGGGTCTTCCACTCCCCAGCTGAGTACAGCCATCCCCAAGTCACACCAGCCGAGCGAAAGGGTGAAAACCCCTCCTCCCGCAGGCCGGTGTCCAGCTTCCCTCTGCTATTCAGGCACCCGAGAGGCCAACTCAGTCCAAGAGGAGCCAGGGCACAAAGCGCCTCCGTCCTCCAGACGCCTCCGCTCAGGAGAAGGCTCTGCGAGCAAGGTGCTCACCCACTCGCCACGCACCTCGGGCAGAGAAGCGAATCACTCCATGACTTCGCGGGCAAACTGAGGAGTTATCTAATGGCTTTGCGACCTGCTCTTTATAGACACCTTTCGAAACGAACTTTGATGGCAGAGCCCACAGTAGCTAACTTCTTCCCTCTGAGGGTGATGGAGCCCCGGCCCAGGCTGCCCAGGGAGGCTGTGGAGTCTCCTTTTCTGGAGATGTTCCAGACCCGCCTGGACGCGGTGCTGTGCAGCCTGCTGTGGGTGACCCTGCTTCAGCAGGGGGTTGGACTGGGTGACCCACAGAGGGCCCTGCCAACCCCCAACATTCTGTGATTCTGTAACAAAGACACCGTCTGCCATCGGGAACATGGGCTCAGAGTCACACAGGTTGTCACCGCTGTCTGTGTTAAGAGCCATCCCCCTTCCACGCTACGGAGCGGCCTCGGAGAGACACAGGCCACCGTCAACGCTGCTGCTATCAGGCGTTCTCCGATCTGGCTACAGCCAGATTTCAGAAGCATGAAAGAAGGTTATACACCGTCCTGCAGTGTTGAGTATCTGAAGTTGTACCACCAGAAGTCTCAGCAGCTTCAGGAGAGGCTGCCAGGGGTAGCACGCACCGCTCAGATCTGCCCCACAGTACTTTACCACATTCCCCCGTTTCCTCAATTTCAATGTGCAAACCACCTCGTTTTCCTCCTCGTCCGAAGCAGCGCAATTAGCAAGGTTTAACGGCTGCTACAAAACGGTGCCCATGAACAACGCTCTTCTGTAAGCGTGCCCAGCCCGGTGAGATAAAACATCTCTGGGTTACTCTGGCAGACCTAGGCTTCAGAGTACCGGTTACAAAACACCACAGGAGTTTTAGGGCAGCAAACTTCACATCTTCCCCGATGTATGCCCTTACAGTAAAGGTTTTGAGGGAGCCACGAATGCCGCCCACCCCGAGAGTCCCTCGAGGCAGGGGTGTCGGGGCTGGTTCGGGCGACCACTGGATGTCACCACCGCCTCACCCATGGCCGCCAAGCCGTGCGCGGGCTGGAACGCTATCCCACAGACACGCAGCACGGCGGTGTGTCGGAAAGAAACTGGCAGCGACTTGTTTTCACTACACAGAAGTTTATTATGAAAGTTAAACATACAACACAAAGTAGCAAAAGCAATCCTGTAGCTTAAGGCAACTCTTACAGGAGATGAATTCAAGAAAGATGATGCAACTTCAGTTTAAATAGAAATTATGAAAAATATCAAATTGCATCAATAACTTAAAATGCACTTTAAAAAGTCTGCACTAACCAGCAGAGGGTAAGGGCTTGTGATCTTAATGCCAGCATTAAGATACCGAGAGCAGCAGAACGCTAAATGATGGTAGTAGGGAAAGTTCAGTATTTACACAAAGATGGCAACGTTAATCTCCGATAGCGTCATTTCCTGTGTACTTCTGGTGTAAAACCACTGCCTGAAACGTTAGGAAAAACTTCTCAAATAAATCTTCAGGCTATTCCATCAAAAATACACAGGTGGCAGAGAAGATCCAAGGCCAGGGATGCGTGCGTGTGTCCCCTAAATAACTCACTGCAGAAACACTTTAGGAAAATTATTTCTTTGGGGGAAGAAGAGCGAGAGGAATACGTGGCCACAGAGTGAATAAGGTTATCTTTCAGGTGAATCACATTTAAATTGAAGTATCAAAATATTTCTATTTGATGACATTCTCACAGTTTACAGTTCTTGACATTAAGTGATTGTTAAATATTCATATTATCAACAGACAAAGATTCTCCTTCACATTGACATCCGCTTACATTTTTGCAAGACCTCTTTGGCATCGGTTGTTTTGCCATTAACAAGGAGTGTAATCATCTCAACTGCAGAAATTAATAGAGATTCAACCGTTCTAACCATACAGAAATAACTCTCAACACACTGAAGTCAGATCACCTATTGCAAAAAGGTATTTAAGTGACATTTTAATTCATCAGGCTGTACAGGAAGCACCGCATTGTAACAGAGCCAAATGGCATTGCGTTCCCAATCAATTTTCTTCAAATATTGGATGCAATGAAAAATTTCTAATAAGTCCATTCACCATCACCCCAAATAAAGCAAGATAAATCATACAGCTTAACTCCCCCCAAGTCTTACCCTGTCAGAAAATGCAATATATACTGCAGCGTAGTCTTAATTCGCAGAAGGTTGAACAGAAGCGCCCTGTGCACAGGACGAGATTTTCTGCACACAACCTCACCTCGACTTTTCACCATTCAGCACAACTTTACAAAAAGCCTAAGATATAAAATATACTTAAAGCAGCTATCTTAAACATGATTTAATACATATCACCTTGGCAGCTAATACATATCACCTTGGCAGCTGATCGCTTTCGTTCCCAGTTGAACACGCCATCGAATCCGATTGTAGAGTTGCAGTATCCCTTTGAAGAACTATTTAAAAAAATCCCTGAATAAAACAGAAGCCAGCCTGCGACTTCCCATGAGGAGCTTCAGTAAAGTACTATATACAGGGGTACAATAACCACCCAAACTCACGTGGTACGGAGTAAAACCTAAGGCGGATGGATACTGGGGCAGAATGCATTAATGTGTGAAAATACATTTTTTAAGATTTTTATCGTTTAAAAAGTGGAACCAATGAATTGTTAGCAGTTAAAAGAATACTGCAACCGTAACGTTTACAAACTCACGAAGTTTGAAAACTGATTCCAACAGCTCCGATTCACTGGGTTCAGCTTGGAAATAATGCAAAAGAATGTCAGCAGTTTGAAGAAGGTCTTGCAAATTTAGAAAAAAGAAAACTGAAAGGAAGATAAGAACGCGTATCTAAAATAAAGCAGGAGCACAATAAGGACAATCAAAATTCCAAAAGCCCATATTAAAAAAATTAAGCTTGGAATGCATTAGCTTCCAGCAGTTTATAAAAAAAAAAAAACAACACCAAACCAAAAAACACCACCCCAAAAAAGACATTTTAAATCTGTAATATCTTGACCTATTTTTAAGTGACAATTTTTATTACAGTTGAGAAAACATGGTTTCATAGCTGCATAAGTTTCCATTTCACTAAAATAGTGCCAACAAAAATAAGTTTGCATAGAAAAAACAAAATTTCAAATTGCCACTGGCTACATGTGTAACGTGGGAAATGCAGGTATTGTAACATAAACATAGTGCAAACCATGGCAGCCGACGGTGCCGCGGGCTGCCGCAGGTCAGGAAACAGACCGTCGTATACCCAGTTCTCACAGTTTCTGGTCTTCCATTGAATCCTTTGCCAAGTAGAAGCAATGCATGTGAGCAGGCCCGTGGAACGCCTGCCGCCGGGGGTTAACGTAGTTTGAGATCGTCGCCACTTCCCAGGTTAGATCCAGGACTAGGGTCTTGCTGTCTTCTTGCCTGCATTAACAAACAGGTACTTAGGATCAAAAAAGGATTTGGAAGTCATCAGTTTAGTTCATTTCATTAACACATTGACATGACTAAGACCATAACCAATTCTAAGGCAGAAACTTTAGGTTTCAAGCAGTAACCAAAGCATTTACTTTTAACATCAAAATCATTCTTTCCCCCTCAACTCCATAATCCCCCCCCGATCTATGAGGAGTCGTAGAGGAGGGCTGCGGACAGCCAGGCGCTGTCCGCACACATTTTCCTTCCTGTGAAATTCCCTTCCGTTAACCTTTCCTGTAAATATTTTCAGGATCAAGACTATGGAGAGAGAGGCTGCAATGCACGACAGCAAAGCACATCACATCATTTCCAAATATATCTCCCCTCGGTATTTTTATGCGGGGAACATTAACTCAGCTTTTCCTGGAATAAAGAGACTTCTAACATGATAACACACCAGCACAATTTAATCTCTAGGCTGAAACACATTTCAACACTTCTTCAAAGCTGGGGTTTTACTGCAGTGCACATTGCTTTTCATTTGTGTACCTGTAAAGTTAGCAACAATACAAACCTGAGAGAACTCTGGTACTTATGACTGCGCCCCTGCATTAAAAAAAAACCCGCAGGTTTTCTTTTAAATAAGTGATTCTGTTAATCAGTTTGAGCTGACGGCATTTTAAAGCAGGAATTGAGGGCGGTCAGCTGCAGTACCATCAGTCACAGTGAAGGACACCGCTGCCTGCTGCCGCTGCACCGCTGCGGGCCGCCTTCAAGGAGCGCACACAAATGCTGCGGGTGAATACTTAAAAGACATCGATATACTTCAAAATTTAAAGCAACATGTCAATTCTGGGAACATCTCCTATATGCTAGCTGCTTTTTAAGACATTTTAGTATCAATACTTGTATTTGACATCTACAGCACGAACTGCCTGCTGCTGCCACGTGACCCGCGCAGCAACCGGGGCCACCTTCCCCGCTGGCGGCAGGCTGCGTGTTCCTCCGCATCGCTCCCTCCATCCGTCCCACCAGCTGCAACAACCCGCCCCCGGCAGTGCTGCAAAAAACGCTCCCCAAAAACGCAAAGCACGTGACCGCTTCCCTCCCAGGAAAGGCTCCTCATGCTCCGGGGGGAGCAGCGGGCACAGACGTGCTGCTGGCAGTCGTGCCACCAAACCACGCCGTTCCGGCCGTTACCGCGCTTGCACGCTCACACCCAGGGAGCGGTTCGCCCGAGCCGTGACTAACGCGGTGCTCCCTGGGCTCCTCTGCGTCACGTTTCCCGACAGCGAGGAAGCCTTCCCGCCCGCGCAGCCGTCGCCCCGCACGGCCTCCTGCCGCTCCGCTCCCGTGCCCAGCCCCGAACCCTCGGGCACGTGCTGCGAACACCACCTTCTCCAGTTCAGACTTTCCTTTCTCTCTCCACTTCTTCCTCCCTTATCCACCGCTCTCCTTGTCTGATTTTACGCTCCCAGGGCACTTGGTTAGCTTCACCCAAACAGAAATGGGCTGCTTCCTTCTCTTCCCTAAATACAGACTTACAGTTACTTTTCCTTTTCACGCACAATGAATGATCCCATTCTGCTGTGCACTGAGTTCACTGAATAAATCCCTCTCGTAACCGGCGTGTTTCCAGAGGGCAATGCCCTCCTGTGCTCTCTTTAGTTGCCATTCTTCTTTTGGAAACAACCTCACCATTTTAAATACCCCAACTGCTACCAACTATGTTTCTGCACCCAGTACCATTGTTTTTTATTTTGTATTTTAGGCATTTAGGGGCGAGACGATCTTCTCGCTCTGTTCTGTCCGCACTGGTCATACTCTGACTGAAAGAAGTCATCTGCTTTTCCTACATGCCGAGGAACTCTGAACATGACAACCGACATCACTGCCGCCACACCAACCCACAGATTTCTCAGTAATCTTTCTGAGGAATCGCATTAAAACAGGCAGCTGTCATCACACACTGCGCCGCAGATTTTCAGTGCTGAAGGGCGTATTCCTTTCAGCCCCTGAAGCAACTCTTGCAAACTGTCCTCTGCAGAGAGGCAGAATATCGGGAGATGGGCATTTAGTTGAGTTTCTCACCTTATTTCCCAAAAGCCAAATCATTCAGCTTTGACCATCAAGATCACTGCAGAAAAGTTGATGAGGGAAAGCCGGCTCTTTTCTTTGCTTCAACAGAAGAGTGAACTGTGCTGCAACGATTTTTCTTAATACAAAAGGCTTGCTCAGCAAGCTGAAATAGGTACTTCCACACCGATTTAAGAGTTATACTAAGATTAACATAAGGGTAACAGTTCCACTTTGCATACAGTTCCCCTAGTGAAGAGACTGTAACAAGATTTCTTCTGGGTTTAACTGCTGCCTCTTTCTGCTAAAAGGCAAAGGCATGCAATGTTTTTAAAAATTAACAAAATCTTGCTTACACCCACCTAGTTATCAATTTTGTACCCAACAAACATTTTTACACTTAACTAGAAAAAACAGCAAGTTAATTGCTGTTATGCTACTAAAAGCAACAGATCTTCCTCTGCAGAAAACAAATCACGTACACAGCAATTTTACTGTCAAATTTCAGTAGAGACTCCAAGGTATGGGCATCTGGTTGCATTTATGCGTTGCCTAAAGCGGCCTTTTCTTTCAAAACATATGAAAGAATTCGCATGATTCCTGACCTCACTGCTACTTGCAGAGTTTGCAGAAGCCACTGCCGAACAACTCCCAGATTTGCCCTTTGAAGCGATATGCAAAAGGCGTGACAAATTACCCTCAAACGTCCTGAAAGCAGTCATTACAATATCTTACACTACTGCATCTGGATAAAGGGGTAATTCTGCATTTCAGCAAGTGGGGCTTTACACAAGCAACTGCGACACGGTGGAACGACAGCTCCGTCTCACTCAGCTGCCCTCTGTCACTTGTGCCATACCTCTAGGCAAGAACAGGTACACGTGAAACACGCTGCTTCTGCTCGTCACCACCCTGCCAAGGCGCACGTGCACAGTGTGTAACAACTGCAGCCGTGCTTTACACGCTAAAAAAGCACCACATATGCATCTATCTGAAAAATAAAACACACTCCTGAAAGACAGCAGAAATCACCTTGTACTGAGACAGCGAGCACGCTGTAGAGCATCAGGCATCGGGCGGTATTTTTGTCCAGACAACGGGCAAAATAAAACTTTTGTAAGAAACGCCGCAAGATCCTTCACACTCCCTCGCAGAAGGAGCGAGACTACCAGTATGGCAGCATCTGGTCGTTCTCCTCCATCCGCTACAGAAAGCTAAAAGTTCCCTTTTACAGATGTAAAAATAGCCATCTCCAGAACTCTCTCAGACTGGGGTTTCATACTCTTCGGCATAGCCCACCAACCCTCGGAATCGCAGGATCTGCTGTAGTTTTTGAAATGCGTACCTTATGACGCCATGCAGACGCATCAGAATTACTCCCGGTGAACAATGAGCTCAGCTTCTCAGAGATGAGGGAGACTTGCCTCAATTAAGAAAGATGCATCTATCTTTGCCACTGGGAGATGGAGTACTCTGCCATGAGTCATGCATCATGAGTCATGCGAAAACAGCGTTCATCCTATCTCAGCATATTTCATTTTTTCAGTCAAGTGCTGATTTTAAGTTTGAAGGAGCACTACTTCCTACGATCTTCATCTTCTATTTAGCCAAAGGATCACAAATACTTGCTTGCAAGAAAAACTTGTAAATAACACACAGATCCCACCACAGTTGTAATTTTCTTAAAAGGGCATGTATTTTAACCAACACTACCAGTTTCCTTCCAAATATCCTGAAATTCAACAGTTAATATGACGGATACATGGGGAGTTTCAATACCCCAAAACACTGCACACACAGCTTTCAGCATAAGAAGCCACGCCAATCTGCTGCAATACGGAAGGAATGGTAACTGGCCACAAGCCATTCAAAACCTCTAACGCTGGAGACGGTACGATGAGCGACTGGAACAACGGCAGGAACATATCTGGCAAAAAAGATTTCAAAGCCTCCTGTAAGATGCTATTGTAGATTTCATAGAATCATAGAAAGTTTTGGGTCGGAAGGGACCCCTAGAGGTCATCTAGTCCAACCCCCCCGCAGCGAGCAGGGACACCACTAACTAGATCAGGTTGCTCAGAGCCCTGTCCAACCTGGTCTTGA
>Ga0065711_1045804_pt1 | contig 13257 bp, 12 predicted proteins | sample Hoacrofraction12_FD_59098 | JGI IMG/M metagenome (GOLD analysis project Ga0065711, IMG submission 59098) | Hoatzin crop microbial communities from Cojedes, Venezuela - Epithelial fraction 12 v2 (version 2) | ecosystem: Host-associated > Birds > Digestive system > Esophagus > Crop | place...
CTCTCCCCCCCTCCTGCCTGCTCTCCCCCCCTCCCCTGCCTGCTCTCAGCTCTTGTTCTCGCTGGAATCGCGCCAGTTGTTGCTTTTCGCATTGTTTCATTTTAGTCGTGTGCTGAAATTCCGCTCTTGTTCCATCTCAAGTAATTAATTAGCCCAATTTCAATTTGAAATTTAACTCGAGCTCACTAAAAACTTGCCATCCCTGCCAAAGTGCTGACATGTGTTTTACCAGATATTCGTTACAAAAGTCTTTCAAACTAATTCCCAGACAAAAGTCAAGTACGGTGCACAAAACGCTCCGAACGCTGGTGAGTGGCCCGGAGTGCGGAGTCGCGCTGATGAAGAACGGAGAACGTGTCCTGGAGGGAAAAAGGGGATGCAAGATTATGGTGCGTTTTCCTTCAACCCCTTTGCCAGGCTCTTGGTTTTGGCCTTACTCTGGGAGGTCCCCAGCAACGTGTAGGTGAGGACGCTGTGTGGTGTCAGTGAATACCTGAGCTCCTGGGTGACCTCAGACCTTCTTGAGCTGATGCCTCTGGGGGAATGTTACTGGCTTTGGTAGATGCGGTTCACAGAATCACAGAACGTTCAGGGTTGGAAGGGACCTCTGTGGTCACCCAGCCCAACCCCCTGCTGAAGCAGGGTCACCCAGAGCAGGCTGCACAGGACCTTGTCCAGGCGGGTCTGGAATATCTCCAGAGAAGGAGACTCCACAGCCCCTCTGGGCAGCTTGGGCCAGGGCTCCGTCACCCTCAGAGGGAAGAAGTTCTTCCTCATGTTCAGACAGAACATCCTACGCTTCAGTTTGTGCCCGTTGCCCCTTGTCCTGTTGACCGAAGACAAGTACGAAGCTTTTATCCAGCCTACACAGCAACTTTCTGTTGCCAAATAAGAAAAAATGTAAAAAATAAGAGAGTAAATTATATCTGTTTACAACCTGTAAGTGCAATCTCAAGGTGGTACCATGGATGGTGTGCTCACACCCAGTTGTGCCACGGCAGGGTGGGATGGCTGCCACTCTCGTTAGGGGCTGTCCCTTTAAATGAGTGTCGCTGCTGCCTGACAGCATTTAAAACATTACCTTGTTAAATATTGCCTGTTTAATATACATTTCTGTGTGATTTGACAAATGGGTTTCTTCAGTTTAATGCGGAAGAGAAGCTAAATGAGTCAGTAAATGTTAATGTGTCCATGTTCTTCCTAGATAACTAGTTGGCCTTGGGACAGTATCAATAAGTGGCATTTATGTGATACTATGACTGTGTTAATTATGTGTAGACAAAATAATGAGTAAGCAAAGGTCAAGGACAAACGCAATTTCCCCAGAAATACGCACCAAAGAGCTTCTCATATTTAGGTCATTACCATTATTGAATATTCAGTGTCATTTAAATTATGTGCAATTTTTTTTTCATTGCTTATATTTTTAGTCCAGAAGATACTGAACAACTTCAAGGGCTGCGCAAATGTTTTGTAACAAAACTCAGCAAAACTTCAGCAGTAGCTGGACTATATTTTCTGCATACCTTGGTTAACTGCCAGGTGGAATTTGGGATTGATTTCTCGTTTGAGATGTAACCTTGTGATGGTTTTTTTCTAAATTTGAAATGAAGGAAATGAAAATGTGGCCATGCTGGCTATTAAACTGCTGAACCTTGAAACTCAATGCAAATCAAAACAAAATGCTCTTGGGACCGTAAATACCCAACTTTGCCCTAGCTCACTGGGCTGCTCATTGCCAGCGCACTTCTGAAAAGCAATGCTGGTAGCATGCTGGAGACTTCAGTCTTTGCCTTTTACTAGCAAGCCCTGAGTATAAATGCCTCTTTGGCAGAGACCCTTCCGAAATCCAGTGGTTTTTGTGACATGAGGCAAGAGGAAAACCTAGCTGATCAATACAGCCATTAATTAGAAGGAAAAGTTCGGTCATGATTTTTACTTCTAAACTTTTACATATTGACATCTGGCCAAACAGTTAAGAAGTCAATAAGGATCTAAAAGTTACTGTACTTTTAGGTTGCTTACTGAGAAATAGCAATTAAACCTGCTCTGTCTCCCAGGACCTCCTCTCACGGGTGTCTGGCAGCATCTCACTACCGAACAAGATGCTGTTCATATATGAAATATTCATGTTATGACATCAAAACATGTTGCATATTATTTCAGTGCGGCAGGCTGAAATTAGATTCACATTTTATTTTGCTTATAAATGCCTGTCAGAGTTACTAAATCAGTTTGTCTTTGCTGTCTTGAAATAGTGTCAGTTTGAATTTCCTTCATGCTGCATATTGTCTGGGGCAAAGACACATTACTGCTGTATTCAAGATGGAGCGCCTCGTATTCTTTAAAAAAAGGTGAAAAAGCCTAACAATTAAGATTTTTTTTAAAAAACTTGGAGGAGGGGTGGCATCTTGGGCCCCTTTTCAAGTGATAGAGAAACCACCAAAAGCCAATGCATCGTGATCTTTGCTTCCCCCTCCGTGCAAGCGTCGTGCACATGGTGCAGCGTCTATTATTTAATGGTTGTCGGGTATATAACCAGGCATTCTGGAGTCGAGCGCTGATGGAAGTAGACTACTGGGATTGTATGAGCTCCTCAATACAGCTGAGGAAGGAGCAGATGATTCCAGCTGCTGCAGCTGCTCTGCAAGCGTTCAGCTCAGGCTGTGGATGCTTGGTCCGTGGGGCACGGGCATCTGCATCCTTCAGACTGGGCCAGTGGGTCCGAGAGGAAACCAGGGCAGAGACTTGGTCTGTCCCTGCCCGTGAGCTGTCTGTCACGCTGGTGGCATGGCACAAACCCCGCCGAGCAGCAGCTCCTGCAGACCACTCGCTGACATGCGAGAGCAGCTGACAAGGCTGTGACCTGGGCCGTTAAATCGGTAGGCAGGGGAATTAATTCACTGTTAGCTGCTTTGGCACAGTAATACTGCATTCATGCATAAACAATCTCATCTTAGTTATCCTGTTGCTAAAAAAAACAGCTTCTGTCCCCAGTCTACCAGACATTTGCATTAGAAATATCCTGTTGGAGAAGCTACACATGCTTGAAAACCTCTCTTATTTTCTTCCCTGCCTCTCTGCTGTGTCCCTGTCACCCAGCCCATGCTCCCGGGCAGGTGCCTGGGCACGGCCGGTGCTCCAGCTCGAGGGTCTGCCCTTGTAGGCAACACAGTTCTTCTCAGAAGCCACTTTCAGTATTTTTTTATATTTTTTAATTTAAAGCCAGCTTTTTAAAGTTTAAATTTCCTCCTTTTCTGCTCTGCTACTAGCCTAAGTGTACTGCTGAAGTTTTTAATGCAAAAGTGCCACTGTCTTGCTATTTTCCCTGGATTGCCCTTGGTCTTTTAACATAATTCTTTTTAATTACTGCCAGTAGATTTTGTAAATTGAGGGTATGTAGTTTGTTGACATTGCTGTTTTCATTCATTGAATATAATTATAATGTAATTCATAATATATAATAATATATAGAATCAGAATGGTTTGGGTTGGAAGGGACCTTTGAAAGCCACCCAGTCCACCCCCCCTGCAGTGAGCAGGGACATCTCCAACTGGATCAGGCTGCTCAGAGCCCCATCCAACCTGGCCTTCAATGTTTCCAGGGATGGGGCATCTCCCACTGCTATGGGCAACCTGCGCCAGGGTTTCACCACCCTCATGGTAAAAAATGTATAATAATAAAATTCATTTTGTTGGATATAATCCAAACAAGCATAGCAACTGGTGTATAAAGACTTTGGGTTGCTTTTGGGAATAGCTCCTGGGATCTCCAGGAGGTCTGGAGCAAGGCATAGACGCCGGGGGATGTACAGACCCAGCGCAGCCCCTGCCAGGGTGTTTGTTAGGTGCTACACCGGGTCCTGCACGCTCCGCTCTCACAACTTGTCTCCTGCTATAGACTGTGATATCTTTTCAAGATCCCTGAAGTGCCTGTATGCCTCCTTGGTGTGCTCCCAGTTGTTTTCAAGGACCTGCTTTTAAGATAAAATCACATCTGCAAAGCTCCAGCCTCGACAAAACCCCTGTACTGCTCTTTTCAAAAAGTGAGACTCTCGTGATGAGCTTCTGCATTTTCCGTTAGGAGAGGCTTTCCAAAAAGATTTTTTTGAATGATTTCCTGATAGCTGGCAATCTCCTGAATCATTTCTTATACAGAAATTGTTCTTGAAGGTGTTTTGTCCCGGTAACGAGTGCCACCCACCTCGGTTTGTCTCGGTTTCCAGCCTGTACCTTGGAAAGCGGTGGTGTCTGTAGGACTGACCTGAGGGGCCGGTGTGGTATTTCTTGCTCTGAAGTAGTGGGCAGGTCACCTCATCTTTTCTGTGCCTCTGTGTTTTCCTGCCTGGCTTTGTGTTTTTTTGTCTGTTCCTTTGGGGTTCGATAGTCTTTGAGCTGGAACAATGTGGCTGAGCTGAGCTCTGTTTTAATCCAATGATAAATAGTTAATTTTGGAGGTTTAGGTTGACAGCAAGCCACCTTGGAGTGTCAGACTGTGAGACTTTGGTTTCCTTCTATAATCAGATAAGGAAAAGATATTTCCTGTAAATCCTCCCCTCGTGTTCAAGTCATACCATTAGAGCATTAAGTCAGATACCTGACACCCAATTCCAGAGTAATTCTTGAGGAAAAAGCACATTATATTTTTTTAATGGGCTTCCCAGGACTTATTTTGTTTCTTCCCGATGAGTAGGAATTTTAGCATGTTCATCTGAATTCTGACCTTCAGATACACAAAGGCTTTTTTTAGAGCAAGAATATGGTTTTAAAATTATGCACCGTCCACGTGAATGTCTTCCTCTCTTCCCTTAAAATCCCCTTAGAGTGCAAGAATAGAACTGTTATAAATGTTCCTAAAATTCATCTGTGTGTTTGTTATGGACTACTTGCATCTTATAGAAATACTATTCATGTTCAGCCCGACCAGCACCGACCTTTGCTTTCCAAATGGCTTTATTTGGATTGTGTGCTGCCTACAATATAGTCGCTTCTCTTTATCTCTTTTTCTTGTGATTGCCAAGTAACGTCAAGCAGACTGGAGAAACTTCTCGTAATGTACTGTGTGGCTTGCTATAACAGTCTCTCCCAAGCACCTTGGTTGAATAAATATCCATTGAATAACTGGAGAATGCATTCATATTCTTTTTATTTTGATTTATGTTCTATCTTCCTGTCTGTGCATCTTCAAGAGTAATTGCCAGTTTTCACCTCCTACAGAGAAAGTATAATAGAGCTGAAGAATAAGTAAAATGTGCTCTGTTTCTCCCCCGTTCTTTTCTAAGGGAACCTTTATATTCCTACCCATGCCTACACTAATAATTTGCAAACTGAAAATCATAACCCCGTTCTCAGCTGGACTTGCTGTAAAAAGCTGCTCGCATGCTTTCCGTGTCTCCTTTCCTCGTGGCGCTTGCCAGCTGGAGCCCTGCGCATGTGGCCCATTCCCCTCTCTGAAAGAAATCCGTCCGACCCCGACGTAGTCAAGGTATCCCCAGTGAATACGAAGGTTGGAGCCAGTATGTTCCCGGTTACAGCAGCAGATTCCCGTGCGCTGCTGGTCTGATAGCAGCCAGGCTAGATGTCGTGCATTTTAATGACCCTGCCGGCGCAGCATCTCTCCGAGGATTACCGCGCCGTCTCCCCGTGATGGGTGGCAAGTTCCTGTCTGTCATCTGCTGCGGGATGCTGTTAGGGGTGACTGCAGTGTGAAATAGCTCTCTGCGTGTCGGTAAAATACCGCGTTAGGTTTGAAGACCCTCTTGAAGCGCCGGCTGGCATTGCTCTGCAGGGACCTTTTCTTAGTCTGAACAATGAGAAGGTCAGTTGGGTGCAGCACGATTTTCCCATCAATTAGTTCAGTCATACTTCTGACAAGCCATGTATAATCACACGTGTTTAACCTGAAGGTTACATGGCCGAGCGAGCTGTGTGACCTACAGATCATAGAGCTGAGAATTTCTTATTTTGTAAGCAAAAAATGCAATAGAGATTTCCAGTTCGTACCTAGCTGCTAACCAACCGCAGAAGTAAAGCATTTGTAATCTGGACCACCGTGCCTGGGTCTCCTACCTCACCCCTCAAGGAAATGAAACCAGAAGCACACCTTGCCTGTGAGCCTTTCCTTTCCATACTAAGCCAAAAACAAGCTCCAGGTGAGCTGATGTGCTGCTCACAGCAGGTTGCTTCTCAGCTTTCTCCTTTCCTGTGGTCGTGAGCGTTGGAAGATCTCACTGCATGCTGACAGGTACCTCGCTCGCTGCAGATGGGTGTGGAGGGCAAGACACGCGAGCCCCCCCTCTCCCTCTGCTATTCTGCAGACTTCTGCCTTTGATCCTAGTTCAGTTCTCATCTGTAGTGCTGAGATACATCAGGCCTTGCTTGGGTTGGAGGGATGTGGTATAAAAGCGTGGCACGGGAAAAGTGTTCACACGCTAGAAAGTATTTTCAAAGCTGTTGGAGCATTTGATTTGGATTTATAAATTGCTAGAAAAAAGAGTTACGTGGTTGTCATTTGAAAATAACAACTTTTATCATAACAAAATGGCACGTTATGTGAGCCTGCAATAATTCTGCATCTTCGTGACTACCAGCAGGGAAAAAGTAGTCGGAAAATTACAATTCTACTTGAAATTCAGTATCTCTGAACACCCGAAAAATCCTAAAGATCTCATTTATGGATGCATTCAGTGCTACTTAAGCAAGAAATTCCTCCAGATTGTCCAGTGTTTATGCACTTTCCATTGGATCTATTCCCGTTTCAAATCTGTGAAGCTGACATATGTCATGGCGGGGTGCAAAAACCTCATTCAGAGGGAATTGAGACCTAAGTTTCTAATAATCCTTCTGGCACCATTTTTATCTTTATTGAGGAAATAATAAAAATTCAGCCATTTAGACTACTGAACTGCCCTCTTTTTGCAGAGTGCAGTTGTAGTTTTAATCAGTACATGCCTTAACAACCCTAGGAGGAATTCTTTATTTCTGTTGGCACAGCATGGTGTACTTTCTCCTTCCACTTGAAATAACGTTTCTCGTTATTTGCAGGATGAAGTTTGAAAAGTTTAATTATACAACGAAAAAGAAAGGGTCATAAACCAGAAGGCAAAAAATCTAGGCTCTTGCAGATTGATGTTGAAAGCTGCTTTAAACGGCTGAGGTTGGCCGTGATGTTCTGAGTGCTCACACCAAAGAACAGGTTACTGTTCTCTTGCTGCACTGTATTGCCACATAAATGCCTAATTTGACACTGATTAAGTGTTAGTTAAATTATCAGCCAGAGGTCTGACTTTTAGGTCAGGTGCTTTTCAGCAAAACTGTCCCATCAATTGAACTGCATCTCAGAATCCTGGGACTCGTTACAGCAGGGATAAAATCAGGACTTGATTCAAGATTGCTGACCACACCGAGACTACCAGCCAATTCACGTCATCCCAAATCCGCAAAACAGACACGGAATAAGTAATGAAACTTATGCTCAACGCGGGCTCTAATACAAGAAGAAATAAACATCATTACAAGGTCAGCGTAGCTAAATTGGTATCTTCGCTGTATTATAAGAAAGTAATGAGAAACACCTTCAGCCTCAAACAGAAGTCAATAGAAAATCAACAACCGGCGACCGCAGGCATCCTTCTCCTAGCAGGAACCAGGGGCAACAGGCAGATGCTCTGGAATAACGCAGACAAACACACAGGCACGCGCAGCCTTTAAGAAAAGGACAAACACATCCCAGTAAGCAGCAAAACCACCCGCTGCTGTTATTTTATGAATAGATGGTAGATTTGCCTTCTGCGTGTTGGCGAAATAATGAAGAAGTCCCAGGATTTTGAAGGCGTAAAATTGCAGACAATTTATGTTTATAGCTGTAGACGGCCACACAAGTGAAACTAAATTGAGTGCCGGATGGAGCTAAGAGGGGAGGGAATCAGAAATGCAGGTGAAAGATAAGGTTGTGGAAATTTCTCTCTCCAAAGCTAATCAGAACTAAGTACCCTGTTGCCAGCAGCAGGGAGAATGTTTCAGATAACAGATAGTGGTGGAAATTATGTAGGATAATTATGCTGGAAATAACAGCAAAGGGTGCATGTGCCGACTCAGGAAATTGTCACCTACTTCTTCCCTCTGTCATCCCAGCGTGGGGTACCTGCTGCCCAACTGGAGGGGAAAAAGCTCAGCCGTGGGCTGAGGGCAACACCTAACATCTAAGGTGGTATTCAAAATGTAAGCGCTCTAATTTGCAATTGTAAATCTCCTGTTATCAATTAATTTGCATTGTACAAGTAACCATCTGATTATCTTTGTGCATTGCTGTATTTACACTGCAATTTAATTGTAAGTAATTAGCATGTAATTGTGAGTAGTTATTTATACCTTGTAAAGAAAGCGATGTATTTATATGTAGTTAAAATAATTGCAGTTGGGAGCAAATCTTTTGACTTTTCTTCCTTTTCAACATGTCTAGCAGTTTCTATGGCCAAATTCGCTGTTGTCTAGACAAAGTTGGGTCTCCTTTGGCTGGGTTGTCTTAGCTTTCTGCAAGCTGAGGCATGCGGAATTGCGTTTTGCTTCTGGCCTGTATTCGTTTTCCATTTTAAAATATTTTCTCTGTCTCCTAACACAAACCTGCCCCTCCTCCTTAAAAAGAGAATTTTTAATTGGAGAGAGTGCTGGGTCTCTCGAGTGGAAATCCCAGCACAGCCCATGAGGAAGTGGCGAGGCAGTGACCTCTGTTCTTGGCATGGATGAGTGCTTTCCATGTAGCAGCTCTAACAAAAAATATTACCCTATTACAGTAATACTACTGAGGGTATGCTTTATGAATGCCATCAAGGGCAATGGTGGCTTTCATGTCCAGTACTAGTAACGGTAATTTTATTCCCCTTGCTGCTGTCCTCACTCCCTCAGTCCTGCGTCACCTGGCTTCGAGTCACTCTGATGCCAGACTTCGGTCACAGCCCGTTTGCTGCCGGCCCGTCTCCAGCACTTGTCCTTGTGAAAGAGATCTAGCGTTTTCCGAGCAGTGCCACAACAGAGGATCTCTGACATCCAGCTAGGGGCTTTTGTCCCCTCTGACATGTAGCAGAAAGGATACCTTGGGTTTATCACAGCTCTGGGAAAACTCTTTGCTTCATTACATGTGCTGCAAGCTGTCTTCTGGGAAGGGTTTTGATGGAGCAGGGCGATGCCCCATGCTGCTGCTTGCTCAAGGGCAGTTCATTAGCATTTGTGTTTCTCTAATTTGAAGATCTGGGAGAATATTTTGGATTCACAAAACAGCTTTGAGTGGCACGAAGGACGGTGTTATCTCGTGGGATAGTCCTTGTCTCCTCTTGGGCTGCAGCTGCTGGATGCCTTGGTAATGAAGGGTTTTTCTTTGCTTTGCTGGTTAGACCCCTGAGTTTAGTAAAGGATTTTATGTCTGCTCAAGGGAGAGTATCTTTTAACTTCTCATTGCTTGCTTCTGCATTTAACAAAATAGCTCCCAGCCATCCCACTGTCAGATTCATATTGTCTGGAAATGTTATGCCGTAGCAATCATCTCGTTACTGGGACTGATGGAGAAGCTCCGAGAGGTGCCACGTTTCAACTTCAGTTGTCTGCCTCATTTAGTGTTTCCCCATCCCAACATTTTCGCACAGGTCCAGTGGAAGGAGTGATGCGTGTTAATGACAACGCACCATGGGCAGAGCAGGTTTGCCCATGGCCCTACCGTCCCGTGCCCATCTGGGCACAGCTGGGAGGGTGGAAGCCCACCCGAAGCTGGGCAGGAGGAGATGGAGCTCTGTGGGAGCTGCCGAGACGAGGTGGCAGGCGGGGAGCATCGGGCTCTGCCTGGGGGGAGGAGAAGGGGCTCCCCAGGACGTAACCCCAGGGAGCAGGCACAGGGCTCTCGGGGGATGTGCTGCAGGTCAGGCTGCCCTGCTCACGGAAGGCTTTTTGCTGTCAAAAGGCTTTTGGGAACTGTAGAAGATGGTGGGGTGAGACGTTTGCTTGAAGGTAGTATCTGTCTTTCTGAGGATTAAACACAGGATTGAGTAAATTGCTCAAAAAGCAGGGCTAGGCTCTGAGTTTATTTATGTCCCTGTGGAGTTCCGTTTCTCAGAACTTTATTTTCTTTACCCTGGTACCTCCCACGCAGCTCCCTTGGTAAAGCTAATGATATTATGTAGTTAATACTTTGGCTTCCAGAAGATGTGAGCACGTACCTGGAGTTAATTACTGACCTGCGGCTTAGCGTCCTGCAGACAAGCCATCTTCATTTATATATAAGAACCATAAGTCCTGATACAAGAATTAGCAAACGTAAGGTGCTGAGAGGTCTCCAGGTGTATTGGGAGTAGTAGTTACTATTATGTCAGTTGGAGAAGCCTTGTAGCTAATGAGGCTCCTGTGAAACATTTTGCATGCTCTTGACCTCTGGAAGGTGGTCTCTAATATCTGCTGGTTTTCTCATGGATGCAAATAAGGATTAATAGGATTAATTTGTGTTTGGAAACATCTAGGAGTTGGCTCTCACTGGCTCATTTGGGTCTACTTTAACAGTGTACTTGATATTTATTTGCATGATTGGGTTGCAAGCCATGCACGGCGTATAGTGGTCAATTAAGGTCTAAAGCTGGTCAAAGCCGTAGAGGATATATAGATATATATCCTGCTCAAACTATAGAAGAGCACTATGAGATGCGCATTTTCCATTGTTGAGCTGTAGCAGCATATAGAGAGGATTTACTCTATGCAACCAAGCTTTACATGTTTGTCACTGGAGCTTTTGCGTTGGTGCGTTGGGTTGTTCTTGGCTCTTCCTTCCATTGCATTTGCCTGTTCCTTCTCTTCTATTTCATATATTTATACTTCCATGGTTTTGGTAGGTCTGTGAAAGGAATACTGAAGAGAAACAGGAACAGCTTATCTAGTAAATAAGCTGCTAGATTGTTTTCTCTCCCCCCGCCCCCATCCGTCTCTCTTAAATAGCAACTTCTTTAGGTACTTGGCCAATTCCCTTGCTCAAAGCTCTGGGGAGGAACAGACAGGAGATGTTGCCCAAAAGAAACCCCTGACACCCCTCACTCCCACTTTTGAGATAGCCCAATGCTAATCATAAGCTGCTTAGCCTTTGAGGATGAAGTAATATCCTTCATGTTGTACAGATATTACAAAGTTCGCGCTATCAGCGTTCGTATACAAATATGTAAATAGCAATGTGTGGCTTCTGTAGGGGGGGAATTGGTTTTGTTTGTCAAGATGCATGTAAAATGGCTAGAAAGCCAGGTGAAACTCAGGTGGTCTTGTAGCATAGAATTGCAAGCAGCGTTCGTGTGGCTTAGTCCCTGAGCAGGTTTACCCCATGGAAATACTAGTTAAGGCATAGGTTTCAGTGTATTAGTGAGTTTATGACCTGTATAAAAATGTCAAGTCTAACAGCTGCCTGCTAAATTATTCAGCGTATTGATAGAACCATGACTTTGAGGATGGAGATATTGAGCTTCACTCTTTCAAGAGGAGCGGGGAGGGGAAGTGAATCAGCTGCGCTTGATTCCGGCGGGATGGTAGCCACATCCCTGGTGTTCCGTGCCACCGTAGAGCAGCAGATTCAAGTAGAATTGAAAGTGGGAGATAGGATTGATTTTGACACTAATGTGAATTTTAAGTGCGCTTTTAGTAGAACTGGCTAGAAAACCAGAAACCCATAAAAATGGGCTTACTTGCCGGATACTTGAGCTTTTTATTTTTTAAAAAAGGAAAAGACTATAGCAAACTTATTTTTTCAGGAAAAACAAATATACTTGATGAAATCAAAACTTCTAGAAAAAGTCCCTACTCCTTAAGATATTTGTAGAAAAATTTTGAGCTGCCTTGCTTTAATTTCTCTCCAGCGCTTGCTAGCCAGTGTTGTTGCAGTAAGAACAGAGGCTTCAGACAGAAAGCCAGAGTCTGATTGCTGGAGATGTAGCAAAACTGTTTTGTTCCTTGTTTTTTTACCTCTAAGCTGCACTTGACCCAAGGCTTTAGTTAAATAGATTATATAAAAGGTAACTGTAATGCATGCAGAAAGGAACAAAACTTCGGTTTTGTTAAAACTTGAATTTCTGGAAATTTGAAGTGTGTGAGTGCTTGTCTGGACAGAGCTAAATTTCTCAGCATCTTTCATGTGGGATATATGTGTGTATATATATATATATAAAAAAAGATACGCAATGTATTTATACCTTCTTGTGAGATGTGCAAAACCTATTTTATACCATCTTACAGAGGCCGTATTATTTTTATGAAGAAGCATATTTACTTAAATGCATACGTAGCTACTGTTATACTTTCTGTCTGTACCTTCAACGTTAACATTTTAGACGCTGTGAACATCTTTTCTTATTTTCGCATTTTTCCACATTATGGGAAATTTGGTACTCTTCTTTTGGCTTTCAAAACATATTTTCACGTCACCAATCGTGGCCTGGCAGCCACAACAAATCTGTTTTACTACTAATAAACGTTCAGTGGAACAATGTAATTAACCAACTGGCTATTTTGCCGCGGAGGCTGCAGTGAAGGAAGCGGAGCTGCCGGGAGGGGATCACATCCTGCTCCAGACTGTTCAGGCTTCCCAAGCGCGTGCTGCCGGGAGCCGGGCTGGCCGGGCGGCATCCTGGAGCGTGGGATGCTGCCGGCTGCGGACCTCCCGCGCTGCCTCTTGCACCGCTGCGGTGCTGGGCTGCGGGGTGGAAGCTGGAAAAAGGCACTGTAAATGATAAGGGTTCAGTTCCCTATTGATGAGGTGGAAAATGAGTGTGCAGTTTTAGAAAATAACCACCGAAAGCTTCTGTTTTTTGTCTCTTCTGAGATGTGCTCGTCCATCTCTGTGTCTCGGCCAGGTGTGAACCAACACCAGCCCTTCTGCAGCGTTGTTTCCACTTGTCTGTAGAGCATCTCAGCTGCCTCCTATTTCTTGGTGAGAAAGAAGCTGCAAGTTTGTACCTTTTTTTTCCCCCATCCACAACAGAAGTTCTTTTGAAGCGCGGTTGTTTGTCCTTAGAACCAAACATCCTTTTCTTTTTACAGTTTCCTTTTTTTTTTTTTTAATATTCTGGCTGCGTAGCCCTCACCAACAGCACTGTAATGCAGCTCTCCTGCAGCCCGTGCTGATCTCCCAAATATCACAGAATCATAGAAAGTTTTGGGTCAGAAGGGACCCCCAGAGGTCATCTAGTCCAACCCCCCCGCAGCGAGCAGGGACACCGCTAACTAGATCAGGGTGCTCAGAAC
>Ga0065711_1045805_pt1 | contig 13256 bp, 7 predicted proteins | sample Hoacrofraction12_FD_59098 | JGI IMG/M metagenome (GOLD analysis project Ga0065711, IMG submission 59098) | Hoatzin crop microbial communities from Cojedes, Venezuela - Epithelial fraction 12 v2 (version 2) | ecosystem: Host-associated > Birds > Digestive system > Esophagus > Crop | place...
GGGGGGGGGGGGAATTAGAAAAAAAAAAAATCATGTTTTCATTAAGGCACCGGTCTCCTTGGAAATGAGTTTTGAAGAAATATTTTTATCTCAGCTAAAGATATGGAAATGGTGCTCTTTCACGTATCACCTCTACTCCCTTTACTTACAGATCACTTCATCGCAATCCAGCGGGCTCGGAGCACAGCGAGCAGCCATGGGGCCTGCCCCGCTCCGTCCGCAAGCCGAGCCCCGTCTCCATGGGGCGACAAGCCCATCTGCCTCCCGTGCAGCCAGGCAGCCATCCCTGGCACGCTCTGCGCTCCCCAGGCTCCCCTCGCCTCCAGCGAGCCACAAACGCACCCCGGGCCGGGACGCGGGCCGGGCTTCTCCCAGGTACGGGCGCAAACAGGCTCTGAGGAAATGCACGACTGTCACTGCAGTCCCACACGCAAACCTAGAGAAAAGGCTTATCACCGTGAGCAGGACACAGCAGCCATGGGGACACGCTCCTTAGAGACAGCCAGGGAGCCGCTCGGCTTTCCAGCCAGGAAAACCCAAGCCCTGCTGCTCAGGGGAAGGAGCAGGAGCCCCAAATTCAGGAAGCTCAGATCTCACAGGGTTGTGCAACTGCCACATCTCTCAGGACTCCCATCTGCTCTCACCTTTTGGCATGACAGGTCAGGACTGGAGGGTGAAAAGCAATGTTCCTAAAAATCACTTACTGCACCAAGTCCTATGCACCACAGTCTCCAAAGAGCGAAGCATGTGATCCATAAACCTGTTCTCAAACGCTCCGAGAGGAGCGAAACAGCGGCAACGCTGACATTTGCATCACGGTTAGACACTTCAGTTAACGTTTCAGCAGCGTGGTCACGCCAGCAGTACCTACCAGTTCAGCCAGCCTGCAGGCTCAGGCAGACATTTCTGCTCCAAATAACCCTGATGGCGTTTTCAAGGTTTTCTTCTGATCCAGAATCCTGATCCAAAAATTGTCTTACTATGATTTTAATGAAAGTTGAGATTCCTTGCATGCAGAGAAGAAAGTGAAAAGACATGTGGACTAGGTGAGCAAACCCAAAATAAATCCCACTTCATGTGCATTTCCATAAAAGACTTGAAAAAGATGAGTACTTAAAACTAAGCTGAAGAGTGACCAACAAGGTCCAAATAAAAAAAAAGGAAAAAAAAAAAACCACCAACAACAAAAACAAAACAAACAAACAAAAAAATGATTAAAAAAAAAACAAACACAAAAAAAAACAAAGGAAAAAAAATTCTCCCCCTTCTTCCCCAGGCTCTCTCATCCTTTAGGCTATGCTTCCATGGGAGAGAAAAGAAAAACTTTCAGACTAAGGCTATTCTTTACTTTCACCAATTGGGACTCATTACAAATCATCCCAACAACTCCACAGCTGGACAGGTCACACTGAACCTCCGAAGCAGAAGACGACCTATGAACCCTCCTCGAATCATCCAAATACTGCCTTGAAATTCATCTGCCACTGTTGCTGCTAGGCCACCACCTCTCCATGGAAGGTATATGGGAAGATTACCGAGAGCAACAGACTTCTGGTGATGAAATACCCTCGTCCTGGAGCACTTTTTGATGAACTGCAAGAGCAGGTTTCCCAACGGTCAATATTCTCAAGCAGCGAGAGGAGTACCCGACGGGTTGGAACTGATGCTACGGGGCATCTCTAGAGACATGGCCGCTCTCATTCTACAGAGCTGCTGCTGCCCAGAGGTTCAAACCAACACTCAGAATATGACTTGTATGCCCAAGACTATCCACAGCTGCAGATAATACTGGTGGCAATGGGGTAACCACGTTAGCCTCAGATTATCAGCAAGAAAAAGATTTACTTGGCCAATATAATTATGCAGGAGAAAAAAAAAAAAAAATCACATGAGCTATTAGGCCTCCTTTACACTTCTATTCAGATCGTATAGATTTTCAGCTACATTACCTGGTATGCAAAAGGTATGAATAGAAGACGACGACCTTTTTTTTCCTGGAAAATTTACCCTAAGAAAACATAGAATATTCTGTTAGTAGCAAGAGGACAACAGTATGTTAATGAGACTAATTCCAGAAAAACAAAGACAGACATGAGTAAGCCAGGCTTCTGAAACAGGTAGCTAGGATCCCCTGCAAATGCCTTGTCCTAATCCTAACAACAGTGCTTTACAGAATATGTCAAAGAGAACTTGGAAGGCTGCTGTGTGTGGAAATACACATCATCTCTTAGGGATCTTTCCTGTCTCAAAAAGGATTAAAAGCAGAAAGAAAAAGATTTTAAAATGAATACATACCAGGCTAAAAGAAAAATGTTCAGAGAGCTATAGCCTAGTGAAACATTGGTCCCTCTTCTCTAATGGGGAGGCTGTTGTGTGAATCAAAGTGAAAGGGGAAGAAAGAAGTCTGCAAAGATATTAATGCTTGTCAGAGAGGTAAGGTGTTAGCAAGTAAAAGAGGAAAGAGAAAAAAGAGAGCAAGTAACCACCTATTTAATATCATATCAAGGTATTTGGCAAAATAAGAGGCACTGGTAAAACAGAAAAAAAAAATCTACCTGCTTCCATACCAGCATCAAAAGCCCTAATTACATATCAGAAAAATTGTGTCTGCTCAGTTATGTGCGTAAATTCAATCCAAAAATATTGCTGGTATATAAGCCTCAAATAAGCCAAATGCTTTAAAAATAATTTACAAAAGTTCTAACCTATTTAGGAAAGATCTGAGTGGGCAAACGGGGAGTACGTATGGCACAGTTTTCAAACTGACGTTATCTGTTTCTAGCTGATTGTGTCTCAGAGGCATATGATTTTAAATGCTCATGGATTAACATTCTAGAAGATAAAGCTCATGATGGGGTACGAGCTGGTGCGTCTGCTATACACTGCTGAAATCACATTAGCACGTAGGATGAGTGGCTAGCTAAGCACCTCTTTATAACAGAGGAGAAAAAAAAAATCTGATCACCAGAAATCTCAAATGGAGCGAAACTCACCGGCTGCACTGGGGGGCTAATGCCAAAGAACACCCTCGAAATCTCTAAATTACAAAAAACAATTTCTTAGTTCAAGAAGTGTTACACTGAAAATGAGCAATTCCATATTAGACTCCATCTTGACAGAAAAGAGCAATCAATCGTAGAAATAGAATTAGCAGTAGCTTAGGTAAAAATGATTGTGACAATCACATTTTGATATGTGGAAGGAGAAGAGAGACCAAACCTGTGAATCTATGGACGTAACACTCAGCACTTGAGTGGGACCAGAGGTACACCGGCATATTTTTCCTGGACAGACAGATTGCCTATTGGGCTTCCCTGTCACATCCCCACCCTTCAACACTTGTATGTATTCTAGCAAGTGAAAAAAATAAATGCTGAGAGGAGGAGGTAGAAAGGAAATTAGGAAGAGGGGAAAAAAAAAATAAAATTACAAGGGAGTCCTAACAACAGGAGGCAAAATCCACAGTCAGAGCTGGAAAACAATAATGAGTTTTTCAAAGCTTCTCAAGAATAGCAACCCCAGCAATTGAGCTGACCTGCTCCTATGGGGGAAAGGTAGAAACATCCCCAATACTGAAGAAAGAGCCAAAGCATTTAACACGTATTTCTGTTCTATATTTGGAGAAAAGTCAGCTGTTGCAGTCTGTGATAACAAAATGCTTTCCATTCCAGCAGTAACTAAGGAAGATGTTCCAACAGCCACCCAACAAACATCACTGTCGTCCTCTTATCTAGCTCGAGCTTACAAACAGAAGGGATGTAACCAGAAAACAACTGGGTTTTAACCAAACTACAGCTGTGAACATATTCAGGTGCAGACACTCGGAAAGACCTGCAGTCTGCACCGAACGGCATGGCCTGCATTTGCAGCTCTAACAAGCCCTAACTACAGTACTAACATTAAACCTGCTCTAAGGCCAAAAGCACAACCGTGATGCAATGACATCCCCAAATGCAGGTGTTTGTTGGAGCCCATATTATTAAAGCCCTGCTGCTGTTAGCTAAGCTCGGCCAAAAGATTAGAGCTCTGTCAACACCAGAAGACTGCACCAGGAAAGCAGTGCTACCCGTGAAGCCACCAATACCAATTTTTGCAGCATCTGAATTTTCCTAGAAGCATCTAGGTTGGAACTCTTCCACTAACAAGAGTTAGTGTTTAAAATAACACCTCAGTCCTGAGCAAAGCGAAAAATGAAGTGGGGTCTGATAACAGGAAGTTTGCAGAAGAAAGATGCAGGTGGAAAGTCTCAGATAGGGGAGTGCAAATTAAATTGTGCACATGAACACACCTGGGAGAGTGTTTGGATTCATGAATGAAAATACTGACCATAAAAATATATGCTCCTGATGTTTAATACGTCTTCCTGGCAACCTCTCCTGTAAAACCAAACCGTAAACTAGTTTTAAAAAAAAAAAGCCTGAACTCTAAAATAAGCTGAAATTCTTTTATGGTTAGTAAGTGCTACTGAATCTATGTGTTCCTCTTCACTGTGCAGTTCTGCTTGGCTGAAAACCGGGAGGGGAGGTACTCTGAGTTTGGGGCAGGCTGAAGAGGGAAATTTCACTTTAAACCAAAGGAAAACAATTGCTTTCACAGCCAAGAGCCAGACCAAGGTTTCACGTTTTATGCAGAAGCTGGATTCTGACTGAGGACCAAGACTTGATCATTGTCCCACGACGATGAACACTTCAAGGACCACCTACAAAAGGTCTGAGTGGAGATGGGAAGGGAGACATGCTCTGCGGCACTCAGAGGGAAATTTCTCTGACTCAGTGGCTGCTGATCTGACTCCAGCAGAACGTCCCAGGCAGAGAACAGGGGAATCGGACTCCTGCTAGTTGTGGGGTTCGGGTATGCCTTGTGTCTTAGGATTTTTTATTTGGTTTGTTTGGTTGCTTTTTGTTTTGTTTGTTGCTTTGGTTTTTTTAAAGAAGATTAGGGATGGGGCTGGGAGCTATCTGGGGAGAGGCACAGAAGGCAGCCCTAGGCACACATGCAGTTCCTGTGGAGATAAGAGGATCTTCTTTGACATTGGTTTACTCCTTTTGGTGCCGCTGGAGACTACGCTGGTGGGAGAGTACTGCTCATTTGTGAAGACTCCCTCCACTCAGGACCCTGGCATTATCTCTGATTATCAGAATTTCTGAACCACAAGGTAGATTTCCTCTCAATATCCAAAAGGACTCCAGGAAGCCTCTTTCTGCGTTATCCTGTTTGTGAAAGGAAGCAAGAATAATACAAAGTGCATACAATAAATCACCCAGAAAAATACCACAATCCCTTTTAGATGTTTTGCCAAGCAAATAAGCCAAACATTGGCATGTTACAAGAAGAAAAGCCATTTTGTTATAGAGCAACCCATTTCATTACTGGAAAACTGGATTCCCTGTTCTCTCGCCTGCAGGTACGGTTCAGCTATGCAGCAAGAGGCTTCTGAAAAGAGATTACTTATTTAAAAGCAAACTATCAAGGGCTAGTTCATTTTCCACAAAAAGCAGAAAGCCTGAAACAATACAACACCTTGACATGCAAACAAAACCAACAATTTTCAGGGACTGTCCAGTTACTGACTTCACATAGTAATTAAGTCTTTAAACGAACTTCAGAAGGTCTCAATTCACAGGCTTACTGTTCAAGTACATAGCGAAAAAAAAAGAAAACGGGTACCAAGAAAAGCTTTTTAGACTTTGTTTGGGATTTTCCTCTCCTCACAAGTACACTCGAGAGCACTATTCTGGAAGGCACTGCCAATCCTTCAAGAGAACCGCAATAAGCTCAGTAACTAGAAAAGGTACACTGCTGAAAACGTGTTCCCAGACAAAAATAAACTTTTAAATCAAAACCAAGAACACCCACATCAACAAAATTAAATTGTGAAGCCAGAGAATTCAGAGTTTAACATTCAAGAGCATGCAGACATTTAGATATAAGGAATTCTTATAGCTGCAGTATACTGGTTTGGGCACTCATCTGCAGAAACAAAATGGTGATGCAACTGCTCCCAGGACACAGCAAACATGAGTTTGGGCAGCCAGGTGGGAACTTTCATGAATTACACCTGTCAGCCTTACTATGGCGGAACAGGAGGGAAGTCTGCAATCCTCCAACACCCTCTGAGAAGAAGCTAGCAAGCTTCAGGTCCACAGGAGAACAAGCGCCTCTGCAGCTGTGTTGCCACCCCAGGCTTGATTTTCAAGCTGCATCTTCTCCATTCTACCAACTTGGACTGAGTCTGAAGTCCATACTGAATTGGCATACAGCAAATATATTTAGGTACTTGGAAGAGGGATCAGAATAGGTTCTAATGCTGGTATTTCAATCTTTAGGTTTTTTAAAGTATAGTTAATGAATAGCTGTCTTAATATCTTCACTAGTAATGTCCAGAGAATAAAGTTTGATCTCCCTTCAATTTTTCCATGAAGTAGCAGCAAGTATGAGACAGCAAACTCTAGTAAAAGTCTACTTTTAGTATCAAATCAGGAGTACAATATCCAATTGAACGGATAAAGGGCAGAAAGATTCTCTATGCCCTAAACTTCTATGTCAGTGCTAAAGAAGATATTTATTTGGTTGCGGATTTTGAAGGGGAAGCCACAGATAAAAAAAATGCAACTCAGCTCCTAACTCAACAACTCGTCTCTTACAGTTCACAAGGAAAGCCATGCCAAAGGATGAACTGATGGCATCCAAGTGTTATCCCATTCAAGGCGTGAGACTTCAGATGGCAAGCGAGAAATGGCTTCAAATACCTCATCAATCGAGCTACAGCATCATTACATCATTTTCTGTCTCCACACTTACCATGTCAAGTGGCTGTACCGCACCAGCAATTCAGCAGCGCAGCAACAGCCCAGCAAATTAAGCAAGGAAATGAAGATGAGACTATTGCAACAGTTCAGAAAGGAGAAGAAAGGGCATAACTCTCTTCCCTGGACCACACAGGGTTTTTTTTTTTTAACACGCTGAAACTTTGGCTTAGGCCTGCTGCTGATACAGGGGAATACCAACGGAGAACACAACCATCCTGCAGAAAGGGACTCCTCCTGGCTTGTTTGTGCAAAGGAAGGTTAACAATGTCAGCAAGTTATTCAGGAAGTAATGGATACCCCATTGCCCTGAGCAAATTCCTTTTCAATAACAGTAGTAATTTCCTAGGCAATACAGCTACATCAAGGTATAATGGCTGCTATATTTATCTACATAGGCCCTGTACTGCTGGGATCCAATTTACTACGGCGTAGAAAGCAGTTTACAAATCCTGGGATAGTAAAGTTGCTACAGACAGGAATAAAATTCTATCCTGAATCGCTTGCAGACTGGGTTTTAACATCCCTTTTTAAGAGTATAAAATGCATTCCCTTCAACTTGGAAAGACTCGAAGACTAATAAACCCCAGAAGTAGACTGCAAATACACCTATGAGAGGGAAGAAACCAGCTTAACAAATACTACATTGTGCACTTTTTTTTATGCTTATTGTCACAGCTGCTTCATTTCTTCTTTTATTCAAATAACATTCTTTCATTTCACCCTCTGAGAAGAAAAATAATCCGTGACATTACCTAGAAGCCCTATGTACCTAATGAAGACAAAATATGTTAAATCTGTGATGTTTTTGTTAGCTGAATGCCTGAATACAGCTTCAGTATGAGAAATGGCACAAGTAAATAATCAGCAGACAAGAACAGAATGACTTCAGCTAATGAAGAGGTAACACCAATAAACACTGAACACCATCTCCCCAGAAACAACAAAACTAAATTGCTAAAAGACTTTGGTGGAACACAGCACCAACCTGTGATAAGTAAGGGTGGGTGGAAAGAGACCAAACACACGTGTCAGGGGACTGCAGATACTTCCGTTATGTAACGGTGGTAAGAAAATCCAGGTGAAATCACCATCAACAGAACTAAAAGCAAAATATTTCAACAGGGTATTGGCAGTTATCAAACCACATAAAGGAACAACAGACTGTTCAAATGTAAAAGGCATTAATAAAGCATAAGATAAGAGGGATAAACTGATACAAAATATAGAGGAAGATTTCTAGAGGACAGAAATGGTACTGGAAAAATTTAGTTATAAAATACAATATCCCCAACTTCAATTCACAATGATCAGCAAAGGTCAATTGTCAGAAAAGCAATTCTGCTTCTGATCTCATTCTGAGAAAAGCAGTCCTTAACCATACCTGCACCACCACTGTCTAGCTGGATTATTCTCATGACTGCAGCAAACAGCTCCCTCCATCTGACTGGTTCCTCAGGGAATTATGAGCATCAGACAATTTAGAAAAGTGTGTGTATGTAAAGTCTAACCACGCTACTTGTTTCCTGCCTTTTAAGCAAAAGGTAGCCCATTCTTCAGAGTCTTTTTGTGTATATATTTAATATGGGACTTCCAAGAAGGTGTGCAGATAGATAACCTACACATATCTTTTAATAGGGCATCTCTCCATTCTGCAGATCTCGCATGCAGTGAGTACTGGAAACACCTAGAGTTTGTAAATGGGATGTTCCAACAAATTCAAATGTGTTTCTCGGCACCTACGTCAGCTGGCATACTTGAATCAGGGGGACTTTGGCTCTCATAGGAGCAGACCAGCTATAGATCTGGTCATTAGCATCACTGCAGTCTGTGGGGTACAAACATACTGTGACCCTCAAACACCTTCAGCTGAGCTCGTATTGTCTGTTCCACCCTCCCTTCTTTCTCCCACACCCTGCCATGACAAAAAAAGAAAAAATTTACAGTACTGTAAATCCCATTCTGATGCCTTTTCTAATCAAATCGTGGCAAAAGTACACTCTTCTATTAGAGACTGATTGCAGCTTCCTCACTCTTCTGATCCCTTTCTATGACAGACATAGTGAATGAATAGCAGCTTCCTCACATTCGGTTTAGATGAGATGAATGATATGAAGTAACTATGGCCCGTCAACATGTGCAGTTATTGTGCCCTAAGTCCTATGCAATACATTCTCATCTCATCTTGATCCAAATTTAAGCTTTGAAGTGTAGTTATACTGTCTGACAACTACTGTACCCACTAGAGAGGCTACTCAGTTTGGTAACAAAGCAACCAGCAACAACGCATGAAATTCCTCCCCATTCCCAAATTCCCAGAAAGCACCAGTGACCAGAGAGCAATCTGTTTCCATCCTTGTGTGACCTGAAGAAAGCATGTTTCCTTTCAAATAAAGGCCTCGCTATGGTTATCTAATGCTAATGTCACTACAAACTGGATTAGAGACGCCCAGAAACCTCGAAACATGTACATGGATAGTCAGCTGTATCCTAATGCTAAGTCTGAAGGAAATCAAATGCTCCAAATTGTGCCTAATGTAGTTAAGTTTGCCCTTTAGGTAGGATAGACCAGTAAGAACATATTACACAGTGATTAGATTAATTCTTGAGTGAAATTCAGAGGGCTGTCTCTATCTGTGTATTGTGCCAGTATATTTCAAATTATTTCAGAGCCCAGCACTCTTCCCATGCTCTGCTCCACAGCAGCAGCTGCTCAAGAAATATAGCAGTTCTCTGTCTGGGGTGAAGTTGGCAGCAACTGGGGACAACGCTGCTGTCAGAGTTCAGCTCCCAGTTCTGAAATGCCATTCTACTGGAAATACCAAAGAGCCTAAATCCAGCTACATATACTGTGGGATGTAAAATATCTCCATCTCAGCTTTCAACAGAAAGCTCTGGAGTCTCATGACACTGACTCTTTTGGCCCCTGTCAGTCTTCCTCCAGACCCTGCAAATAATCGCAGCTAGCTGCCGTAAATAGTTGGGAAACAAGATGTTCTCCGAGCACTTGGAATTGAGGAGCACTGTTTTTGCTTAGGGAGACCACGGTAAGGAGCCAGGGTGACAGGTGCCCCAGAAACAACGATGACGATCAAACTGTTGCCAACATTAGCCACCGCAGTCCTCCTGGCCTGTAAGAAAGGGCAGCCCGTGCTCTCTAGGTGTATCGGGAAGGATGGACCAGAAAAGGCGAGAGGGCCTATGTCTGCTGGCAGTACCTGAAGTCTCTCCTCCATAAAATCCAACCGTGAAGGAATTGCAACGGGTCTCATTAGATACAATCCTACCGGTAAACTTCTGTTAGGCCTGGCAGCAAGCACAGCTCAGTGCTGCTGTGACATCAGAGTGCAGGTCGTTGTGATCCACAAGCACCAAAAGAGTTAAAAACGCAGATTCCTGCTAAAACTGCCAAGAGCTACAAACCTTCTCCTGCGTGGGCAGCAGCAGCAACTAAATCCACTCCCAACAACTGGCTGGCCTGCGGAAAGAGGCAGGTCATGGGGGACAGCCCCCCAAGTCAATAGCAGCACAGCATCTGCTCAGGTTTTCAGCTAAAACCGGTGAGACAGTTCTCTTCATTTCATCGCCAGCCTCTCAAGACATCAGCCTCTGACCTTTATCAGGAAGAGCACCCTTGTCCTCTAATCACAGACTTCCTGGAAAATGCAATCTAGCCAACAATTAATACCGAATGGAGGAAACAAAAAAAAACCCTTCATAACATCATTATAACCATTGCAAGATTTTTAAATGCATCCCCCATCAAAATGGCAGAAGAAATCAAGCATGTTCTCACAAGCCATCTCGCTCCACTAACATTATTTAACAGTACTTATTAAAAAGATTTTCTCTCACCTCTCCCCCCACCAAAAGAAACTGCCCCCCCCCCTCCAGGTCTTGTTTTGCAGATGTTGCCTGCAGCAGCATAGCTTCTTGCTGTGAAAGCTTCAACACAGGTGTGCAGAGCGTAACCTGGGCAGAATTACATGTGCCATTTCCACTGGGAAATCTAAGAGACTTATTAAGCCAGGACAGTGCCGATTAATCTACTAATGGAATGCATCAAAAGTGTGCTCCTGGCCCTTTCCCTTTCACACCCCACAGCCTCGGGGGAGCCAGAACCATCTGGCAAATGCCTGCTCCGAGCAACGTTTTGCTACTGCTGGAAATACCTCTCCCTTAATATTGAAAAGAATGAAACCATCTTCTATAAACCAGCTATTCTCAGGAGCATCTGCGTAGTTTGCTGAAGTAGCCTGCTTGCACACAGCATCCTTCCCCGGGCAACGCAGAGCTGCTCACTCACCATGCAGGAGAAGTCAGCAGAACAGAAAGCGATCCCATTCATTTACTCAGGGTCCTGCCGAAGCAGCCGGCACGAGCAGGGCGGTGAAGCAGTTACTGCGCTCGGCGTAACACGCACAGGCTGCCCTCCTGCAGCAGATCCCAACTGCGGGCAGGCAGAAGCACGCTCCCTGCCCAGACTGAGGAAATAATGCTCCTGCTGAATTCTCTCAGTCCTCTCTTCTAGCAAGGTGAGCTGCAGGTAGGGCAGCAAGAAGGTGTTCGTTTATGTTAACTGAAGAAAAAAAGAATCTCCCTCCTCTAAGGCTCGAAATGGAGATCTGGCCAGAGCGCTAAAAGGGAAATCAAGATATCAAACAGCTCTAAGGTTCATACATGATACATGTTGTTACTGTGAGACAGAGGGAAGGACTGACTCAGAGATGCTGAACACCCCGCACCCTTCGAGTAATAAGCAAGCTTAGGAAGAAACAGAGCTATGAGGCAGCTGTCACAAAGAAAGGATCTCTGGCACTTTTGAGATCATACAGGAGCAGAGGAGCCTCCTCTCTTACAATTTAGAAACAAAAAAAAAGAGAGAAAGACCCAAGATAACAGCAGTCTTACAGGTGTGGAATTATGTAGATGGTAACAACTGGCTTTTGACTGTCACAGAGTAACACAAGTACAGGGCAGGGGAAACAAGAGGTCCTCCATGCTCAGAGGCAGCACAGAACATGTTTAGACAAACATCCATCAGGAATTGCCCAACTTGTTATTACAAACTCCTAGAAACAGGAACTCCGATCTCCTAAATTACCATTCCAGTGCTTCACATCGAATCACAAAATGTTGGTTTACCCCATAATATCCAATTTAAGGCTTCCTCAATGCAAATTAAGCTGCTTTCAATGGACACAGTAAATAACCAATTCCCATCCTCCATACTTCTCTACTCTTTCTTTTTTTAAAGAAGGAACAAGCTCAGTATCTTCCTCCTGTATCGGGCTCTCTGAGCCTCCTTTTCTTCTTCTTCCCTGGACATTTTCCAGATTCTGCCTGTGTCTTCCCTGAAGTGCCTAAAACTAAGCACAGTGCTCCTGTACTAAGCTCTGAAGAATAACTGCCTTCTGCAGTTACTTAACACACCTGGAAATGCATTCCAGGTTTTCAAGATCACAAAAAGCAGCACCACATACTCAGTTTGCTATCTTCTATTACTCCAGATCTGTCCTTCTGTATTACTGCTTAGCCAGCTATTTCCATTTTATATTGCATATATACTTCCTTTTGTTAGCACAGCTTGGTTTTGTTTAATTGCGCACTGTCAGATTTCAGACCATTTCTGAAATTTACTGTGATCTTTCTGACGCCTAAATCCTGCGTTCCAAAGGCTGTCAGCCCCTCCACAAACATATACACAGTCACTATTTCATTACCCTGATGTTGGATGAACAACAGTACAGAGGAGCAGAGCAGCCAGGGCAGACCATGTTAAGACTCCAGCTCACCCACACACATAGAAAAGCACAACAGAATTACTCCAAATACGGTTTTCCAATGAGGTGCTCAGCCCCTTCTTAATTTCACCTTTCATTCGCCTAGTTTATGTAAAGGTCATGTGGGACTAGGTCCAAAGCCAGTGGCTTTCTCCATCTGCCAGGCCTGCTGCCATGTCAGAGGAGAAAATTAAATGGATCTGACGTGATTGGTCCTCAGAAATGAGCAATGTATGTCTGTTGTTGCTTTCGTTTCCTTTAGTAAACGAAAGGCTCTGACCATAAGCAGCTGACCTTCTTCAGCATCTTTCCAGGTTCTGTAACTACACTGACCAGCTGTATTTCTTGGGATCTCTAGCCTCCTTTAAAAAAAAATTAAATAGGATGGAAGAACAATATTTATTCACACACACACTCTCTCCCTCCATTCACTTGAGAGCCGTGAGATTTCATGACACGCAGAGCACACACTGGAGACAACCGCTCGCTCAAGCACAGTGACACAGGACATCCCCGAGCCCTCACGGTGGGCCATCGTGCTCTGCCCTGTCGGCAGCAGCGTGCTGCGCTCCATGCCTTCAAGCCCGCCTTTGGACAGAACGCTCTCGGGCCAGGAGCCTGCCGGAGCCGGGACAGCGCGAGAGATTGCCTGCCCCTTCCCCCCCCC
>Ga0065711_1045806_pt1 | contig 13256 bp, 7 predicted proteins | sample Hoacrofraction12_FD_59098 | JGI IMG/M metagenome (GOLD analysis project Ga0065711, IMG submission 59098) | Hoatzin crop microbial communities from Cojedes, Venezuela - Epithelial fraction 12 v2 (version 2) | ecosystem: Host-associated > Birds > Digestive system > Esophagus > Crop | place...
CCCCCCCAAAACAAACAAACAAACAAACAAAAACACAACATGTTGCCTGGAAAAAGGTTTTGTAGACACAGAGTGGAGGAAATCTTACTTGCATGTCTACATCCTTTCTGGAGCTTGAGGTGTATACTTGTAGCGTTGAAGACTGAGTATGGCCTATATTATAAGGAAAAGTACGTACTTGTAAGAAAACAAGTAGGCGTGAAGGAGAAATGAAAGAACTAAAGTTATCTTAGATCCATCTAGCCTGCACTAGATTACAGAGTGGCTGGTAGCAGATGTGTAGAGACAAGTGTAATAACAGTGTCTGTGCAGAGCAGTCATTCTTCTGCTGATCTTATGTTCCTAACTTCTGGTGTTCAGTAGGTAAGGAAAGTATCCTGGGAGGAGAGTGTTTATAAATAAATGACTGCTAATGTTACCTCCTTGGTGCTTGTAATAAGATGCAGAGAGGCTGTCTGAATTGACCTGTCTCTGGGCTGTACTCTAGGTGGGCTTCTGCCTGGGCTTCTGCCTTGGCTGCGTCTTCTCTAGTTGCAAACCACATTCTCAGTGAGTACACTACAACCAACATCTCTTGAACAGAGACAGAAATAATAAGCTATCTGTATCTGAATCTTCCTTGTGCAGATAGAATACTATGTGCAGTATTCTAGAGAGAATAGATTTCAAAGTAATTTTTTTTTGTGCACAGTCATTTCTTTTCATTCTTCAATAGTCCTAAAAATTTCTGAGTTTGAGTTAACTATCCCTTCTTATAATGTACACAAATTATAAAGGAAGGCAGTTACATGGTGAGCTGTTCTTCTGTTCTGTGAAGTTTAAGCTGCTAAAGAAGTAGAAGTAAATCAAGTTTTGTTTTTGGTTTTTTTTTTTTAAGAGTTCCTGCTTGTGCTAAACATGATCATGAAAAGGGGGAAAATGTATTGGAACGATGCTGCTGTTTTTCCTTGGGCTTAAAAACACATTCTTTATAGGTCCAGTCAGACACGGCTCAGAACTACACCATTTATTATTCTGCAAGTGGACCGGGAATTGATCAAGATCCAAAGGGTTTGTTTTACATAGAAAGAGAAACTGGAAATATCTTTGCTACTCGTGCAGTAGACCGTGAACAATATCCAAGCTTTCAGGTACAGGCGTAAATTGTGTAGATATAATTGAATCTTTTGTTTTTTTTTTTGGTCATGTATATATTTGAAAGCTGAATTACAGAGTAAAGCGGGAGCCAGTGAGATCTAGAATCAGCTGTCTGTTCTGAGTAGTATCTTTGGTGTTGTAGAGATGAAATCAGTGAGAAAGAAATAGCTGGTCATCTAGATCTTGAGAATAGTTTTGCTTTTCACTGCTTAGATTCTAGTTACAGTGTAAATGTAGCGAGCATGTAAATGTTGCATCACTGTTGGGAAAAGTTTTAAGCTATCCCAGCGTTTTTCAGGGAAGGTTGAAAAGATCTGCATAAAAACAAAATCATGAGAAGCTCTAGACGGCTGTTGCTTTTTGCACCTTTCTCAAGCTGTTCAGTTTTGATATTAAGTAGGTACACTGCTCTCTCTGCTGGTTGAGAAGTGTAAGAAGGCAGTTAGTAGAAACAAACGGCTTCCAAATGGTTAGGCAATTTGCAGTACCTATTACTGCATTTTATTAGATTATGTTGTAATGGGCAAACAGTTTTGCTATTGTTCTTGATTTGGTTCTAAATAGAAATGTTTACATCTAAATTTTTGGTAAGGCTGAGATTGCCTGTAGACACCTGGAAAAAAATGTGTTCAAGAGACTTGAAAAGTGTTTGACAGAGTTGGGGTGGGAAAAAAGAAAGTGATTCAAATACTTGTAGTGTGAGGAACGGGGAGTGGAGGGGGGAAAGACTGGAAAGCATTTAAAGGTTTTGTGTTGCTGTTATCATGAGATACCAGTCACTTCCCCTTCTCTGTGACTGAAGAGCCTGGTCTTGAGAAGGGTATGCCTGGCACTATGTATTTCATATTATTGACTCCTCCATTGAATTACAAGTGTAATAATATCTCATGTTGCTTAAGCATGAAGCAAATTACTGATTTTCTGTCTTGCAGATCATTTGCTTTGCAACCACTCCAGATGGTTACTCACCAGAGGTACCGCTTGTGCATACAATCAGGATAGAGGATGATAATGATAATGCTCCATATTTTACACAGGATGTTTTTGAGTTTTGTGTCCCTGAAAATTCAAAACCTGGTAAGAATTATTTGAATCGGCAAACACAGTTACCACTATTCATGTCAGTTACGTACTGGTATGACTAATGTAATGACTAGTGTCATCCTACCGTATAATCAATTTCAGTAGGATTTCCTAAGAAGCATTTCTTTACAGAAAGGTCGAATTTGCAAAGAGCAGCTCAAGATTTGTTAATGATTAGAAATTCCAAAAAGCCATCTCAATCATAGTGAAAAGTATTGTTTAAAAAAGTTTTTAAAAACTGCGATGATTCAGTGTTCCTAAAATGGTGTAAGAATTTCAGAACATTATTCTTTTAATTTTATCAAAAATCACCTGTTTTCATAAAATGTTTTGATTGAGAGAACAGCAATTTTTAACAGATTAGTTTCCTAATCAACTATATCAGTGGTGCCCTAAGGTGTAAAATGCCTTTGATTAAGCTTACAGTGTTTGTCCGAGCTGATAAGCTAAGGTGGGACTTTTCCTGGGAGAGGATGGGTGCAGGAGAAAGTCTTGCTTCTGCCCATACCTGTAAAAGGTAGGGATTTGCCCATTACTGACTTCATGTGCCTGTGTAACAGAGGACAAAAGCAGGGAGAAAGGTGAACTCCAGAGAATAAGGGATGCAAAAGCCATGGTTTGCTGTTCCTCACTCATCTCCTAGGCTTGGGGTAGAGAGTAGGGAAAGTCTAACTTGCTTCACAAAAACTGATTTAGTATGAATTTCCAAAACACTCAGGCAATAGGGATGAAGTACAGCAGCGCTCCTCGCGAGGCAGTACTGCAGTCTGAACCATGTCAGAAAGCACCCAGCCTCCCTCTCCATCCCCCCAGCAACTCCTCTGCAGCTGTGTTTGGGATGCTCAGTCAGAGGTCACTGACAAAAACACTTGCTGAAATCTAAACTTTTAGTATCTCTTTTTGATTATTCTTTCTGACAGCTGCAATAATTTTAGCTTTGTCTAAGAAGGAAAAAAAAATAGAGGATTCAAATAGACAATTTTACACTATTACTGTATTTTTACTACGGTACTGTGTCTTTAATATTATTTTCATTTAGAGCTAAATGACCAAATAGCAATATTTATGTATCTAAAGTAGAAATACCTGTTCAAATAGCTTATTTACAGATTTTTCTGGAACTAAAAATTGCTGTGTTGTGCTCACAGGTGTAGTTGTTGGAAAACTGACTGCAGAGGACAGAGATGAGCCTGATACTCTGCATACTACGTTGAAATACCGCATTGTGTCACAAAATCCACCACTACCCCCAGGATTTTCTTTACATGGTGACACAGGTGTCATTACTGTATCGTCACCACAGCTGGACAGAGAGGTGATCTTTCCTGAAGCATCTTTACCTGTCATCTGGTGCACACAGATAGCTTCTTAACTCTGAATTGCTGACACAGGAATCACCAGATAAATAATTTCTGTTATCCGTTTTTTGGTTTCGCTCTCTAAGGAGCTTCCAGAGCTTTCCAGACACCTGTAATTGGTCCAAAGAGTTTCTGCATAGATCTACCATATTCTAGCTAATCTTGGCAGGGGACATCCTGCTGGTCTCGTGTTTGACCTATGCATCAAAAATCCTATGGATTTTTAATCTTTCTCTGTTCATGAATCCCATGAGCCACTGTTTCCTCCTAATCAAGCTCCATTTGAGGTGCTTTTTGCTTCTTCACAGGGAAGATGAACCAACTTTTCTGGAAGTAGTCATCATATACTCAACAGAAATATCTCCAGTGTCTGAAACCTGAACAGTAATATAACATTTCATAAACTTAAACTGCACAGAGTTTATTCTTAGCACCTAGCTTTCAAGGAAATAAGATACAGGAGGTTTTAGTTTTTATTTTGTTGGGGGAAGGGATTGATAAAATGTTGTGTGAGAGATTGTTTATTCTAGAAAAACTGACAGACATGTGTAATTCAGAATAATATTTCTAGCACAAGAGAGTCATTCTTGAAAAAAAACAGTGCTATGGGCACATCTTTTAAGGATGAAGAGAATCGTATTCTGGCGTATGTATGTTGCTTCATGGCTGAAAATCCGTGTTAGGAGTGTGTTGCAAAATTATACACTTGCAGGTACACTGCTCAACTTCTTTAGCAAGAGACAAATGCAGCGACTGTGAGCATCACCATAACTACTAAGAAAACAATCATAGCGACTACTGAGGGAAGGAAAGCTTGTAAAATGAGTCCGCTGCATGTCTGCTAAAGATAAGCTTACTAAGTGGAACAAGAGATTTCTTTCCTCCACCTGAGAAACCTAATGCTACTTCCAGGCATTCGGAACTGGAGCTACTGCATTGATGTACAAACTCCCTCCTTCTGTTCCAGTCCCCCATGGTTCTCCTTCCCTGGGTTGTTCAGGTGTTAATAAGGCTAAAAAAATGCCTTTTGTTGTTGTGGCTCAAGTCAGGGATTTAAGTGGGCTGCTTATCAGTGATTCCCTTGGAACTGAGAAGGGCACTGACTTGTGTGCCAGACCATGCCAAATGGCAGGCATTGCCTTGTCATATATAGCCCAAAAAAGGGTGACTGCAGCACCATTTCTTGTTATGCTCACTGAAGTAAGAGACATGCACTGAAATGCTTTACCAACTGGAAACCTGAGGGGAATAGTCTGCCGCTCCAAAGGGGAGACGTAGACAGCAAATAGAAGTGCATAATTTGTGTCTTCTAAAACTTCAGGTACTAGAAAATAAAGCTGACATTGTGAAAAGCTTAATTTCATACAGGAAATAGCATACACATTGCTAACAGATGCTGAACTCGGTGCTGGTTAGCTACTGAAAAATATTTTACTTGTTTCCTCTTGGAACTGTAGCAAAAAGCTAATTGCCTCATTTTGTAGGGGAACACTGGATTTAGAGCAGAGTTGGGGAATGGAAGTAAAACATTTAGTTCTACTCTTGTGTGTAACTAGGTAATTAAAAAAATGAGTACGTCAAACTTCTGTGTGCTTTTATTGATCTTTTCAGCTGGTATCCCGTTACACTGTATTAGTTGAAGTGAGGGATATGGCAGGTCAGCCTTTTGGTTTGTGCACTACAGGAACAGCTGTCATTAAAATCGAGGATACAAATGACAACGCACCATCCTTTAAACAGATACACGTAAGTCTTCATGAATGAAATGTCTGTAAAAAGGTAAAAAAAAAAAAGACTGTTTTTATCCTCTTTCTAATTTCCTGGTGGGCAGTCCCTCAAATACAAAGCCTAATGCCTCGAGACAGTTACTGCTGATGTAGACATTTGAGAAAGCCTTGTTGGTGGTTGTGCTGTTTGTTAATTAGACCTACTGGTATATTAGTTGTTTTGAGTCATTTGCCTTATGTCCATTGGGAGAAAGCTGGCATGACTCATTCATTCACTTCTGCTGCAATGCATAGCTTAGAAATAATTAAACCATTTTCAAGGAGGGGACAGATCCACTCCTAAGCATTGTCATGATCTCGTTACCATGTGACCAGATTTTGGCTACTTCGGTGCTGCAAACGAAAATGTTAATGTCAGTTAAGTCAGTGCAGGGGTTCTCACTGAGATTTTCTATGCTTCTCCAACTTTTTTTTTCTTCTACAGAAGTATTATTTAAACCACTTCTTGTTCACCAATAGCTATAACTCAGCCTTAAGTCTTTGCTTTATTGCAGCCATCTGAATTATTCAGGACGGAGAGTATGTTTCAATAACCATGTATACAGCTCAAATAGCACAGGAGGTTTTGTAATACAAAATTTATGAAAATAATTCATTATCCATGAGAAATACACATACTTTATTCTATCTACTCACCACCGTGGAACATCATCAGTAATATTAATTCAGAATCACTCTTACCTGTCTTTCTTGAGCTTGTACAGAATAATACAGCTCTTTAAAAAGATTAAAAAAAAAAGAATAATTCTTTCATCCTTTACATCCAAGTAGAAACGTATTTCAGCCTTCATGGCTTTTCTTCAAGTTCTTGTGATTCTGTTTGTATGTAGTTTTTTTAATTCACCCGAATGCCTTTTCTGATGCTCAACTTGACCATGTTGTACGCAAATTATCATCTATAGCTGATGTAGTTGAGGGGAACTGTGCTAATTTACCTTACCTGGAAGGACAATTCCAGACTTCATTATGTCAGTGGTAGTTTGAGTGTGTGAAGGAGCCGAGATTTCAACTGTGCTGGCAGGAAAGGCTTACGGTTTCACTTAGGCTGTGAGGGAGGAGTGAGAGAACTGAGCTAATCATAGAATCATTAAGGTTGGAAAAGACCTCTAAGATCAAGTCCGACCATCAACTCAAGACACCGTAAATCGTTACAGCAGCTTGGTGAATTGACTCCTTGGATTTAAGTAGGCTTATTTAAATACAGTGTTCTTCAGTCCTACATTGTGGACCAGCATTCTCTGATTTAATTTTTTTTTTTTGATACTCCAAGTATGAAACACGAGTGGAGGAAAACAGAGTGAATGTAGAAGTACTGAGAGTCTCTGTTACTGATCTTGATGAACCTGGTTCGCCTAGCTCAGGAGCAGTGTATGAAATTATAAGAGGAAATGATGATCGGTCCTTTGAAATTACAACAGACAAAAACACAAATGAAGGAATACTGTGTGTTGTTAAGGTAAGTAAAAACAGAACTGCTAGAGGAAAAATTGTGTGTCTTCAGGTGTTGCTTTTAAAACCAATAATCTAGAACTCATTTTCATTCAAAGAATATCTGTAACTACCAGGCAGATTGTGCTTTCTTCCTGATCTAAACTCTCTTCTAGAGCAGTTTGCATGATGCACTGCAAATGAGGCTCGTGTGTAGTACATAACCTACAAAACTCATCTCCCAGACTACTCTTCATTTTTGTGTGTGTGAATTCCAGGCATTCCCTTTAGTTTGTCATTCCAGAAGAGCTTGGTGCTTTTGCCTAGTTCCACGATTAGAGTTGTTTAGACTTAGGGATGTAACTGAGGACTGCTTCATGGCTGGGTTTTTAGCAGAAATGGGAGTGTGGCAAAGGAGGGGGGGGGATGAGCAGTTTCTCCTGTCTTGTTCTCTCTGGGAGTTGATTAAATTTACTAACTCAGCATAAAACTCCAGGTTTTATTTTGCAGGGTATTGACCTTCAGGTTTACTTTTTTGGGGTCTGAGGGAGTGTGCATACACGTAAGACTATGTGTTAGTTCAGTTAGTTGTTATACCCAGTACTTTACAGATGTGAGGTAAAGTACCAGCATGTCCCTTTGCCTCTTCACACCTCTTTTTCGTTATCTGTTAAAAGTGCAAGAACAGGTAACTTCTAAGGAGCAGAGAATATTAATATTAAAATTTGAAGATGCAAATTGTAAAGGTGGAAATTCCAGTTAAATTTGGGGGTTTTCTTTATTATTTTTTTGTTGCTGGTAATCATTAGAGCTTTTTCTAAAGCTATGTCCCTGGTATGTGAACCCAGTTGAGATTTCTTACATTTAGTGTAATGCTGTAGTAGACTAGAGAGTATTATGACTTTAGGATACAAATAGCTCTATTGGAGGCATACGATGACCTTGGAGAAGGTGTCTGAAGAATAAATGATAGATGCTTACTAATCAACCCCACAAGTTCATATCTATTTGCAATGGGTGAAGTCTTACTAGGAAATAAATGTAGGTGCTAGCAAGAAGTGTGATTGGCTTGGGCTGGAAATGAAATGTATGTAAGCTAAAATAATGGCCAGCTAGATACAGGAGGAGAAAATCCCTCACCACATTTAGTTCTTTCCTCGGTTCTACTAAAAATTGACTATCAGAGTATTCATCTAAAATTTTACAGTGGTGCCACTTACCTTATTAGGGGTAATTCCTCAGATGCGTTTCTTTGACTGACTTAGAACTTAACACTTTTTTTAAATCATGTCCCTTTACTGTGTCTCAAGCTGGATGTTCCAGGAAGATAGCTACTTCTTTTGTAAATAAATGTGGTACCGTTTTATCTATTTAATAATTGGGCAGTGAAAACAGTACCAAGTTTTGTATTGGTTTGAGAGAAAGAACCCAACACCCAACCTTTGTTACAGGGACTGGACTATGAAAGCGCCAAGCAAAGAATCCTGGTGATTGCAGTCAACAATGAGGCACCCTACATGCTGGCACCACATTCACAACAACTTTCCCAGAGCACCTGCTCCGTTACAGTGCATATCCTGGATGTGGATGAGGGGCCGGTGTTTAAACCCTGTTTCTTACGCCTAGAGGTTAAAGAATGTGAGGAGATTGGGACAAATATTGGGAGATACGTAGCAGAAGATCCAGAAACTGGAAATAGTGAAGGCATATGGTATGTATCATGGTTTAACCCCAGCCGGCAGCTAAGCCCCCACAGCTGCTTGCTCACTCTCCACTGGTGGGATGGGGGAGAGAATCAGAAGGGTAAAAGTGAGAAAACTCATGGGTTGAGATAAAGACAGTTTAATAGGTGAAGCAAGAGCTGCACATGCAAACAAAGCAAGGAATTCATCCACCACTTCCATTGGCAGGCAGGTGTTCAGCCACGTTCAGGAAAGCAGGGTTCTGTCCCGCATAATAGTTACTTGGGAGGACAAACTGCCATCACTCGGAATGTCCCCCCCCTTCTTCTTTATCCCCCTGCTTTGTATGCTGAGCATGACATCATATGGTATGGAATATCCCTTTGGTCAGTTGGGATCAGCTGTCCCAGCTGTGTCCCCTCCCAGCTCCTTGCGTACCCTCACTCTGCTCCCTGGTGGGGTGGTGTGAGAAGCAGAAAAGACCTTGACTCTGTGTAAGCAGTGCTCAGCAATAACAAAAACATCCCTGTATTATCAACACTGTTTTCAGCGCAAATCCGAAACATAACCACATACCAGCTACTGTGGAGAAAATTAAATCTATCGCAGTCAAAACCAGCACAGTATGAAACAGTATTATCTAATAGTTTATTTGAAGTACAGCATGGGTGGGATACAGGAAGGGGGAAATTGTTGTTGATGCTGTACATATATGTGTGTGTGCATGCACATGAGTGTATATAAATACGTGTATCCATATGTATGTACATATATACATGTGTATTTGAGATCTTTAACTAAACAAAGAAATTATTCTTGATAGCTACCGGATACCACCTGGCCAATGTAATTGGATCAGCATAGATGAAAAATCGGGTGAAGTCAGAACCGTTAAAGTCTTGGACCGAGATGTGGGAGAAATGAGACGAGGGCAGTGCAATATCACAGTCCTTGCAATAGACAGAAGTGAGTACTAACTGTTGTCAGCATTCTTTGTGGTCTGTAACAGATGTTTACGTGCAAAGTTAGTGTGGGGACAGCTGTACTGGTTCAGACCAGAGGCCCACCTAGTCCGTTGTCTTGCATTTAGGATACCTTTATCAAATACTTAAGAAAGACTGTACAGCAGGGAAAGCATTTTAAGACATCGGGCAAATTCTCAATGTTTTCAGAAGTTACCTGCTCCCATTTAAAATCCTATTTCTTGACTGTTTTTTAAGTGCTAGCACTTGGCAGCTGTGCGGCTGACCACAAAGAAAGTAGAGAAAGAACTTTTCGTAAAAAAAGTTGGTGACCTTGCAACTCTTACTGTTTCCTTCTCTGTTTGACTTCTTGGTGTCTTCCTTTTGGAAACCCTTAATTTAAAAGGACCCCTAAGAACAGCTGTGTTCATTGCTGTATGTTACTGTGTGCTTACTCTTTATTCTCGGTCATCTAGGTTTTGTAACAGTGTTCACATTATGTGTTGCTCAGGTGACAAGCTCTTACAAATTACTCTGTAAAGGAGAGGTTGTACACTCAGATTCTCATTCTAAAACAGGTTTTAGTTCTGATTTAATGTGAGTGATCATCTGTTCTTTCTGATTAATCTGGGTATATGCATTTATTGTAGGAAAAGATACAGTTCTGCTGCAACATCACCTAGCAAAGAAGATTAAATTCACCTTTTACTTCTCAAATACTAAATGTAGCACAAAGAAAAATGTTAGGCTTATAGGTCACTCTTTTAATTCTACAATATGTATCTTGCATTAAAAAGTAAAAATGGAGTGCCCTTATAAATCCAATGGCAGGGTTTAGTCTGAGCACTTATGTGCTTAAACATCAGTGGGAATAAAGAGCAGATCTTTGGAAGTTGCTTTACAGTTAAAAATTCTTACTCTGTCCAAAGCTTGCATATTAAAATTAAATGTAAATAATATGAATTTAAATTGTTTGGAACTTCTGTTGCATGTAAAATAAACATGATATATGCATCTGCACTCAGATATCTCTATAGAGAAAGTTTTAAGAAGTAGACTTGATGTGATTTCACTGGAATGCATATACAAGCACTGACCATTCCTGTATTGGAAAAAAATGTAATTAGGAGAGAGAGCTCATTGACTTCCTGTATGCAGACTTTGGTGACATAACATGTGGCATTACTGAATCCTGCTACCACACAGTGACTTGGAGGGAAAAGGACAGAAAGGAGCCCACTGTTTCTGCAAGTGTTTGTGTAGCCAGGGAAAGTGAGGGTAGGGAAACTGTAATTTATTTTCTCCTTCCAGAAATAAAAAGGCTGGAGACCTTCACTTTGTGCTTTTAACTCTGTTTGGCTTAGCATCCTTTACCCCTGATTTATAGTCTCTCTTTCCTCTCATCCTGCTGTTAGAACAGTATCTGTCCTCACACAGATACACATCCTCCAGAAAATACATTGTCTGCACCTATCGAATATGGAGCTTTAGGAGCTGCAGATCCATTGACAACCAGCCAAGCAAAGAGAAGCAGCCAAGAGAGACCTGTGAAAAGTCCCTCTCTCTCTTTGGCTAAATCAGCAGCTGCTTTCCACCCTACTTCTAAATTTGGATATTATGATTGATGATATTTCATTGTAAAAGTCTGGACTTTAGATAAATATGTGAATGTTAGAAGTGCTAAAAGTAGTTATTTTTTCTCATAGATGGCAAAACAGGCACTGGAACAATTCAGGTTGTCATCCTGCCTGGGAACAAGAATTACCCACGAATCATTAAAACCAGGTATATAATGTGCACAGACAGAAAACCGATCTGCCTTACTGCACAGGATGGTGATGAGTCTCCTTACAGCATGCCCTTTGTATTTCGCATAACTGAGCGTAGCTTGGCTTCCTCGTGGAAGATAACTGGACACAACGGTACGTTAAGACTTCCTCCTCCTCCTCCTCACTTAACTGTAGGTTGCCAGAGGAGGCTTTGCTACCTCTGCCTTAGGTGAACTGTAAGGATAGATTGGATGAATGTATGTTGGGAATTGGTGTAGTCAGCAGGGCTAGCAAGGTAGCCTTGATGATCTCTAGGGGTTCCTCACTTTCGTTTGCTGTACAGGAGAACAAGAGTATGCCAAGAATAAAGGGGAACAGCTAAAGTATTCTTTATCTGAACTGTCCTGGGTTTGAAACAGTTTGTAGAAGTTGAGGAGGTAGCACTGTTGGCGTCACAAAGGCAAGAAGAAGAATATTGTATTGTGCCTCTTAAAGTGTAGACAAGAATCTGTCCCTAGCATCCTTGGATCAGCAATCAGCTGCTGTCTGAAATTATGACCTAAAAAGATTAGGTGGGAGAACATTGCATCAACACCTCTGGATAAGCAAGTATACATTCATAATTCATACGTAATTTAAGAATGAAATGTCTCATACTCCAGAAATACAGCTTTTCTTAGGCTGCTGTTATCGTGAAAGACTAGAAAACTGAAACTTTACCTAAAATTGATTAGAGACTGAATAAAAAAAACAGGTTTTTTTCTTAGTACTGCTATCAGCCAGCACATTTTTGGTAAAGCTGAGCTGATTGAAAGAAAATATTACTGTCTCCCTTAATATATTTATGTCAATTTTTATGATTTTGGTAGAAGTAAATAAACAATTTATTACAGAATGAATCACTGTTTCATAAAATTTTCTAATAGAAAAAGTTATAGCTGAAGGTGATTTCCTGGTGGGCGCTAGATGATGGCAACAAGAGCAGCACATACATTAGCTGCTGTGTTGTCATGAATTAGCCTGAAAAGGCTCTGATTCTGAAGTGTTACGTCAAACATTCACTAATGAAAGGCAAAAACCAGCGAAGTCTGAGAGCAAAGACATCAAGGTTTATATCGGGCAACTTGAAATAACTATTTTACAAGGTACATGTAGTTTCATATACCTCATATTAAAGCAATCATTAGGTACATCAGTGTCTATCTTGTATATACTTTTTACAAATTATGTATTTTGCCCTTTGAAAGACGTGGTCACTAATCATTGCCACTAAGCAGGGCAGCAAACTAAATGGATTTTACTTCCCACTGAATATAGCTAAAGGATGAAAGAGGTATAAATTAACTTTACGATTTATTATTCCAATCACACTACCGTAAGTCCTCTTAATAAATATCAGTTCAGTTGATGGTCTTTACTAGTAAGCCGAAATAGTGTCGTTTACTGTAATGAACTGAATGAACTTCAGAGTTTCGAATCGTACATTGTCAGAAGTATGTATAAGGTTTGCTTTTGCAATTCTAACATATAAAAGGTGCTGAAAGTATAAATCCTTTAAAGATGTAGTTTTGTGTGAACATGTTTAAGCTAGCTTTAAACTAGCTAATGTGGATCTGGTAGCAGTGTAACTGCAACAGAAGGGAAGATTGTGATTACAGTCCTATTTGTGACAACAGTGTTTCAGGTATTGTTAACGCTGGATCTGTTTTTTTTTATGTTTTTGTGGATTTTGTTTGTTTTTTTTTTTTTTTACAGAAAATTCTGCGTATCTTTCACCAAGGGGTGATATTCCATTTGGAACATACACTATTCCTGTAAGTGTGACTGATAATGGAGGAAGGGTAGGAGAGAATTACATAGAAGTCCAGTACTGTGAGTGCGTCACTCCAACTGAATGCAGAAGCTCCACAAGAGTACGTGAGGGCGGAAATGTTACTCTTGGAGTATGGGCCATCCTTGCAATGATCTTAGGATCATTATTACTGCTGTGTAAGTACACTTCTTTTTTTTTTTTTTTTTTTTTTTTAACACGAAGGGCAAACCACTTTTA
>Ga0065711_1045807_pt1 | contig 13256 bp, 10 predicted proteins | sample Hoacrofraction12_FD_59098 | JGI IMG/M metagenome (GOLD analysis project Ga0065711, IMG submission 59098) | Hoatzin crop microbial communities from Cojedes, Venezuela - Epithelial fraction 12 v2 (version 2) | ecosystem: Host-associated > Birds > Digestive system > Esophagus > Crop | place...
TTTTTTTTTTTTTTTTTTTTTTTTTTTTTTTTTTTAAGTAGAAAGTAAATATATGGTTGGTAAAACAGTCCATAACATGGGCATATAAAATACTGACTGTCTTCATTGGCACAGGTTTGGGCTGTGTCATGTGGATCCTCTCTACAACTCATTCTTCTATACATTCCGCGTTTCTCAGTATAGTACTGGATTAATGGCAGAGTGGAAAACTAACAGGAAAAAAAGAAATCTCTTTAGAGAGAATGGACAGGCATCGGTAAAATTAAGGGAGGAAGAGAGGATGAAAGTAAGTTGTGAATAATTTAGGTAACAAGAGAGTGATTGCCCAGTGAAAAGATAAGAGACTACAATCAGGAAAGGGGAAAAAAAAAACCCAACCCAAGCAAACAAACAAACAAAATACCCCACAAAAAATCCAAGAAAAAAGAAATGAACAGCAATTGTATTTTTTCAGGTATTGTAGCATCTGACTATTAATGAAACAATGAGTGGACTCTGACCATTGGTTACCATACAAAGGTCCAAGCTCTGCATTTATGAAACATACCTCTTGGCTGAAAAACATTCTCGTCTCCTTAACTAAAATACCAGTCCTTCCACAGCTTAGCTATGTGCATGCATGAGAATGGTGGAAAACAAAATACAGGGAAAAATCTGTTTATGTGTGTAATATACAAGCTCAGCAGTAATGTGATGGTAAGTAACCAACCTCACGATTCACAAAGTTCCTATGTATGTGTAAATGTTTCATTGCCCATACTCCAGGGTATTCTTTAACTTCTCGTATCTTTGGATTTAAAAAAATAACTTCTATATGAGTGACCTAATATATGTCGGAGAAGAATATCAGAAACAAAATTAGGTGGATTAAAATTAAATTTTAAAGAAGGTCTATTGTATTAGATCTCTATCTTTTTCTCTTTTAAATAAATAAATATTATGTTTAATATTTAGTTTAGATTATGAAATCTTTATTCCAAAATGTAAATACTGTAAAAAGTTGTTTTCATTTCTTATGAGCATCATACTGATGTAACTACAGCACCATGATCAAAGTTGATTTCTGCAGCTGCACACTCAAAGTAAACCAGCACAACTCACGTATTAGTTATTTTATAATTTAGGTGAGCAGTGGAGTTTCTTTTAAATCAGCAAACATGCTATCAGAAACTTAGGAAGCCTTGCCTCATAGCCAGATTTAAACTTTCACATTTTGAAATAAACTGTTTTTCTTGTTAGTTACCACATGAATCTTTGCTAGTTACTAGTCCATAAACTTTCCTTAAAAAAAAAAAAAAAAATCACTTAAGGAATGAGAAAGAGAATGAATGGATATCCTCTAGCTCTCATTCTGTAAGATTACCGTGACGGAGCTACATCACACAGATCTACCCACAAGAGGGCAGACGTCTGATTTGCATTCCATCGCTACGGATTGATACGATGATAGTAATTCTGTTACAAGTTTCCAGAAGTAAATGCTTTCAATAATACTTCAGAAGCTACTAAGGAAGGAGATAAGGTTGCCAAAACACAGTCTAACACTTAGGTACCAGGGTGGCAGGGTATCTTAATAGTAATTTAGTCTCAGAAAAAGTCAGTGTTGAAGTAAACAGTAATTAATCACTGAAGCAGTTAAGGTTAAAATAGTAATGCAAGAAACTGTGAAGCTACCTGGTATTCACCTAACTTGAACAACCGAAGGAAGGTGGTGGTTACAGCATGTGGGGGAGGTGAAGAGAAAAGGGGGTGGTGATGTCAATGGTATGTCAACGGTGGTGTCAGAAATCCAGAAGATGCATTATTAACAATGAAAGCCCATGAAAACACATCAGCACTCATAAAATCAGGAAGTTCATAGCATGTACAGAGTAGTTTCACCTTCCACAATACTGGCTACAAAAATTTTGAAAATACAGATGCAGAAATCTCAGAAGCAAAAAACCCAGGTGAAATTCAGTGTACTAGCAAAATCGTATATTTGGTTCATAAAGTGATCAGCCAGCAGAATCAGTGATACTGATAAAGCAAGTGAAAAATTTAAAAGTTTGACATAAAAATTACCTAGTACAATTTCTAAACCAATATTAGCATAATGTGTTTTTCTAAAACTATTCCAATAGTAGGTGCTCAAATCACTACAAACTATAACCACCGTAAGAAAAGAACCCTTAGTGAAGAGTAATGTACTAGGCCAATTGTAGGTTGCTTTTACATATCAAGCAACCCTTAGAAAAAAATTTTAGAGCAACCAGCTTCCTTCTCTGTGGTTACTGCCATGTTCCTTCGGTCTCTACTGTTCTATTTGATAACAATGACACTGATGCCTCTCTGACCATGTACTAACAGTGGTAGTGACACCAAAGTAAATGGCAAGAGAACCCCCAGTACAGGTGGTGGAAGTATACACAGTATGAGAGGTCTGTGGATTCAAGAAAGTATCACAGAATCAGAGAATGGCAGGGGTTGGAAGTGGCCTCTGTGGGCTGAAGCAGGGTCACCTACAGCAGGCTGCACAGGACCTTGTACAGGTGGGTCTTGGATATCTCCAGAGAAGGAGAATTCACAACCTCCCTGGGCAGCCTGTTCCAGTGCTCTGCCATCCTCAAAGTAAGTTAGTTCTTCCTCGTGTTCAGATGGAACTTCCTCTGCTTCAGTTTGTGCCCGTTGCCCCTTGTCATGTCGCTGGGCACCACTGAAAAGAGTTTGGCCCCATCCTCCTGACACCCACCCTTCAGATATTTACAAGCATTTATTAGGTCCCCTCGCAGCCTTCTCTTCTTCAGGCTAAACAAGCCCAGCTCCCTCAGCCTTTTCTTGTAGGAGAGATGCTCCAGTCCTTTCATTATCTTTGTAGCCCTCCTCCGCTGGACTCTCTGCAATAGTTCCTGATCTTTCTTGAACTGAGGAGCCCAGAACTAGACGCAGTACTCCAGATGGCGCCTCACTGGGGCAGAGTAGGGGTGGAGGATGACCCCTAATGAGAAGCACGCACATCTCTACCACGGTAAACTAACACAAAGCATACATTGTGCTTTGAACCTGTAATAACTCTTCCTGGGGGAGGAGGGGAATTGACACAATTGGACCACCACAGACACACACACGCAATTGGACTAAGCCAGGTGCAGAGCGCGGATACCTATGGGTACTACGCAGCTTCCCTGATCAACACTACATGAATGCCTAGCCGGAAACACTGACCTTTGCTGTTACCTTGCAATTACAAAGGGTGAAAATTAATTAGAACACAGTTTCCTGAAAAGAAGAAATAAGTCCCCAGCAGCATTAGGACCTTTTTCTTCTTCCTTCTTTCAAGCACAGGAAACTTTTTATTAATTTGATTTTATATAAAAATTAAGAAGCACTTACAGTGTTCTGCACTTAAAAGTAACATCTCAAATACTTAATCTGGACGCCTCAGCACGAAGAACCCTTTAAAATGAGCCCATTTCAAGTCCTTCATACACAAATAAGACATTTGAGCACCAAGTAAAAGCCTATCCATTCACAACTCGACTCAAAAATTTGCAGAAAATCAAATAATATTTACGAAGTGTTGTGATGATCAAGAAGTGTAGCTTGTCTCAGCAAAAGAGAAAAATGTAAGCCTCAGAATTACTGATTTTCACGGAAAACACCCAATGCATCAATGGGGCTATGTAAATAACTAAGGATACTGTTCTACAGGAAAGTGTTATTTCCTGCTATTTCATTAGAGAACTAATGCAAAAGAGAATCTGTTTGAAGAGCCTTACTGTTAGGCAGCTCAGTTGTCTTCTTAAAACATGGGGATTAAGTTTAAGTGAATGGAACACAAAACTTGCATCTGGTTTCACAATAAGATACTACTGGCTCCTCTTCATCAGAAAAGTGATAAAAGATCAAGTCCTACTGATAATGTAGCAAAATTTAAACCAAAGAACTAGTATGTTTTAAAAAGTTAACTTGTAAAAAATACACAATATTTTTGCAGGCACAGTAACACTGATAGCTATTAGACATGCAATACCTTAGTAGGGTAGTTATGTTCATCAGTTCTGCAAAATACAGCAGCTAAAACCTCTGCCAGGCAGAATCCAGTTATTCAGGGAGTTTATTACTGCTCCTTTTGCATCTTTTTAAGCAATAAATATCCTTTTGTGAGATCTGCCTTTCATGTCAAAAGACCCTGACACTACTGAGAGCTACTAAATTCTTTTTGTCCTGCAGAAGCAAATGTAGAATTAAACCGTAAAAACCTAACTTTGCTTGGCAGCAAACATGACATCAAGCATAGCTGAGAAATTAAAACATAAAGGGAAAGCCCCAGCTACTTCAGTAGTGCATACATTTATTTCCCATCTGCATTACTTATTCTACATGAAACTTTCATTCCCACAAAGAAAGTACATCTGTAATTCTGCTCTTTTTGGTGAGCACAGCCCTTTTGCTTGCTTAGGCACACACAACGGCTGATATTAGATACAGTTCATTTTATGGAAAGAAAATAGCTGAGAGATATGTAGAAGATCATGAGCAATTACAAGGGCTCATTAGGACAGCTCTGCCAAATGGAGAACACTTTAGATTGCAACACACATCATTGTTAATAAAATAGTTGTGACAGGTATGACAGAGTAAGTAGTAGCTTGCTTTTTTCCAGCTTTTTCTGGAAAGTCTCATCTATGGTAGCTGTGGGTAGTAGTGCTGCCCTTTCATAAAAACAGTTGTGTACTTCCATATATTTACATTTACTTCTTAAAGACTATTTGTTCTTTAATTACAGGAGATCATAACCAAGCTAAAAACCTAGGGACTAAACACTGAACCCAAACTTATTTATTTCATGAGTCTTTTCCAAATTTTAATCTTGCATTTCTGTTCTTGAATTGTCTCAGATGATTCATAACCTTTATAAAACAAAACTGGGAAGAAATAAACATGTGGAGGAAGCAGCTGATTTTGCACAAGTCTTGCAGTCACACAATTTTTGCCTCTTTTTTGGCTTTGAAAAACAATTAAAATCCCTCTAAGCTTCTTTAATGCACGCTGAGAAAACAGATGCACAAGTATAACATTTCTTTATAGATCCACAATAAACACCCATGTAAAACTCTATATAAACAGATACAGTGTGTTGCATTTCACAAGCAGCTCACTGCCATTTTATACTGGAATTAATACTGACCTGTGATATGTTATTCCCTTTGTCCCAACACTCCTCTTGGTGCCCGTTTTTCAACTTAAGCTCCATGTACTTTTAAGAGAGACACAGGTGGTTGAGATTCTTTTCTTCTGGATTCTTCTTCTCCTCACCTCACCTCAACCATACAATTCCTCTATCCAAAGGCTGTCTCTACGACAGCCCTCTGTAACACACCCAGTTTCCTCCACTCACATTAAATCCACTCCCACACCTCTCAGCTGCTAGACGGGAGAGGCAGCACGTGCTGCAGCCTCTTCCACAACCGGGACGAGTATCTCCCCTATCCAATAACCAATTTTCACAAACTAAACTGTTTTGAGGCTTCCACCCTCTGTAAAGAAATTAGCTGTTGTTTTCCAAAATTATTAGACTGAAGGACTTACAGATAAACAAGTGCCATGATCTTTATGCAGAAAACAATTAAATAATTCAGTGTCTTTACCAACTATGTGCAGAAACACATAAAGAGCTTTGGTCATACTGTTTTACTGTACGCACTTGCACAACTACTCGTAATGCAATTCTTTTTGTAATAATACAGCATTCACCACCCAAAATTTGTTCCATTTGGTTCACTTCACAATAGGTAATTTATATTGCTCATGCAACATATAGATAAGGTATACTGTCTCTAAGGGAAAGTACGCTAACATTTAAAAAAAAAAAAAGAACCCAAAATAATCAATGCATTTTTCATTAAGATCACTAACATCTTGCAAAAACATATTGCTTGGAGAATGAACACAAGAGCAAACGTAACATTAAATAAAATGCAGTGTTAGTGTCTAATAAATAAAATAATTGTGTAAGAGACTTCAAATATATGAAAATATTCACCTCTGGATAACTGATTCTAGTTAGTTATATTCTAAAAGTGAGGATTACACAAACATTTTGGCACGCACCATCCAACACAGCAATCCTAAAAATGTAGAGCTCCATGATTTTGTGACTACAAAAGTACGATTAGTGGGAGGAGTCCATGACTATTTCCTTTATGGCTTTTTTTTTTTTATTATCTTCCTATCCTATTTAATTACCATTCATGTTAATATTATAAATAAAGAGATTATTATCAAGTATGTAAACTAATATGACTAGTTAGCCAAGATATCACTTTTTCGCAGTTGCACACAGAGCCCAGTAACTAAAGGCTTTTCTCCATATGAACTTTACAGTCAGCTGAACTTTTGGAGCACAATGACCTCAAAGACATAGCATAAGAAACAAATGGGGACTATAGCTGGAAAAATCAACATATTCAAAGTTATTAATAAGCCCTGAAGCATACAGCACACAACATCTAGATGAACTGTGCTGTAATTAGTGTTAACTAACTAAAAGCAAATGATGACCCGTTCACCACAAACTGGGGTGTCCTGGTTTTGGTTGAAACAGAACCAATTCTCTTTCAGTGAATTTTCCTCTCATCTAAATTATTCTAAATAACTGCATTTTTATGAAGTCAGCTGCATATTTTTCAGACAGTTTTCACTCCAAAGCTGGTAACACCTAACATTTATACTTTTACTGAGCTAACAGTAGGAATGGAAGACAGAAAAGGCCCATGTCTATAATTATTACTATAGCAGCCAAGGTCACTGACAGACCTTTTAGGTTCCAGAAGTGGTGCTGTAAAGGGTCGCACTTGCAGGGAAAGGTGAACAGAAGCGGTGACCTGATACTGACCAACAAGGTATTCCATGCCATGCACCTCATACTCAGTTTAAAGCTGGGGGATCACAAGGGTCTCCCTCTCTTCGTCCATGGCCGGCTTCTGAAGAGGACCCTGCTCCTTGATCTGCCTGCATCCTGATCCAGATTCAGATCCGTGTATTCCGGAATCCAGTTCCTGTCCAATGCCGAATCCAGCCCAGGACTTCCTGGTGCTGCCTGGCAGCCGCTGGTCGGATGCTAGCCCTCCCCCTCACCCCCCCTCCCGGCCCTCCCTCATCCCAAGTCCAGGAAATTCAGTTTTGGTTTTGTATATTTTGCACTATTTCTTGTATTATTAGTAAAGCTATTTTTCTTTCCAATTTGGAAGTCTCTTTCCCTTTTCCGCCTTCTTCCCATCCCCTGAAGGAGGAGGCAGGGATTGACAGAGAGCATCTGCCACTGTTTATTGCCGCCCTGCTCTAAACAGTGGCATGGGGCTAGATGGTACGTATCATGTATCTCTCAATAGCTAGGAAAAATATTATATATATTTGGGTATGGTCTTTATAAGCCTGAGGATGGATTCATACAGTTACCTAGGAAAGTGCCCTATGTCATCCTGAACTTCTGCCGCTGTTGCCAGCTCTCCTATGTCTGCAGCACAAACACAACAGAAGTTTCTTAAGCTCACAAACCATGCTGAAAGGAGGGATGCAGTTCCAAGAAACACATTTCTCTAAAGCAGTGTCTTTTTCACCTTACTGATCATTCTCCATATCTTACCCTTGATAGCCAGTAGATGTTACAAATCTAACCCAAAGCTACCTAGGAATTGCAGCAATTGCTTTGAAAAGCTGCTCACAGGCTTCGAGTTGAGCTCACAGCTTCACTCAAGCTTAAACTTCCCAACTTTCAAATTTTCCCAATTTACCAACGTGACATCATAAACAAACATTGCATCAAGAACAGTAAGGTAAAATCTCAAAATTATGACGGCCATGCACAAAAATGCTTGGGGATTTTTAATGGTTGACCTGTCCATGTTAAACATTCACAGTTCACCTCCACTGGGTACTGCAGCAATGCAAAGAAACACAGAATAGCTGTCAACAGTGAAAGCATACTTGTAGAAGTACTAATTTGGAGCAAAACAAAAGGTAAATATTTGTGTGCATAGGACTACCATGACCCAATTCGTACAAAACAAGCACAATGAAGAATACTACTTTGAAGAAAAACTCCTTATGCGCAGAAATTCCCTGAAACACTCAGCTGATTTTTTTTTTTTTTAAACAGACTTAACTACCTCAAACCACTTCGGAAGTTTTCTTCATATTTAAGCAGAGTTCACTCCATGCAACTTTATTTTACAGTAAAATAAAAACCACAGAACTGAAGCTACTAATCCTTACAAATAATATAAACTCATATGCTTAACGTAGCTCAACTAAACCATTTTAAATTAGTTCTTCCTGTTAATTTACATTGAAAGCCTTAAGTGTCATTATATAGCCAAGGTTTGTGTAGACCCCTTGTTTCTAATTATTTGGACCAAGTCAGTCACATATCTTGATACAGTTCAGCTGAACACAGTTTTGTTTTTCCAAGAAATAGAGAAAATTGTAAGTTTCACATTGTAAATTTCTGTCATAACTTCTGGCACAAACTTATCAGTCAGAATAAAATCTGGTAGAACAAAGAAAACAGAATATTCACTATGACATTTCAAGATTGAATCATTGTCATTCTAGAGGGAGAACAATGTCTCCATACCACTGGAGACCAAGTAAAGACACTGCAGGTCATATAAAGAGATTAGAGTGTGGGTGACGAATAGTAGATTTTATTTTCACTTTAAAGAGCAAAGAAGGTTCATAATCTATGACACAAAAAGCTGAGAAACTTTCCCACTGAGGAACTATGCTAAAAATTTTCACTTCATTTGCAGACTATTTCAAAAAACACAGAACGTGGCTCTTCTATAATGGCTACCTCTTCCTTCCACAGCAATTCCAGAAGGCACAAGGCTAGAGGAGACAAAGGAGGCCAAAGAGCTTACACAACAGTCTCTGAAACTAATGTGATCACCAACAAAACAAGTTATCCTTTGCTGCCATTTTTCCCACATCCAAGACTTTTTTTTTTTTAAATTTCATGTCTTTGTGTTCTAGTCTGTTTTTGTTCAGACTCTTTAGGTCTGTGTTTCACCAGTCGTCTTTCACAAATCCCAAGGATGAGGCAGAGTCACAGAGTTAGAAAGCTGCAGCTCAGTTCCTCGGACAGGTGGGCACGCATAGATGCACGTGCTCGTGTAGAGACTGGGGAAGGAGACGGAAGAATGATTTTAGATACATGCAAACAGTAACTCCAGCTGGGATTCCCATCCTCTTACGGAATACGGCTTCTGGTGACTCAGAGGACAGTAAAAAGAGAAATGAGTAAAAAGGACGACAGCTACACCTCCCAAAACTTCTATCAACATAGCTTTCAGCTGACTGAAGGCACAACACAAAATCTTTCTGCTTCCTGATCTGCCTTTCTCCTGCCCCAACTGCTTATCATTTCCCTCGTGTCCATGATTTATGTATTAATTCCATTCCTTCCTAAAACACTGTCTTCCCAGCCTTTTCAGTATGCAACACAAGGAACAGCAGAAAACAAGTCACTTTAAACTTGACAGGACTAAAAATTGCCATGAAGTTAACACTGCAACTACCTTACACTACATTGAACAATGCCTTTTAGTACCAATGAGGTATACAGTCCATGACAACAAACACCAAAGACATCATGCACACACCTTTTCCCTTTTCTCTTCCCCTCCCACCCCAGGAGGAAGAAAGGAAGGAATAGAGAACTATTGCTGTGCTGATGCATCCATGATTTTGCGTATCTCACTGTTTCTCCCACCAAAAATCACAGAATGGTTGAGGTGGGAAGTGACCTCTGGAAGTTATCTTGTCCAACCTCCTGCTCAAGCAGTGACACCAAGCTCAGGCTGCCCTGAAACTTGGTGGCGGGAGGGAGAATTAAAAAAAAATATTTAAAAATCAATGTACTCAAACTGACTACATATTTTAATTTCCTCAGCAGTAATCTTTAGCATACCTAGCACATAACTACCTGACTTGCTCTACAACAAAATATATCGAAAGAAAAATCAACCATTTAGACACCATATTTTATTAAACTGAAGAAGAAAGCATTTCACAAAATGTGAGGCTCCCTATTCAAAAGTGTAAACAACCCATTGAATAACATTATATTAACAAAATTAATATTTTCAGCCATTGCAGAGTATTCTATTTTTTTCAACCCCTCCTCCAAAAGCAGGCATTTTCTCCATTTTCTTTTTAAATAGTGAGACTTTTAGATTACAAAGGCCCAAAGAAAAGTTGCATCTAACATTTCTAATCTTGACACTGACAGTAACGAAGCAAAACTTTCCCTGAAGTTCACCACAATAACCTCTTTAGAGGTTACAATTAACACACAACCACACACCAAGAGTACATACAGGTAAAAAAAGTCATCACAAGGTAAAGGAGCATCAGTAGTCCAGAAATTACACTAAATTCAGCAAAGAATTAAGTCTACTCTTAAGTTTGCTTGTTTTCCAAAGCTATTCCATGACGTAGTTTTTACTTTGGGCTTTTAATCCTATTCGTATTATTTTGATGGAAGGTAGAAACTAAGTTACTTGCTTGAAGAGAGTTGACATGTACACTGAATAGTTGTATTTAAAAAAAAAAAACTCCTTTTACTGTAAGTAAGAAGAATAACAAACGAAAAAATCAAACCCAACAAAAACCACCAGAGGTTTTTTAAATGTATCGTGCAAAAAGAAACAGATATCCGAATACCTCCGACTGGAATGGACTTTTCAAACAAAATTAGAAATATCCATAATGACAGAGGCATTTTTTCCTATGTGACTAGTGGATGCAACAGTGTCTTCACTATTCCATTCACAGATTCATGGAACTGGAAAGGATTCAGCTTCCAGCCAGTAAGAGAAATGAAGAGCTCCAATAAGATCGAATCATTTCCAGTAAGGTGCACTGTTGGATAAAGATGAAAATCTACCTGGTTTCTAAGACTTCTCCTTTTCCAGTAACCCTTCTCTTAGATCACTAAATACAATGCCTTTGATCTGCTGATGTAATTACCACTCATCACACAGATTCCCAAGTAAAACATTTGCTTCCCAGGCCTTGAAGGAACAAAACGCCTTGGCCAATTGTGCCACGGTAACTTTTACTGCATGTGATACTCCTGAAACTTTTTTGCTGGTTTCAAAGCAATGGTCACAGCCTTTGCAACTGTTGTAGAAATGCACATGGCTGCTTGTAATGACCATCTGACTTCCCTTTACTGACTTGCCTCAATTCAATCCAGTCTTCCAGCAGGACTTCGCAAGCCAGTACCTTCTCCCAACGGAAATTATTGTTATCTGTCAGACAAAACTTGACAGTACATCATCCAAAGCTTCAATGCTGCTGAAAGTTGCATTCCAGGTTAAAAAAAAATAATCCAAAAAACAAAGCACACACCCACCCCCTTACACCCTCCAACACCACCCCCCCCCCAACATCTTAAGATACTGGTTCTTACAAATGCCTTTACTAGACCTCATTTCCTCTTGGAAAAATGAAAGTCCTTCAGAATCACTCCTCACCACAAATTTAAAACTAGATGGAAAAAGGACTGGAATCGCCATAGCTCTTGAGCTGATTCCAAGTTCTCAGTTCAGCAGGCAATTTTGGTATCTAGCTTTCACAAACCATGCAAAAGCTCTAACACAAGTGCTATTTCAATGTGCAGGGTATTATGTGAGACATGCAGTCTTGGAAAGCTGTGAGCAGTCCATCACTCCCATAAAATTTCCATTAAGTTTGTCTGTCTCTTTTGAAGTAAATTTAGTCAGAAGGACCTCACTTTTTACCACTACATAATGGACAAATATGGTTTCTAATATTAAAGGAAAGTTAAATTCCACTTTGTATCATACAAAAATAAATTTGAGATAGTAATTTGAGAAACTGGAAAGGTTCATACTACCAGTCTCTAAAGTGACAACTCCCTCTGTAGTTATTTAGGACATAGTTCTATTTTGAAAAGCATTTAGGAGACCTAGCTTATTGTTTTTATCCAAATCAAGAACTTACCATATCACCTGGTAGAAAAAATTAGAGGGTATAGGCACTTACAAAGCAGAATTTTTATCAAATGTTAAGCTCCAATGAAATATAATGAAACCCAAGACAAGTTTCAACACTTCTGTAGCAATGTTTTTTTCAGCATTGTTCATGAGAAAAACTTAACAACTTTCCTCAGGTTTCCTGAGTTATCAGTACTATCACTTACAACTGTATGTTTTCCTTTTACCATTAATTCATCTTCTGTTACAGTGAAATCAGGCATAAATCTAAATCCAGTTTCTTGTTATCGTATTCATTCCCTACAATGAAGTATCAATGCAGACTGCATACATATGGACCGCAGCACATGGCCTTTAAGCTCAAAGCACTGGCTTTCCTCTGTGGCACAAAGGTCTCATCACAATTTCACTAACACACCCAAGAACTTTAAAGCTGCCCCCAGTAACTTACTGCATCCTTCATGGCTTTCCAAGGAAAAATAAGAAGAATGAAAAAGACATTTTAGTTAGTAAAATTAGCACATGTGAAAGGACCTGGACAGGCTGGAGAGCTGGCCACAGAGGAACCTGATGAAGTTCAGCAAGGGCAAGTGCAGGGTCCTGCACCTGGGGAGGAACAACCCCATGCACCAGAACAGGCTCGGGGCTGACCTGCTGGAGAGCAGCTCTGCGGAGAGGCACCTGGGTGTCCTGGTGGATGACAAGTTGACCATGAGTCAGCAGTGTGCCCTGGCTGCCCAGCAGGTCAATGGGATCCTGGGGTGCATTAAGAAGAGTGTGGCCAGCAGGTCAAGGGAGGTTCTCATTCCCCTCTGCTCTGCCCTAGTGAGGCTCCATCTGGAGTACTGTGTCCAGTTCTGGGCTCCCCACTTCAAGAAAGATGAGGAGCTACTGTAGACAGTCCAGCGGAGGGCTGCGAGGATGATGAGGGGACTGGAATATCTCTCCTTTGAGGAGAGGCTGAGGGAGCTGGGCTTGTTTAGCCTGAAGAAGAGAAGGCTGAGAGGGGACCTAATAAATGCTTATAAATATCTCAAGGGTGGGTGTCAGGATGGGGCCAAACTCTTTTCAGTGGTGCCCAGCGACAGGACAAGGGGCAATGGGCACAAACTGAAGCAGAAGAAGTTCCACCTGAACATGAGGAAGAACTTCTTCACTCTGAGGGTGACGGAGCACTGGAACAGGCTGCCCAGGGAGGTTGTGGAGTCTCCTTCTCTGGAGATATTCAAGACCCACCTGGACAAGGTCCTG
>Ga0065711_1045809_pt1 | contig 13256 bp, 17 predicted proteins | sample Hoacrofraction12_FD_59098 | JGI IMG/M metagenome (GOLD analysis project Ga0065711, IMG submission 59098) | Hoatzin crop microbial communities from Cojedes, Venezuela - Epithelial fraction 12 v2 (version 2) | ecosystem: Host-associated > Birds > Digestive system > Esophagus > Crop | place...
AGACTCTTTTCAGTGGTGCCCAGTGACAGGACAAGGGGCAATGGGCACAAACTGAAGCACAGGAAGTTCCATCTGAACATGAGGAAGAACTTCTTCCCTCTGAGGGTGACGGAGCACTGGAACAGGCTGCGCAGGGAAGCTGTGGAGTCTCTTTCTCTGGAGATATCAAAACCTGCCTGGATGAGGTCCTGTGCAGTCTGCTGTAGGTGAACTTACTTTGGCAGCGGGTTTGGACTAGATGATCCACAGAGGTCCGTTCCAGCCCCTACCATTCTGTGATATTATTCTCTTCCCGCCTCATATAAAGCTGACACGGAAATCAGAAAGCAAGCCAGTGTGTGAAAGTGTGATGCTATTAATCAGCTTACGAAAATACCATTTGGATTTAGTAGAAAATTAAACAGAAGTGTTTTTTTAATATATTTGAAACAACCGTACAAATATATAGACAAAGTAAATTATTTACCATATGAATCTCCATATAAGCAGGTCACCGTGTCTAGGTAAGGCTGCAAATAATATTAATTCAAAAATGTGTTGCTTCTCCTCCTGAAATTTACTGCCACCTTGAATTAGTATTCCTCATGGTAGCTGCTTGTCAAGAACATGGCCAATAAATAACAAGGATGGTGTAAACACAGCTATGTGATCTGGAAGTTAAAAGATGTTTGGCAATGCCTTTTTGGGGCGTCTTTCCGTTTCTCAGATGAGGAGATTTTCCCTACCCATAAAACTCTAAGTTAGCTGTACAAGCCCGTGTTGGCTCAGCCAACATTTCACCTCTGTTCTGCAGATTTTAGCCACATGAATCATTTCCAGTTCCGCTTTCCTATTGCCACCGATTTTCAAAAGGGAGCGGGCGCGATCAAGAATATCCAGAGTTACTATTGTTATTGCTAAACCAAATGAGAATGAAGTTGAAAAAGCACTTGAATGGCCTCCTGGAAGCCAGTGTTTAACTCCTGGTGTTGGGATGAGAAATGCAGATTTTTTTTTACACCCTGGGAAGTATCCAATACTAGCCTGCAACAGAAACAGGGTTGTTGAACAGACTGGACTTTGAGATCAAGCCAGAAGATTAATTCCTGCTTTCCTGCCACAGCCTCCTTCCTCCTGGAACTGCAAAATGAGCCAAAAAACTCTAAGCAGCATGTCTGGCCTTTGCTTTCAGCTGCCAAGGCCCTGAGTGCACCCGTTGCCCTGCTCCTGGGACCTCCATGTGCCCCATTCCTGGCTGCTCCTCACTTGCTGGCCAGACGTCCCCGTCTGGTCATGGACCCACAGTGCGAGGCCACCTCTCCCCTCACTGAGCTGCTTCCTGGCACGGCCACCCGCCTTCATCTCTTGGGCAATTTGTCCTAGCTTCCCTTTGTTAAAAAGTGAAAGCTTGTTTCGGATCATCCGGAGTACTTTATTTTCAGTATAACTGGGGAACTGGCTAGCATTGGTGGCATAAATACAGTCTTTACAAAGAAAGATGTTGGAATTTTGTACAATGAACAGGGCGACGTTTACTCAAATGCTACTGTATTATACATAGGTAGACAAGTAAACCAGGTTCAAGACAACAGGAGGTGGTGCTCCATGAAAGAAGTGATGGACCTTAGCAAGTCTTTCCTAAGGGGTGGTGTTTGGGTGCAAGAGATTTTTATGAGATCGAAGGGGAGATGGAAAAGCGCTTGGAGAAGAGAACCTTTTGTTACTGACAGATGAAGAGCACCAGGCTGGGGAAGCCCCCAAGCTGAACGTAAGCAGAGGCTGGGAGACTATTAGGGGGCAGAAGGATGACATACACTTGCGTTGCTCCTGCCCTCCCCTCGCTGTCCACTTATCATCATGGCTGGGTACAGAATGATGAGCCAGAGGGATTCTTGGTCAGAGAGAGCATGACCACCGTGTCACCTTGTCAGTTGCTTTCAGGGGCAGGACGTAGCCTCCAAATGGTGGTGCCCAGGCAGAAGCTACCCCTTACTGCCTCTGAAGAAGAGAAGTTGTTGCATTGTCTTGCTTAATGATTTAATCTTCAAAACAGTAGGATTTGGGACAACGCTGCTGCCTTCTCATGTGGATCCTGGGGAACATGAAGTGGTTTGTTGGTGATTGATTTGGATGGATTGCCGTACTGGTGGCTTAAACCTTTGGGTATAGGAAGAATAAATAATAGCAAAAATAATTTATAACTTTATTTGACTGACTTTTTGCTTAAACATCAATTAAATTCATCATCCTCATTAATTAGAAGTGGTCTTACAAAGTTAACAGAGCAAGATTACTTATTGTTGGTAGATGTACTTATAGACATGTCAATAAAGATCTACACAAAAGCCTAATCCTACTTTCATTGTAATTTTACCCATGTGCAATGTTTCTTTAACTTTAGGTTAGAAGTTATATAAAATAAACCTGGTTTTTCTAACTTACCTTTCATGGGCACCCAGAATAATCAAATCAACCCTTAGGTAAGGGGTAGCAGTTTCTATGCTTCGTCCCAATCTTTTGGAACTCCAAAATCCAAATTGCATCAAACAGAGGAAAAACAACAGCATGGTTTCACATCACCTCACAGATGCCAGCGGAGTAACCACCATTTGGTCCACTTGATGATCTCACTCCATGTTTCTAGATCAAATCTGATTTGAGCAAGATGCCGGTTCAGACAGAATTAAATGTAGGTTTTGTTTATCATGATAATTCATTAATTGACACTTGTATTTCTCTTAGCTGAGTTTGTCTCAGGTTTTTCTCTCTGGTGCACCAAGGGGGTCAGAGGCAGAACTGATATCAAGTATACTGATCTAACATGAAACGTTAACGATGATTTGCATTTTATTTCGATTTTCATCACATTTCTTACTAGGTTCCTGTCTCCTCACTGCCTCTCTCAGGATGAGTGTATGCCCTCCACGCAGGCTGGAGGCTTTCCTCCACCCCCAGGTTAATAGATACAGAAATAGAAATAGATGGATCCTGAGCTATGGAAGAGGCTGTCCCCATGCAGATGCCAGAATGTATGAGGCCTCTGGACAGCTGGAATCAGGTCCAGGCAGCAATCCCCACCAGCTGTTGCACAGATGTGCCTGTCAGAAGTACTTACAGTTTGGGAAACTCAGCAAGCACCATCTAAGAAAGTCCTCCTCTCTTTGCCCAGGGCACAGCCCCTCCAGTGGTCTGTAGTACCAAACTCTGTTATTTCTAACTAACTCTCCAAATCATACAGATCAAAAAGTTTTCTGGTGATAAAGTGTGATGATCTATGGACATGAATAGCTGGTGTGTGCCTCAGAGGCTGATTTTGATCCAAGTTACGCTGCTATAAATCTGGAGTGACTTTGAAAAGACTAGGGGAGATACAACACAGAAAGGGCGTGGGAAGTGACGCACTGAAGCGGCAGAGCATGCAGGTTTACCATCAGGATCACTAGTGGAAGTGCAGATGCTCTGCAGAGTTGGGTCACGGTGGTGGTTGCTGCTCTGCAGATGAGTTACAACCGGTTTTACAGGAATTGCTACTGTGCCAGGGGAGAAAGACCTCTGAAAGGTTCTCCAGTAATCATCCCGGCAGCCCGGGCTCAAGCTGGCTGGGAGGAAAGGTGCTGGAGCCTGGACTCCCCTCTGGTTCCTTCTGCCTCCTTGGATGGGGCAGAGAAGGCCCCCCATGTGGCACTGGCAGAGGCAGTCCCCATCGCACACAGGCAATAGGTGTGCAGAAAGTGCTTTTGACTTTGTGTGCCCAACCAGAGACGTTCTCACCGAATCCAGAAAGGAAAGAAATCACTCTGGGGCAAATTCTGTCATCCTGAACCAAGCAAGATGCCCAGCAAAATACTGGAAAGTTTACTCAAATGAGGATTACTGTGATTGAGCCCAGCCACTTCTCATTACTCTTCTTCACCTTGCTGTACCTCCAGATACTCTGACCTGAACATAGCCCCCTCTTTTGCTGGACTCCATGCAGGCCTGCAACAAAGCAGATTTGTATTCATTATTTAGATATAATCTTACAGTTAAATTATATATATGCAAAAATATACATATATATTCACATATAAAATATATGTGTGTACACACACTGCATATAAATAAATATATATATATACACACATATACAATAATCTGAGCTTCAAAAGAAGAAAAAAATTTGGGGGTGGAATACAATCAGTAACTCGTGGTGTTTCTGACAGCCGTATATGAGGATATCCCTGAATATATAGGACAGTCCAGCTGAGGAACATCAGCTTTGATATTTTGAGTGATGTATAGAGAAAATTGCTTGCAGTGATTAGAGTTGTAAACTGCTGCTGAGTGGTAACCAACGCTACAAGCAAATGTGGAAATTGCTTGTTAAGTGTAACGTTCAGCGACAAGTGTTTTGATTACAGTCAGTTCAGGGAAGCCTGATAGACGGCAGGAACAAGATTGAAGGAATGTTAATTACACCTTGGATCATCTCAGACTTTGGCTCTGGTGGGAACCAGAGAAAACCTTTCTTGCCTGGATGCCTTAGAGTTTTAGACAATTCTGAATTATTTGCGTTTTCACAGGTGAAAGGAAGATCAGGACATCAAGACTACCTGTGAAAGCCAGAGTGCAGAACCACGACGCCAGCAGGCACAGGCATGGAGGAGCCACCACCAGCTCTCCAAAAACTCAAGGGGCAGCTTCATTGGCTGAACTCTAGTCTTATGGTAGAAAAAGCAAATGAAATCCTGGTCATAAAAACTGACTTTTTTCCAAGGACATAGATGCAACATTTGTCGTGCAACTATTTTTTCTGAAGACACTGGAGATAAGACAGGAAGGACTGCCTTCTAACGAGGGGCAGACCTTGCACAGCTCAGACAGCAAGCTCGTCAGGGCATGGCATTGGGTCTTCTTCCTCAGCACCAACTCTGTGCAAACCAGCCTCTTAAAGCTGGCTTTGCCTACAGCTCATGCGCTGGAGGAGAGCCTATATCTCCTCCCACCCTGTCCCCTCTCTCACACTGGATATGGGCTTGGGGCCCCCTCGCTGGACATATCCCAGTTATCAGATGTATTTGCAGTGATGAATGATCTCTCATTCAGTCCTCTTCCCACACCCCCACCCCCCAGATTCATACAAGGACAAAACACTTCATTTTTTTAAAAGTACAAGTGAAAAGTAAATAACAGAATGTGGGGAATTTGTATCGTTAGTTTCTGATGTTTTAATGCACTCTCTGGTCTCATCCCTGCACTGAGCAGCTCCAGTCAAAGCAGCCAGCTTAGGGCAATACCAGACTCCAAACTGAATCTCATACAATTTTTTCTGCTGATTCTCTCCAGTGCACAGAATCACAGAATCACAGAATGGTCGGGGTTGGAAGGGACCTCTGTGGGTCATCTAGTCCAACCCTCCTGCCGAAGCAGGGTCACCTACAGCATGTTCAACACAGGCTGTGCTCGGTGAACAAAACAAGCGGTTTAAGGACTATCTTTGACCAACATTTTGTCTGCCCAAAAAGAGAGGCAACAATAATAACCTGGGGAAGAAGAGGGAGGAGGACTATGTGAAATTGTCTGAAATTGTCCGCATGTAGCTGAATGGGGAATAAGGCTGAAGAAGCAGCTGCAGGAGGGAGGATGGGTGGAGGACAAGAGGCTGGAGCCGCAGAAGCAGCAGGGGCAGATGGAGGAAGATGGACCGACAGGAGGTCGAGGGATGAGGAGTGAGATGCACAACAGCAGCATGCACGGCACAGCTGGAGCCAAAGCCTAGCCTTGCTTTGATATTCAGGTGTCCGAAGAATCTCCCTTTCAAAGCATCGCTTTGCTGTGGTTCAAACGTTGAAGTCTCTCTTCTGTTATCAGAGCTTCAAGTTGAAATAAATGTGCAGAGTGAAATTTGGTAACATTATTTTGCTCCCATTCTTTGGTTCCTGACTAAAACCAGCCTTACATGGAGATCAGGACATTTTCTAGACATACGTGTACAGACACACGTGACCCTGCACAGAATTGCTTTCTGTCCTTTCCACGTTCAGCACATCCCCTATTTTAGCTGCTTTTTAACAGTTTGTACATTCCCATTCACATCTGGAAACATCCCTGGGGATCTTCCATCCGCCGCTTACACTTGGATGCCATGGTGATACGTGTCTAAGAGGTATGCTCTGCTGCACAGGGACCGGCCAGACCTGCTCGAGCTGTGTCAGGTGCCAAAACTACTCAGCTGAAGAGCTAGAGATGTCACTCGAGCATCACAAGGGCCATTCCCTAGCAGGATATATTAGCCTGTGCAGAGGTCCACACCACCAGTCCCAAGGGACGTCATTATTAGCATGACTACTTCAAATACCCAGCAGATGCATAACCAACAGATTTAATGTTGGCAAGTCAGCTGTTGGTGCTTTGACAGTGAAGTCGATTAAAACCTTGTTAATCCATGAGCAATGGTATTGTGAATGTGCCTGAAAGGACTGGCTTCGAGAGAAAAGGCTTCCTATACTCTTCCAGCACCATTACTGGCATACAGTTTGCTGGCCACAATAAGGACACGAATGTATCAACCAAACAAAATATGCATGATCATTATGCTGCCCTCAACCGACTGGAAGGCACCTTCCTGAATGCCACAGAGAAATGCACCAGCTGCTGTTGAATAGGATTTCTCCTGTCCAAATAAGACCATAATCAATAGACATCTGAGTCCAGCATATTTTCCAAGGCCTCATCCATCTCCTGCTCTGACTCATGAGCAAATTTTATTCCATAGCCAAGTATTTCAACACAGTTGATCCTTTAGCCCAGCACATCCTGCCCAGGCAATGAAAGGGTGAAAGAATATTTTCTGTCTACAGAACAAAGAAGACCATTTCATTCACCCTTCTCTCCTATGCCTTTTATTCTCTAAGTGATGGCAAGGTCATAGATTGATACTTTTATCTACTTGGCATGCCTTCATTTCATTTCTACACATCAGCCACTGAGAAACAGCTAGCAGGAACCATGCCAGCCTCGAGACACATGGTGAGAAGGATTCCAGTGTTCATTAGTTGAAAAAGAAAGTTTAGCGAAACTGTGGGTTTGGCTGTCGGAGATGGTGCAGCAACTAGACATAAGGTCTTTGACCATTATCTTTCTAATATTTCCAGCCAGGGAGTCTGTTCGAAATCCTTGACTGGAACAGTCTATGAGTTTTCCAGCTTGGTGCTGGAATATCATCCATGTGAGAGTGACTTTTCTTAGCTTGCTTGAAAAGATCGTCGAGAACAGGTTTGCAGGTATCAAACCAGCCATTGCTATTTGCCTTGTACAAGGACCACAGATCTTGAGTTTCTCTTGTATGCAGAGATTATCAAGCAACCTAATTTAGGAATGGAGGGAGATTCAAACAAAGGGTAACTTACCTGCAGAACCAGGCTGCAAAACCATGATTGTCAATGCACCGGGAGTCTCAAATCATGTGGGCCCTAGACAGGGACGATCAGGAACCCATCACTGCTCTCCTTATGGACTCTTATCATATCATGAAGTCACTGGAACTGATAACTTGGACTGCCTGGGTCAACGCTTTGATACCACTGATGGCATAACTCTACGGCAATCTCTTGTCATGGAAGCATTGCACAATGAGCTGCCTGTATAATATGTATAAGAAATATCTATAAAGAAATATGCACTCCTGTTTGCACCATCCATAATACCATTTCTTGTCTCGATTTATTTTCTTTCCCCTTTCTATATTTTTGCAAGTGCTTTGAACTTCATAAAAACGAAGTGTCAGTTCCGTGTGCAATCTTTCTGTCCTGCCTGGAATCCCTTGAATTATGGGTTACGGGCAGTGAAGGAGGAGAGGCAGGAGAGCCAGTGAGCTACACACGCATGTCTGCGCCATTCCCTTACTGCCATCAGAGGCCCCATCACTGCCATTGCTATTGCCTCTGTCTCTTGTCCAAAAACCAACTCGTCCAATGCCAAAAGCTGCATATGGAGGCTGGTGGTCCTTGCTTCCCCCAGATCTGGGCAGCATCTGTTCGCTTGCCTTTGCAGTACACAGGTAGCCTAAAGGACTTGGTAAGCCGCTTGTTGTCATCCTTTGTCTTCTGCTAGGCGCTCTTTGGTTTGTAAATGTCCTGTGCAAAGGGGGATGTTCAGAGAGCTCTCCTAAAGCTGTCCTCCCAGCAACAGCCTTGGAAAGCCTGTGCATTCCTCTTGCTTTTGGGCTGAACATTAGGACGGCATCATCTCAGACTCACTGGCCTGTGTAAGGGGAGTCCAAAAACATCCAACAGCAGAGCCACAGCTCTTCTGTGCTGGTCCTAATGCAGCCAAAAAACGTGATGGCAGGATGAAACCAGATCTCTTTGAGGATTTTTTCAGAGATGATGAACCCTAGCCCACCACTGTGCAATGATGAGATGCCATTCACCTCTCAGCCCTCCTGTATCAACCCACCTACCTATTAGAGAAGATTATAATAGCCAGCTGCCTCAGTCAGTGTTTTGAAGCTAAGCACTTGTAAATGCTTGAAGATACTTGGATTAAAGATAGGCTAAGTAAAAGCTGATGTGAGAAGTAAAGCTTATAATGTGCAGTAAGATGAGGTCAGTTTTTTTCACTGGGCCTTAAATCATATTTTTTCTTCTGAATAATAATTTAAAACCATAAAACCTTTGTTGCTGAGAGGCACCACAATGATCATTTTGCATTGAAATCAAAATAGTTTCTTTGAAAAATATTCAACCTCTCTTTAAACTGCCAAGTCCTTAGTCAGATCTTTAACCTCAGGTCGGAACCTGAACTATTGCCATTTGCCTGAAAATTTTAAGCATCAGCATAAAAATAAACCACAAGTAAATTCATTTGGAGTACTGCAGAATACACGGACACGACAATTTGAAAGCCAATTGTTAAACAAGCAAGTATTCTCCTAATCATAACAAAAAGAGACCGCCATAACACACAGTGAAAATAACAGAAAGCAAACAGCGCACACCATTGATTGAGGCCTTCATTATCTAGGATGGCTTTTAATGGAGAAACCTGCATGTGTGTCATTGCTCTTATCTCTCCAAAGGCAGTATGCACACACTGTAAAAATCAGTCTCTTCATTTTCTGCTTGAAAAGATCATTGTAAAAAAAAAGTGTCAGGGAGTGGAGGTCATGCTGATTTATTGGCAATTAAACCTGCAGGATTTCTGCACTCCTTTCAAAACAAAGTATCTCTGGGTAATTCAGCCTGGCAGATTACATAGTAGGCTATCTACTAAAAGGCATGAATCTTTTTGTTTGTGCACAACAGAAACAATTGACTTGGTCTTATTTAGGAAATTGCTACTGTTTTCTGTAAGGTATTTGTATTACCCATGAAGAGAGAGAGGTAAGTTATCTCTTAAAAATGCAAGATTCTTGTCCAATAGTAAAAATGATGGTTTTATTCCTCATCCATTGTGGAGGATAGCCAGTCTACAGTTAAACTTCCTCCTGCTAAATAGTTGTAAATAGATGACAGTGGTAAATACATAATCCAAATGCATTGCTAAGGAAGACCACGTTTGCTTGACTCCATGGCTGATTTACCCGTTCTTGAGCAGGTACTTCTACAACAGCTTTCAAACCAGGCTGCGTTGGCCTGGTCTCTTTGTGATGATTTTCTAGCTGCATTATTTAGAAGCCTGAAAAAAAGACGTAGCTAAACTTCCAAAATGTTGACTATTCTGTTTTGGCAGAACCATCTCATGCGGGTTGCATCATTTACTGAGCTAGCGTAAGCTATACCAAACAACCAGATGCAAGTACGATCGATATTCCCACCCAAAGTGTTTCCCAGCATAGCAGTAACTTCAAACTCTTTCTGACACAGATAACTTCATAGCTTTGCACACAGTTTTGGATATCCAATATCATAGAGCCATGATATTTCACTGGTGATTCAAAACGTGTATTTCAGTTCTTGGACATGCAACATGCTGTACAGGAGGAATATTGCAACCAGCACTGAACATCTTCCCAGTCAGTGTGGTGACTTTGGTTGTATGGTTGGGAATGCACCTAATTATTCATTTTGCCAGATAACATTGCCCCTAAGACTTCCTTTGTAGTTCCCTGCTTGTCTGAGCTCTGCATCTGCACTGCAGGAGTATTCAGTGGAGAAGAGTGGGTCTCAGGAGACGTTAACACACCCTCAATCTTAGAAGGAACTGTTAAGGGGGGAGGAGGAGGGGGAAGCAGAAATTCAGTCCCTAAAATGCGGGTCTTCAGACCTGTCTGTACATAGCTACAACCAGATCGGAACAAGAACTTCAGCACAAAGTCGTGTTTAGGACATAGCAAGAGATGAGAGAGAGCAAATGTGGCAGGCGGCAGGATGGTGGGAGCAGAACTGCTACGAACCACGCACTGTGCAGTGTCCCTCGTGGCTTTGCCTCGGGCGAGGGAAGAGACCAAACGCCAGACTAGGCTGGTGGCAGGAGAGAGAAAAGCGGGAGGCATTCCCAGACAGAAACTGCAAGCAGAAAGTTACGGTGTGGGAGCAGAGTAGGCAGACACGCCAACCTGGGGAACTAGGAAGTCCCTTTGAAGTTGTTACTTCAAACAACCTGCCAATGCAAATCGGAGATGCCACTTGCAACAAGAAGTCCTGGGAGAAGCAGGGGTCCAACCAGTGCCGGGCCAGAATTTCCCTCACGGCATCCCTGGGCAGAAACGAAGGCTAACCACATCCTGCAGACAGCACCCTGTTTTGCTCCTCTGGAGGAGACAACGCTGTTCCTGGGAGGTTTAACCTGACAAACTCTTCGTATGCCAGCTTTCTGCAGGGTGATGCACCGGTTGCAGGTCACTGGGATCAAAGGGCCTGTGGTTTCATGACGCAAAGTGCTGAGGCACTATGAAGCCCAGCTGACCGTGTGGCAGAAATCCCTGCACAGTAGCTGGGGCTTGCTGGCTCTCGTATCACGCATCCACACCACCTGACCTCCAGCACTTGCCCCTCTGTTTTTCAGCAATTCCCTTCTTGCCCTTCCCCACTCTCCATGCTCTTAGGTCGCACCTAAGACCGCTGACCACGCGTTGTACTTTAGACGGCAGGATGGGCGACTGGTTTGGGTGAGGAGGTGCTTTCGTAGTGCTGGGTGGCATGGGTCGGGTCCGGCTGACATGGCCTGTGGAGAATCCCTGTTGTGCAGGGATCTCCTCTCAGGAGAAGCAGGTTGTGACTGCTGGGAGGCGGGTTTCATCTTCCCAGTGGGTCTGTTCACCACACACCAGGTCTGGATGACCGTCCTCTCTGCCCGAGGAAAGCCTCATCCCATGGTGCACATATAAAGCCACGTACCGTCAACGTCTCAGATCACAATAGGAGAAAAATTCTGAGGATGCTGACCCAGACACAGGAAAGGTGGAAGGGCCCGTTTTCTGCCCAGAGCAGAAAAAAAACCCCAAACTGCTGCTTTTTTTTTGCCCCCGCTTGCATTTCACCATGTGGTGAGAGCAAAACAAGCAGAGCTGTGACTGTGCCCTGGAGGGGAGAGGACAGCCAGCCTGTGGCAGAAACTGTTCAGGAGCCGGGAAGGAGAGCTGCAGTCATGAGAGCCGCCTTGGCAAAGCAGGCACGACACGTTCTTGAGTGGGCAGGACCTTCAAGGACAGCCCTGGAGCCAGGCCAGGAGGCACCAGCAGCCTCTGCTGAGTCTGTCTTGGCTCCGAGCAGGAGGTGACAAGGGTAGGGTGAAGGGCATCTCCTGCCACCTCCTCAGCACCTGCCTCCACCTTTACAGCCTGTCGTCCCCACACCTCCCGCCTTGGGGGTCTGCAGGAGGTGCTGCACGGACCCCTGGGGAGCTGTGCGGAGACTCGTGGTGTAGCACCATGGCCAATGTTTGTCCCACCTATTTTAAAGGTCTGTGTCGGGAAGTTGCACCATGTCCTTGTCACTTGAATTGGACGAGTTCTGCTTTGTTTGGTTGCTGGTTTGCTGTAGGTTTCCTTCAGCAGCTCTGGTGCTTGTCCTGCATGCTGTAGAAAGCTGAAATGGAGCAAGATGGAGATCAAGGCGGCGTGTGAGCTTGGACTGCCAGCAGCCGCAGGCCTCCATTGCGGGACAGGGTAAACTGCAGGAAAGAATGGTTTAATCCCTTCAATCTGAAATTTCGGAACAAGCAGCTTTCAGGGTTTTTGCAGAAAGCAGCCTGGCAGGGCATCCTCCACGCTGTGGCTCTCCAGCTTCTCAGGGGTGAGCAAACACGTGGCAGGATGACACCAGTGGCCTTGGCTCCGTCTGATGCCATTGCTTGCAGCCCTCCACCACCTGCTCCCTCTTGCTCTCACAAATCGTGTGCAGGATGTAGCAAGTAAACTGGATCATGGTAAGGAAGCAGGGACCAAACTCGGCGTGGACACTGAACAGAGACAAAGATGGGTTCCTCGGTCACCCGGCAGCTGCCTGGGCACTAAGTGAAGGCATTCTGATGCTGGCTGAGGTCGCTGGTCAGGAGTCAGTATGGGCGGGGGCAGGCAGGGCAAGCAAACATTAGGAGAGGTGTGAGTGCCTCCGTGACAACCCAAAGAGGCCTGTGGTGGAGGACTGTCTCTGCCTGTCCATGGAGGATGCTTACCCTTCTCTCCAGCTGTGTGCTTGGTGGGGACCAGGAGAGCCCGGAGCCCTGCTGTGCCCTGGCCGCTGCCTGAGCTGCAGGTGCGGACTGGGGCGGCTGCCAAAGACAGAGTGGAAATGAAGCATCGCCCCAGGGTGCAAACGGTGCTCCAGCAGGAAGGTGCTGGTTTTTGCAGGGCTGATCCTGGGGAGCCATGGCTGGCAGGACATCAAACACCCTTGAGGAGCCAGCCGCAGCATCTCTGTCACACCAGGGATGCTGAATCACGTACCCATGACACGTGCCTGTCCTGTACCCGGTACCTGACCTGGCAGTGCCCGCTCAGAATGCTCTGCGCCCCAGCCGAGCCAGGTCAGCTCCACGTCCTCCAACACACAACTGAGCTGTTGCAGAACGGCGACCATACGTGCACTGCTGGAAGACGTAATTCTGCCTATTGCGCGTTATCGAGATGAGTATGAGAGAAGACAGAAGGTTGAAGCCTTCCTAGGGATTGTGCTGTGCCTTCCTTTGTCCCCTGTCTCCAAATGCACTGCTGCAGCCACTGGTGACTTCGCAGGCAGCAGAAAACTCTTTTCAGTGGTGCCCAGCGACAGGACAAGGGGCAATGGGCACAAACTGAAGCATAGGAAGTTCCGTCTGAACATGAGGAAGAACTTCTTCCCTCTGAGGGTGACGGA
>Ga0065711_1045810_pt1 | contig 13254 bp, 14 predicted proteins | sample Hoacrofraction12_FD_59098 | JGI IMG/M metagenome (GOLD analysis project Ga0065711, IMG submission 59098) | Hoatzin crop microbial communities from Cojedes, Venezuela - Epithelial fraction 12 v2 (version 2) | ecosystem: Host-associated > Birds > Digestive system > Esophagus > Crop | place...
GTGGGGCCGAGCCGGGGGCGCGGCGGGCCCGGGACGCGCTGTGTTTCCGGGCTGCGGGGTGCGTGGGGGGCCTTCCCGGGGTAACAAAGGAGGCCCCGGGAGCCGCCGCGCCCCGGAACCAGGCCCCGACCGGGCCCGTCGCCTCCTTCGTGCCTGAACTCCCCTCCCTTGGCGCGGGGGGCCGGTGTCCGGCGGGTGCCGGGAGCCCCTCAGCCGGGGGAGGGCCTGGCCCTGGCCCCTTTGTGCAGTCTCTCCCCGGGGCGAAGCGGGCCGCTCACCGGGACCATGTCACGGGAGTTTATTTGTTATTTGTTTTTCCCCTCGCAGCCATGGAGTGCAGAGACAAAGCGGCTGTTCCTGCGCGGAAGCTCGTGCAAGGTAAGACGAGAGGGAGCCTCTGTCGCCCTGAGAGCGCTGGGTCAGCGTCCGGCCTGGTTGCGTGAAATAGGTCGGCTTTGCTGTGATAAACCGGCCTCAAGGGCCTAATCTGTTTCGATCCTTGTGCTTGAGAAGTAATTAAATGCCCCGCTATTTGGTTCTTCCCCCCAGTGATTTGTACGAGGTGACTAAAACAATGAAACATTGTTGTTTCAGCTCGGTTGCCCTTCAAACGCTTGAATCCTGTCCCGAAGGAGAAGTACGATGCGGATTCAGAAGTCAAAAAAGTCAAGAGCTCACAGAGTGGTTTTGGTCCGAGTAAGGATTCCTCCCTGGACACGTCGCATGCATCGCTGGACAACATGGAGAACGACTGCCAGCTGGATGCAGATGCGAATTTTTCTCCGAAACTCGTTAACAGAAAGGGTCCATTAGACCACTTTATACAGAAAAATACAAAAGATAACACAAATGAAACTGTAATTGTTATTGATCTGGTAAAGGACTCTGACCATAGACTGAGTGAGGGCGTAGACAAGAACGATTTTGATTCAAGAGCGTCTTCGTCTGTAGCTGTAACTAATGGCACGTTAGGAAAAGAGCTAAACCAGTTGAGCTGCTTGCGTTCAGCTCAGAGTAATCAAACGGATGATTCGATGGAGACTGATGCGCTGTGTGAAGCGGTAGCGAGTAAAGATGAAGATCTGGTAGATGGAATCCAGTTGTGCTCCGGGTTAACGGAGCATAGCAACCTGGAAAACACGAAGGGAAGCCAGAGCGAACTGAAGGACGTCATCTTTGAGGGGAAGATGCCTGTAGTGCTCCTGGAGGACATTATGACTGCGAAATCTCCCCGAGTCGCTTCTCTGGATGGAAGCGTCATGTCGGAAAATGAGACCATGGAATCGTCTCACGAAGGAGACTCTGGACTTACCAATTCCTCGCTAAGCTCTCGCTCTGTGAGCTCGCCTGAGGCGCAGCCTGCTGCAGAGACAACGAGAAGTACTAGTCCCTTAGCTGCCTCAACGCCGGTTAGGAAGGTTGGTCTCTTTTCTTGGGTTGTTTTTTTAAAAGCTGTTGCATTGCAGGTAGGTTGTATGGTTTCCTGTGCTTGTAATGAAAAGGATGAATAGGATACTCACAAAGATCGTGAGAAGTGTGTGAAAGGTGGTGTTGGTTTATTAATAACATAACAATTATCGCCCTTTTGAATCGTCCTTTAAATCCTGTAGCTAAAGAATTTGAATCTTGCCTGGGTTTGAGCTGCTGGGGTATACGCATTGTGTGAATGTAACGTTACACTCTGTTACAGGTTCTTTTTAGACTTTGTTTTATGAACTGCTCTTGCAATGCGTGCCCTGGGACGTAGCATTTTGGTAGCTGGGTGAAGGACAGGATCCCAGAGCAGTTATGTCCATTGGGTGATGTTTTACAACCTCTGTTGTACCTCTGATGAAGCTGCTCTGATTACTGTGAGAGGACATTATCCAGGTACCGGTCAGTGCAGACACTTTTCCAGCTCTGAATTCTGCAGCTATGGCATAGAAAACGCTTTTAAGTTGTAACTACGGTGTATTGGTGGAACTGCAGATCGGAGTGTGAGGATGGAGGACGAGTTGGATGAGGCTCTGTCTCCCTGAACTGGGTGTACAGAGATTGTGCTCCCAGCCGTCTTGTTACGGGCGCGCTGTCGAGCGCGGGGACCTGCTTCAGGGAGAAGCTGCCGCACGTGCCGCGCTCCCAGGCACGTGTGAGGCTGCTGGGCAGCGAAGGCTGGAGCGCAGGAGGGAACACCTCAGTGTTAGCTCTATATGAGCTGATTTATTGTGATCTTGGTTCCGGTTTAGTAGCTCTGCTCCAGGAATCGACCCCAAACCATTGTGACTTTTGGTGCTGTAGCGAAGGGGAAGATTCAAAGGACAATGGTACCTGTGCAGGTGGCTGAAACATCCACGTGGCTCAAGTGCCTGCTCTCCTCAACCGCTTTGGGGAAGAGACGAGCAGAGGTGTGACGTGGGGGTTTCTCGGGGGGGCACAGTCACCCATGGTGAAGCAGAACAGCCCTGATGAATGTGCTTGGGTGCTGTAGCTGAGCCGCACCTACCGTCAGGCTGGACTCTGACCGGTGTACGTCTTCTGCTCAAATACATTGTTAGAGGGGAAGACGAGGAAGGTGTTGAGGGGTGGGTTGATGCTGTGCTGCCAGAGGTGGGGAACTGAGTCTGTGGCTTGGGTACATGAGTGTGAAGCAGCAGGTAGCCTTCCTGCCTATGTCATCCTGAGCCTTTTAAGAAAGCTTTTTAAACAATTCTCCCCCGGGGGTTTAAGGAGAAACTGTCCCACAGGTGAGGAAAAACCTCACTGGCGTGGAGGAGGTATGGATGAAGTAGCTGGGGCTTGGACCTCACGATGCGACAGCTCTTCCGTGTCTTCTACTGTGTGCTTATCGAGAAAAATGATAAACTCTTACACTGTTAAGACTCAGAATCTTTCATCTCTAAAATAAATACATAAACTCCAGCAGATGTGAAATATTTCCATTGTGGCAGAACAAACAGAAAAGGAGTACTTGAGTCCTGATGTAATGCAGGCAAGTTACTGGTTTCCTATGGCGTGAAGTGAGGCTGGAACAGCTCTCGTGCTGCTTGCCAGGAGGGGACGTCTGCAGCCTGTATTTGTTCTCCCAGGTGGAAACAGCTCAGGTAAACTAAAGCTCCCAGGTGAAAGAACTCTTGTTTTGTGTCAGATAAGTACAGAATCTCCTGACGCAGCTTTGCACTGTGTAAACTTCGAGGTCCACAAGTACAGAAAATAAAGGAGTTGGTCTGTAGTAGCCTGTTAATCACAGGGTGCCTTACTCTGCGAATGGCAGGAGAAGGAAGAGGGGGATACAAGAAACCAAGCCACGGTATGCTGAAATATTGGCAAATGAAGTCTTTGACCAGTTTATAAACAATGCTCTTAAAATACCTTTTGTCCCCCCTATAAATAACAGCTTTAAGAGAAATGAGAAGTGTGAGCTGTTGGGAACTTAGGGTTGGTGCGCTGGTGCTAGTGGAAGAGCGAGAGGGCTGCAATTACAAGAAGAAACAGCATTAAATATGGATAATAGTCCCTGTATCGGGAAGTTATAGTTAAATATCTTAGCAAGAGTAAGTGGTAGGATGCAAAACCCAAAAAGTTTAACTTGATGGAAGTGACTTTGCCATAATTAAATGTTCTCTGTTGCGCTCTTGTGATTTGGAGCAGCTCTAGCTTCTGTTTGTTTTTCTGCACACGATATTCCCTTGCAAATGATACTTTCGAACCGAGCAGGCCAGAGGGATTTGTTTATGCAAAACTTAGTAACACGAGGACTTGATGTAATCTGAAGCGTTTAGATATATTCTGACTTAAATGTAGATCAGTGAGATTAGGTATGCTTGAACTGTGTTCTTACATCCTCTGCTGAAGGAATGCTGGTGTTGCTGGATGTACTAATCTGCAAGAACAATGTCAAGATAATTCGGACGAAGCTTGCTGTTCTTTTAGTAGGAGTTCTAGTGCCTCGTGGGAAGGGGATGATGTGGATCTCTAAAACTTGCATTTTGTAATTCCAGGTATCTCAGAAATCCCACAAAAGTTCGGCGGAGAAGGAGAAGCTGAGATTGCAAAGAGTAAGGCATTTTCACTGACCTAGAAAGTTAACCTGCTCTGCTTTTGCACTGAATAGTAAGCAAAGCCCTTTGCGTTCTCGTCTTAGTCCACTCAGAGCATCTCTTTTCCTGGTTTTCCTCACTGATGAATATGGAAGGATCTTAATGCATGCAGTTAAAGTACTTGGCTCGTTCCAGAGCTCCTTAATGCATACATAATGAAGTGTGGGTGGCCTGCACTGCATTTCCCTGCACTTTGCGACGAGATTAAGAAACTGTGAATGTTGCTGACTGCTTGTCAAAATGCTTCCCAGAATTTTTTCAAACCCTTCCTGAGAGGGTAGGTGCAGCCTGCTAAGTGGACAGGTCCAAGGGAAATCTTAGAGCCTGCTGTTTGAGGCTGGTTCTTGCTTCGTCGTTCTCACCCTTCCCCCTTTTTAAGCCACAAACCGTAGGGTCTGTTCTGCGTTAATAAGCGAGGCGAATGGGCCACGGTGTTTACGGCTTGCTGAAGAACCTGTTGGATGTCACTGCTGGAAACGCTCAAGCTCCGGGCTCAGCTTGCTTGGCTGCAGCTAGTCAGCAAACTCTGTCCCGTGACAAAACGGCGGCGCGATAATTTTGCTGTCCATTCTGCTTTCAGTCATAAAATGCTAAATATAAAGGAGGCGGATGGCTCGTGTGGAGTTCCTGAACAATCAGTGCTTCAGGAGAGGGCTTTGCCTGCTGGAAAAGTGGGTGCTGTTTTAGCTGCCGTGGGGAAGGCCTGTGCTTGTGAATTCTTACTGTGTTTCTTAGTAGCTAGTTCATAAAGTTGGTAGGGGACCGCGGTGTGTTTTCTATAAGCTGTGTGTGGTCGAGCCTGCTCCCGAGATGCTTGCTTTTTACAGTGCCCCATGTAGAAGTCCAGTCTGTTGTGTTCTTCCATCCTATATGTATGTTAAAAATAGCAGTAATGTGAGGGAGAGATGAGAATGGAAGCTTTATTATGCTAAAAATTAAATGGACCCACCAGTCTTGCTGTTAGCTTCACACCACTTTCCAAACTACCTGGTAGATTTTCACTGGTTACCATGACTCAGTTCTGACAATATTAAGGGGTTTTGTGTTTGTTTTTTTTACCATTGGCACCATTTTGTATGCTGGTTGCCTTCTGCAGTGATTTGTACATTGTGACACTGTTCAGTAAGTCTTGACGCTGCCAAGAAGAGATGTGAAATAAATAAAACAAAACTGAAAATACACAGTGAGGGTATTTGTGTGTCTGAGCGCAGACATACCCTGGTTTCCTGGTGAAGTCACCAATGTCTACAACTCAGGGGAGCGATCTTTTACCTATTTTTTTGTAAGCATTCCACACTCTCCTTTATGGATCAGTAGACCCGTAATGAGAATTTCAGTTGCCTTGGGAGGAAATGCTGTCGACAGCAACGCTTTCCGTGTCATCTTCCCTTCGTTACTCCCATAGTGCCCCCTAAATAAGCTTAGAGTGCCCAGTGGTGTCTGATTGTATAGCATGGACTAAAACAAGTGACAACTTTTTTGTGAGCTCCAGGCCTTACAAAGCAGCAGCACAATCCAGTTTGGAGACTCCTGTTACTGCCTGAGATGGTGAAGAATGTTGTCAGAAAACGCTTATGGGTTTATAATGCAAAATCGGATGAAACTTGCTTTTCAAACTTACGCCGTGGTAGCCCTGCATTGATAGAAAAGTGTGAAAGCTTAGCTCATGAGGTATGTATTTCCAAAGCACATATTTTGGAAACAATCTGAAATCTTATCTTAAATTAAAAAATAATTTTTTAAAATTCCCACATGATTTACCATAACACGACATTGCTAATGAAGATGACTCAAGTATAAAACAAGCAGAATACAAAGCTTTCCTTGATGCTTAGAAAATGAAAACGCCTCCATTTATTACGAGAAATTGAACAATGAGTGCCCTCGGAGAGCCAGGACAAGGTAGTTCAACAGGTAGCTGCAGTTAATGACCCGGTGTCCTGTGAGAGCTGGAAACAGCAGGTCAGGCGCTGCACGGGTGCAAGGCTTTACTCGAGCATCTCGGGTGAAGCAATGAAGTCCTTGTGCTCCAGTTTTTAGGCCAGCAGCTCTTGCTGTGCACAGACAGGCAGCTCGCTTAACGGCTTGTTTCTGACCCAGGATCAGGAGCGTGCAGACAAGCTGCAGAAGCTGCAAGCAGAAAGGGAGGAAAAGGGAAGGCTGAAAGAAGAAGCGAAAGCCGCAAAGGAGCGAGCCAAGGAGGAGGCAAAGAAGAAGAAAGAAGAGGAGAAAGAGTTGAAAGAGAAAGAAAGGAGAGAAAAGAAGGAAAAAGAAGAAAAGGAGAAAGCGGAGAAGCTGCGAGTGAAGGAGGAGAAACGCAAGGAGAGGCAGGAAGCTTTAGAGTAAGTGGTTTGGTTCTGTGGGTCCTGGAGAGTAACGTGTAATGGTGTGAGCACCTTTCCATACTCAACTGTGCCTTCTTGAGGCTGTACTGGTCAAACAGCACCTGCCTCTCTGTCACAGGATATATTTTAAATGCTTCAAAGCCTGTCTACACCAGAGCGCAGTCTCAGCAGTACTTTGTGCTTTCAGGCTGACCTGGGCTGCTGGTGTGAAATGGCTGAAAAGAGCTGTCATGCTCGGCTGAGCTTTCCCTTCGTGGCCAGTCTCGCCTGTACTTTTGCAGTTTGCTGGCACTGGTGCCCTGTCTGTTGAGGAAGTTGCTTGTAACTTGATAATACCATAAATTCCCTCAATACTAGGAAGGGGTATCTTGGAGCAGCTTAGCTATTTTGTGGCTAAAACAGGTCAATATTTGCTCTCGAAGGAATGAAGAGAGTCTTTTGTACGCTTAACCGAGTATGGCCCTTGACTGAATTAATAGATTATCTTCTTGCCTCACGTGGTGGGGGCTTAGTCAAGGTCTGAGGCTTCTCACCTCGTCCTCAGTGCAAGTAAACACGTCATGATTTGTGACCATTAAAATGAACTTTATCTTAAAGGGCAAAACTTGAGGAGAAGAGAAAGAAAGAAGAGGAGAAACGGTTAAGAGAAGAAGAAAAGGTAAATGCTTTCTCTAGCTTGTCTCTAGATTCTTCTGCTACGGTGAAATGATGTTAATGGGCTCCCTGGCACCCTGCCGACGGCGGCTGAGCCGCTCGCAGCAGGGCCCGTGCAGCTCCTGTGGTTCTCCAGGGCAGCGTGTGCCCTGCCTCGGTGCCCCTTGGGAGGGAGCAGCTCCATCCGGGGAGCAGCCGGCCCAGGCTGACCTGGGGGTGCTGCTCCACCAGTTACACCCTGCAGGTTTCTCGTCTGTCGGTTCCGTGCGTGTCGGTGTCTTTGCGTTCAGCTGTTAGAAGTCTTTTCTGCGTTTGTTTTTTCAATGCGACGGAGTGAACTCTCTGCTTTGTCTTGGCAAGGACAGTGGAATCCCCATAGCTGTGTTAGAGAAGACAATCGGGTTTTTGTTCGGTTGTGGGAGCTGGTGAATGACTGAACTTTGCTTTATGCCTCACTAGATTTGAAGTTGGGTCATGCATGAGCTCACCTTGAATGATAAGGCCTTGTCCTACCTTTGTGTTTGTAATTTGCATTTTAATTCTGATTTCAGCGTATTAATGCACAGAAAGCAGAAATTACGAGGTTCTTCCAGAAACCAAAGACTCCACAAGCCCCGAAGGTGAGGTATTGCTTTCCTGTGTTTTGCTGCTCTGTCATAAGTTGTCTTCTAACCAAGACACCGCTTTCCTTCTCATCTGTCCATTAGAGCTCCTTAGGTGGACAAAGCATTAGTATTTCTTACTTCCTGATTTCAGAACTGTAAAGGATTTGGAAAAAAGTCTGTGACCAGAGCAGAGACTACAGAAGTTTGTAGTTGCTGTAGTAAAAATCTCAGCTCTGTCTTCTGCTGCATTGGCTGTAGAGCCCGAGACTCCCTTGCGAAGATCTGTTGGTCTCTAGATAGGAAGGGCTTAACCTAAACCTTCACTCAAACCTCAGTGCCTTGTGCCGAGTGTGTCGGTGCTGCAGTTTCTCAGGTGTTCAGACCCTAACGATCCTCGCTTAATGTTTCAGATTCTTGCTGGCTCTTGTGGAAAGTTTGCTCCTTTTGAAATTAAGGAGAACATGGTCTTAGCTCCCCTCTGTCGTATTGCCCTGGACCCAGACTTCTTAGAACAGCTGGATAAGCTCCTGCGTGCACAGAACAGTGACGTCTCTTTCTTGAGGGATCTAAAGTGTCGTAAACCACGTAAAACTGGACCTACTTTTGTCAGGAACAGTGCCGACATAGTAAACAGGTTAGTCTGTGTTTCGGGGGTTTTCTTCACTTTTTTTATTTAGATAATGAGCTGCAGAATGCTGTTGAGGTTTATTCTAATATTGGCGATGATGGAAAGATGGAGCTTGTCTTTGAATATTTATTTTGGATGAGAGTTGTTTCCCCAGGGAGCAGCACATTACGATGTAGATTTCCTTCACATCATGAGATGGTTCTCAAATCCTTCCCCGCAGGAAATCGTGTGCTTCAGGCAGCTGCCTTTCAGCACTGGGCACCATTGGCCCTTAGTGGTGTTTGTCTTTGATAGTTTTAAAAAGTAAACCTGCTGATAGCTAAAACAGAGGTGGTGTTGAGGAGGGAGGTGGCTTGTCTGGAGCTCGTCTTCTTGCAGGAGAATTGGGAGAGCCGGTTCTAAGGAGCTTGAGCTTTGGGTTTGTGGCTGAGCTGGAGCTTTCTGGAAGATGTTTTCCTGAGCAGCAGGGATGTGTCCTGCAAGTCCTGAAGATGTCTCTTGTTTTAACAGTGACGTGGTGGTTGTGGATAACTGCAAAACAGATGCTGTTCCTGAAAGGGGGAAGTTTGGTAGAATGAAACTTCTGCAGTTCTGCGAGAATCACCGTCCTGCGTACTGGGGCACATGGAACAAGAAAACCACTATGATCCGTCCCAGGAACCCTTGGTCAAAGGACAGTGTAAGCACCTCCCGGGCAGTGTAGTTGGATTCTCTGCTTTCTTTGTGCTTGTGGAGTGAATGTGCGGTTGGCCAAGTTCACTTGTTCTCTGGGATTTCTGACCCACTTGCTTCTTCCCTCTTGCTGCTGAGTTTTGAAACCCTGAATGGGTCTGGCGTCGTGCTTTCAAGTTATTTACAGAAATGGCATGTTGGCGTTTCTTCTAGAAACTACTGGACTATGAAGTAGATAGTGATGAAGAATGGGAAGAGGAGGAGCCCGGAGAAAGTCTCTCCCATAGTGAAGGGGTAAGAATTCTGTGTGCTGAGAAACAGCTTTCTGAACCAACTGCACTTGTCAGTGTGATTTCTAATAAGCAGAGTTTATTTTTAGGATGATGAAGAGGAGGGAGAGGATGAAGATGATGACGATGGGTTTTTTGTACCCCATGGGTACCTATCTGAAGATGAAGGAGTGACAGAAGTAAGTGAACTGGGTGTCACTGGATTTCCGTCTCTGTTTCCAATGAATCCTGTAATATTGGCAGAGGAGGCACGCGCGTAGTCTTGGCAGCGACGTGACTCGTCTCCGATCTGCACGGTTCGGGAGCAGACTTCTGTATCTCGGGGAACACAGTAAAAAGCTGGGTTTAAAAAGCTTTTGTTTCTCCTGGAATGGATTTATCGAGTTGTTTCTCGCCTGTGGCTTTAGGAGTGCGATCCGGAGAATCAGAAGGTTCGTCAGAAGCTGAAAGCAAAGGAGTGGGACGAGCTGTTGGCCAAGGGGAAGAGGTTCCATGTTCTACAGCCTGTGAAAATTGGCTGTGTCTGGGAAAGTGCAGAAAATGACAGCGGCGCAAATGCAGACCTAAAGGTTCTCCAGCAGTTCACAGCGTGTGTCCTGGAGTCGCCTGTTGCAGAGGAAGAACAGCAGATACAGAAATGTAGTAAAAAAAGAGCAAAAGATCAGCAAAGTAAGACCTGAACAGCTAAATAGTTGTACTTACACACTGTTGTACTCTGGAGCTAATAGGTTTTTGTATTCTGTCAAATTCAGAATGACTTGTTTATGACAAGTCTGAAATCGGAGGAATCTCTGTGAGAGTTCTTAGAAAGGAGTTTTCCAGTATTGTGTCCAGTATGGCCTTGGTTACGCTCTCCAAAAACTCTCGCTCTACATCATCTAGGAAACAAAGCCAGCAAGGCTTCAGTAGACGCAGATTTAGGACTGCTCACTCGAAGTGCTCGAGCCCATTGACCTGTTTGTTGCTCAGGGGAAGAGGGTGTAGTTTGTGTGACAGGTTTCAGTACCGAGTATCGCCTGTGTGTGATTAACACAGGGGTGTGAATAATGCACGTAAAGGCTAGAACAGGGGTTGATGCTCTCCTTCAGGGGGTCTTTACAATTTGGGGTGACTTTTCTACATGGAATTTATCTCCTGTTACAATCCCGCATCTAAAACTGATCTCAGCCTGTTTGTTGTCCTGCTGGAGCGTGTGTACTGCTCGGTTGTGTCAGCCTGGCTTTTCTCAACCTTTAAATGGTTCTTCCCCGCAACCTTTCTTCTCCACAGTCCTTGGCCAGCTCCTGCCACTGCTGCATGGCAACGTGAACGGGAGCAAAGTGATCATCCAGGAATTCCAGGAGTGCTGCCGGCAAGGACTGTTCAGTGACGTGACTGCAGCCGCCGACTGTAGCGACACGAGCCCCGCCAGCCCGCACGCCTCCCGGCCGCAGACGCCTGTTGGCGAGGACAGCGGTGTCCCTTCCAAAGCCAGGCTAAAGCGAATCATTTCTGAGAACTCGGTGTACGAGAAGAGACCCGAATATCGGATGTGCTGGTACGTCCACTCGGAGGTGCTGAAGAGTTTTGATCAAGAGCATCTCCCCGTCCCTTGTCAGTGGAACTATGTCACACAAGTCCCTTCTTCAGGGAAGGAGGAGGGTGGCGGTGTGCCAAGCGCGGTGGCCCTGCAGACCACCCCCATGTCGGTGAAGAGGAAGCCCACCGGAAGCATGTCCATCACGAAATTCATGAAAAGGCCTCGGGATGCGGGACAGGTGAGTTGCCGTTGCGGTGTTCTTCCCCAGTAAAGAACGACGGGGACGTAGCTGTGCGTCTTCGGTAGGCGGGCGGCCTGGTGCGCCTCCCAGATGGGCCTAGATCTGCCGTAAGCAGAGTCAAAATAGGAAGCTACAGATCTTCATTCAAAAAGGGTCTTTTTGTGGGGAAAGGAGTGAAATTATGTGACTCGAAAGAGGTGGGGTTCTTTTGTGCCTCTCTAGCTTGGACTGTCTGTTCCATTTGAAATGTTGCTCCCCTGCTGTTCTTCCATTTTCTGCTATTTGGCAGTGATTGCATCCAAGCTGTGAATAGTTTCTGAGTGTCTGCTTGGCCTTGGTTTTACAGCTGTAGATAATTTGTATGCAGGTTTTTATGTGTGTGTATGGCTGCCAGATGTATAGCCGGAGCTGGGGACTTACATCAGTTGCATGTGTACTGATTAAATGTGGTTCCTAAGTGCTGCAACTCAACCCATAATAGTCTGTAAAGTCTCCGGCTTATGCTGTCATAAATAAAGCTGAATTTCAAGAGCTGGTTTAAAAATATAATAATTCATAGGAACGAAATGAGATGGATTTGGAGGAGTTGCTACTCCAGCTCTCAGCTTTGTTGTGGTCTTCCTGTCATTTGCTTCTGCTTTTCAGGGCAACCACAGGTAGTTTTAAGAGCTTAATCACCCGAAAGGATGACTGAAAAGTATGTGATCGTTGCTTTAGCTGTGTGATCCTCTGTCGTGCGTTTAAGGCAGTGAGGCTTCAGGTCCTGAAGCTGGGTGTTAGCAGCCGTTTGCCTCCAAACCTACAGGTAGGACAGGGTTTGCACTGTCAGTGGATTTATGCCTCGTTCCCTGTGGACAAGGGGGTGAGGAAAGAAGCCACTGACAAGGCTTTTAGTGCTTTTTCTTCCCACTTTATTCTTGGCTTCTTTGGCTTGTCTACTGAAAAAGCTCTGCATTCAAGTATTGATAGGGATCAGAGACTTGTGAGAAGCTGTTCAGCCCCCGAACTCCATCTGCTTGTGTTTTTGATTATACACTACATCAAGGCAGAGATAAAAAATCTCTGCTTGGCACCCACTGGAAATTCTGCTTATAACCGACTACTTGAGCAGAAATAGCGAAACAAAGGCTTTGAGTAGAACGACATCACCAGCCTGATTTCTTCAAAGCTCTCGAAAGCCTCTTAAAGCCGCCCTTGGGAGGTGCGGCGCAGTGGAGCTCGGCGCAAGGGTGTCAGCGCCCTGAAAGCCTTTCATGCCTGACGTCTAAATCAGCGCTGCTCAGGTACTGAGATCCCATCCGTCCTGTCGAGCGAGGCTGGAGCTCGGGGAGAGCCCAGGAACAACTGGCAGGTCAAGGCTGCCAGGTTCTCCACCCCTGGCACGTGTTACTGTGCCACGAAGCTCATGCCAAGGCTCGTGCAGGTAAAGGTGCTCTTAGATAAGCTGTGGAGAGAGAAGAACTCGGTATCAAAGCAGTACCTGCACGCGTGTAGGAGGGGAATACTTAACCTGACAACTGTGACTTTAAGGAAGGATGTAAATTTTATAATTTCTCGTGGAACAGCTTGTAGGGGGTGGGGACCAGGTTCTAGGTCTGAGATTTTCATTCCACAGTTTCAGTTGAGGGGGGAAAAAAAAACCCAAAAAAACACTTGCAGCTGTTCAATGCTGGGCAACTTCAGTTTGTATCACTCCTTTTATTATTTTTCTTGATTCAAAGTGAGTCGTTTGTGCTACTCTTGTGGCAGCAAATAGGGTCACCAAGGGATGAACTGTCACCCCTCCCTGCAGAAAAGCTAATTGGCAAAGATGAGGAGGAGTTTGGGGAAGAACGGGCTTCAGACTTGACAAGCAAAAGTCCTTTTCCATCTCCAGAAGGAAGAAAGCATCCAAAATAATCAGCAGAGCGGGGAGAGATTTCCCTTCCAAAAAACCAACAAAACTGAGTCAGATTTCAATTAAGGCTTTTCGATGCGTAGGCTGTTCATCACATTGTGTCACAGCAAAACATCTTGGAGCAGCAGCTCAGCATCCTTCCTGTGGTGCCGTTGCAGTCGAGGTCTTTGATCAAAAGTCAGTGTCTGCTGAAGCTGGGGGTAGTTGATTTTTCTTCCCTACAAACGTGCCCAGGTGATGAGACTGCGCTGAGAAGCGCCCGCTGCGGTCCTTCACAGCACGGCTTGGTCTCTCCCCTTAGCACCGCCGGCTTGCTGATACACAGCT